>Ga0315273_10008473_pt1 | contig 12973 bp, 8 predicted proteins | sample YL17G02_0_MG_FD_205753 | JGI IMG/M metagenome (GOLD analysis project Ga0315273, IMG submission 205753) | Sediment microbial communities from Yellowstone Lake, YNP, Wyoming, USA - YL17G02_0 | ecosystem: Environmental > Aquatic > Freshwater > Lake > Sediment | place: USA: Wyoming | collected...
GCGTCGCGCGCTGCGCGTTCGCCGACGGGCGGAAGCGATCTGTCGCGCGGCCGGGGTGCGTCACTACTTCGCCAGCTGCTCCTTCACGTTGATCACGTACAAGGCGCTGGTCATCAGCGATCGCCTCGCAGGGTTCTTCCCCGACCTCGACGCCGACGACTTCGTCGCGCCGCACGCCGTGTTCCACAGTCGCTTCTCCACCAACACTTCGCCGGCGTGGGAGCGGGCCCAACCGTTCCGGCACCTGTGCCACAACGGTGAGATCAACACGATCCAGGGCAACGAGCACCGGATGCGCGCCCGGGGCGTGCTCGGCACCGAAGCGGTCGGGCTCGGACCGGAAGAGCTGTTCCGCCCCGTCCTCGAAGAGCGCGACTCCGACTCCGGCAAGCTCGATGCCGCGTTCGAGCTCCTGCTGCGGGGCGGACGCGACGCGCGTCATGTCGCCTCGATGCTCGTGCCCGAAGCATGGGAGGGCAGCCGAGACCTCGACCCCGACGTGCGTGACTACTTCCGCTATCACGCGTCCCTCTCGGAGCCATGGGACGGTCCGGCCGGCGTCATCTTCACTGACGGTCGGCGCGTCGGCGCGTCGCTCGATCGCAACGGTCTGCGGCCGCTGCGGTGGCAGCGCACCAGCGACGGACTCGTGGTGTGCTGCTCCGAGGCCGGTGCGGTGCCGGTGACCGGCCACGGCCAGGTGAAGCGAGGACGCCTTGGCCCGGGCGAGATGTTGTGCGTCGACCCGGACGCCGATGTCGCCTGGCAGGACGACACACACGTGAAGGGCTGGCTCGCGAGCCGTGCCCCATACGGCGACTGGGCGCGCGACGGCCTGCTGCCGTACCCGACCGGCACTGCGATCGGCATGCCTCCCACCCCCGAGGATCTCGTGGCCGAGCAAGCCGCGTTCGGTTGCACCCGCGAGGAGGTCGTCATGGTGCTCAAGCCGATGGCCACTGACGCCAAAGAGCCGACGTTCTCGATGGGTGACGACACGCCGTTCGCGGCGGTCGCGACCAGGGCGCGTCCGGTGTATGGCTTCCTCAAGCAGCGATTCGCCCAGGTGAGCAACCCGCCGATCGACCACCTCCGAGAGCGGCTCGTGATGTCGTTGCGCACCTGCATCGGTCCGAAGCGGCCGCTGCTCTCGGAGGATCCGGCTGCCGCCCGCCTCCTCGAGCTCCGGACGTTCTTTCTGTACCCCGACGCGGTCAGCGGGCTGCTCGACTCGAGCCGCTCGCCCTTCCGGGCGCAGCGGCTCGACGCGACGTTCGCGGTCAGCGCCGGCGACGACGGCCTCCAGGCCGGTATCGACGCACTGGTGAGCGCGGGCCTCGCAGCAGTGCGCGACGGTGCCGCCGTCCTGATCGTGTCGGACGCATCCATCAGCGCCGAGCGGGCGCCGATCCCGTCGCTGCTCGCGCTCGGCGCGCTCCACCATGCGCTGGTCGAGGCGCGCGTGCGGCAGGCCGCGTCCCTCGTGGTCGACAGCGGCGACGCGCGCGACACGCATTCGGTCGCGTGCCTCCTCGGCTACGGCGCTGACGCGATCTGTCCACGGGTCGCGTTGTTCACGGTCGCCGCGATGGCCGACGACGGCCAGCTCGGCGAGCTCCACTCTGCCGACGCGCAGGACAAGCTGCAGGCGGCAATCGAGGACGGTGTGCTGAAGATCCTGTCGAAGATGGGGATCTCGACGGTCGACGGCTACCGCGGCGCCCAGATCTTCGAGGCCCTCGGTCTCGGCCCGGAGGTCGTCGATGCATGCCTGCGCGGCACGCCGTCGACCGTTGGGGGGTTGGCGTTCGCCGCGCTCGGCGCGGACGTGCTCGCGCGCCACTCGGTGGCGTTCTCGGAGACCCCGGTGCTCGACGAGCCTGGGATCATCCGCTTCCGCAAGCGGGGCGGTGAATACCACGGCAACAACCCCGACATGATCAAGGCGCTGCAGGCGTCGATCGGGCTCGTCGTCGAGGATCCCGACGCCGAGCCCGCCGCAGTACTGGGAGGGGCGGACGCCCGCCGCGGCGCGCGCACCGACGACGGCGGCAAGTTCGCGTCCATTCCCGCGGCTCCGCCTGAAGAGCAGGGCCGGGTGATCTTCCTCGAGGGAGATCATGCGGACCCGTTGCCGGCGTCCGATCCGCTCGACGTGCGCGCCGCGCACCTGCTCAAGCAGGCGGTCGACCTCGGTCGTGCCGACCTCTACGACCGCTTCCGCCAGATCGTCGAGGCGCGACCGGTCACCGAGCTCCACGACCTGCTCGACCTCGTGCCGTCGGGCGATTCGGTCCCGCTCGAGGAAGTCGAGCCGGTCGAGGCGATCACGCGCCGGTTCTCGACCGGTGCGATGTCACACGGGGCGCTCTCGGCCGAGGCCCACGAGACCCTGGCGATCGCGATGAACATGATCGGGGGCAAGAGCAACTGCGGAGAAGGCGGCGAGGACCCGGCCCGGTTCCGGAGTCGCGGTACCTCGCGCGACCGCAACTCGCGCATCAAGCAGATCGCGTCGGGCCGCTTCGGTGTCACGCCCGAGTACTGCGCGTACGCGGACGAGCTCAACATCAAGATGGCTCAGGGTTCGAAGCCCGGTGAGGGTGGGCAGCTCCCCGGTCACAAGGTGAGCCAGGAGATCGCGCGCCTGCGCTTCACTCAGCCCGGCGTCGGGTTGATCTCGCCGCCACCGCACCATGACATCTACTCGATCGAGGACCTCGCGCAGCTGATCTATGACCTCAAGCAGGTGAACCCGTCGGCCGAGGTGTCGGTGAAGCTCGTCGCCGAGGACAACGTGGGCACGATCGCTGCGGGGGTCGTCAAGGCGCTCGCCGAGGTCGTGCAGATCTCGGGCGCGAACGGCGGAACCGGGGCTTCGCCCCTCTCCTCGATCAAGCACGCAGGGCTCCCCTGGGAGCTCGGTCTTGCCGACGCCCAGGCGACGCTGATCGAGAACGACCTGCGTGACCGCGTTCGGTTGCGTGTCGACGGCGGCTTCAAGACCGGTCGCGACGTCATGATCGCCGCCCTGCTCGGCGCCGACGAGTACTCGTTCGGGACCGCGGCGATGCTGGCCGAGGGCTGCATCATGGTGCGCGCGTGTCATCGCGACACTTGCCCGACGGGCATTGCCACTCAACGTCCCGGATTGCGGGCGAAGTTCGCCGGGACGCCAAAGGGCGTTGCGACGTACATGCTGTATGTCGCGGACGAGGTGCGTTCGCTCCTCGCATCGCTGGGGTTCCGCACCCTCGATGAGGCGATCGGACGTGTCGAGCGGCTCACGCAGCGGGTCACGGGTGACCCCCGGGCCGACGCGCTCGACCTGGCGCCGCTCGTGCGTGTCCCGGCCGATCCGGAAGCGCCGCGACGCTTCGTCGCGCACGTGCCGATCCAACGGCCGCGCTCGGCTCTCGACGCGCAGCTTCTCGAAGACGCGTACTGGACTCTCTGGGGCGGTGGCGACGAGGCGTTGGAGTACACCATCACCAACGCCGATCGCACCATCGGTGCATCGCTGGGGGGCGCGATCGCGCTCGAGTTCGGCCAGCTCCTCCCGCCTGGTTCGGTCACCGCACACTTTGACGGTTCGGCGGGCCAGAGCTTCGGGGCGTTCCTTCCCGGGGGCGTGACGTTGGAGCTCGTCGGTGAGGCTCAGGACTACGTGGGCAAGGGCCTCGGTGGCGGTCAGATCGTCGTGCGCCCACCCGCCGACGATGCCGGCGACCCCGTGCTCGCGGGGAACACCGTGCTCTACGGAGCGACTGGTGGCCGGCTCTTCGTCGCCGGCCGGGTGGGGGAGCGCTTCTGCGTCCGCAACAGCGGTGCGACCGCGGTCGTGGAGGGCTCCGGTGACCACGCGTGCGAGTACATGACCGGTGGCACCGTCGTGATCCTCGGGCCGTTCGGCTACAACCTCGGGGCGGGGATGACGGGCGGCCAGGCTTACGTGTACGACCCCGACCAGACGCTCGCGACGCGGCTGAACCGCCAGCTGGTCGACGCGGCCATCGTCGACGACGCGCAGGCGGCCGAGCTCGAGTTCCTCACTGCCGTGCATCGTGAGCTGACCGGGTCGCGGTTGGCCGATTCGATGTTGGCCGACTGGGACGCGACGCTCCGGTCGTTCTGGCGGGTGGCTCCGGTCGGCGAGGTCGCGCGGATCGAGCGGGCCAACGAGGGAGTGCTCGGCACCGCCCGTTAGCGTTGGCGTCGACGCCGGGTGGGTGCATGCCGGGCGTCGCGTGTTGACCGAACGCACCGGGCGGGTCAGGTGCCGAGCACGAGCACCGGTCGGGCGTCGTAACCCAACGCCCGCGCGACCAATGCCTTGATGGTTCCCTCGCGTGCGTGCTCGTATGCCCGCACCGCCCGGTTGTATGCCTTCACGGTCGCGGGTGCGACGACGGCCTGGTCGAACGCGGCGAACGCCGCCGCGATCGCAGGGTCGGCGGTGAGTCGCGCCGACGCGGCGACGTTCGCGCGGGCTCTTCGGGCGAGTGCCTCGAGGTCGTCGGCGGTCGCCGCTTCGGCACCAGGGTCGGTGTGCTTCGGACCCCGCAACGCGAACGCCCGCCAGCGCTCGAGCTCTGCGATCAGGTCCACGGTGGCGGCTCGGTCGCCCGCGCCGGCGGCGGTGAGCCCAGTGGCGACGTCCCCAAGGGCCTCGTAGCGCGTCGCCAGCGGTGCGCGAAGCGGCGCCCATGTCGCGTCGACCTGATCACGGGTGTCGACGAGGTCGGGCCGCACCAGGAGTGCGGCGGCCACGACGCCGCCGACCATGAGCAGCACGAGTACCAGGAGGATCCAGCGGAGACGACGCATGGGTACTGGCGAACCTAGCGGCCCCCCGAGCGAATGCCGCGGAGCGCAACCGACCAGGCTCACGATCTGAGGCGTCGCCTGTCGATGGTCGCGTGGCTCGCTCTCGCAGTCCCCGGCAAGAGATCGCGGTCGTGGCCGCGGTCGTGGCCGCGGTCGTCGTCGGGGCGTCGTTCGTCGGTTGGTGGCTCGGCGAGGCCCATCGGTCCGCCGACGCGCCGTGGCACGTCACACGCGTCGACGACGGCGACACGATCGAGGTCGTCCGTGGTTCCCAGACCGATGTCATCCGCCTGCTCGGCATCGACACCCCCGAGACGCATCACCCGACCAAGCCGGTGCAGTGCTTCGGTCCCGAGGCCTCGGCGTTCACGACGCGGCGCCTGACCGGTCGGCTCGTTCGGCTCGAGAGCGACGTCGAGGAGCGCGACATCTACGGTCGGCGACTCGCCTACGTGATCGTCGGAGGGCGGCGGTTCAACGACGAGCTGCTCCGGCGCGGCTACGCACGGCTCCTGGTCATCGCCCCGAACCGTGCGCACGGGAGGGAACTGCTCGATGCCGAGCTCGAGGCCCGGCACCACCGCCGCGGGCTGTGGAGCTCGTGCGAACCGTCGTGAGCACCGCTCCCGGAACCGATCAGCCTGAACGGGCCTGGCCGCTAGGTGTAGACGCTCGTTGTGATGCTCTTGGCGAGCGCCGTGAGCGCGGCTGCTGTGGCTGCCGCGTCCTCGAGCTCCGTCATCTGGAGATTGAGGAAATCCTTCCCCTTGATGATCGTTGCGGTCGGCGGCTTCTGAGACAGGTCGTAGAAGGCAAGCTTTGCGCCCTTGATGCCCTTGATCTTCACTGCGCCGTCCACCTTCGAGGCGATCGTCACATCCTTCTTGGCGATGCCCTTGTACTTCCCAATGCTGAAGAAGACATTCGTGCTGGCGGTCCCGTTCGGGATCGTACGAGTGACCGACACGCTGCACGCGTCGGTGCCCGACGGGGTCGGGACTCCGACCTCACCCCCGAGCGTGTCCCCGAGCCCCGCCGCACCCAGCGCTGCGCACGGGTCGACCTTCTGCTTGGCCGAGACAGATGCTTGCGCGACGGACCCGACGCCGAACATCAGCACGGTCAACGATGCAACCGCGATCAACCGATTCCGCACGTTCACACCATGGCTGCGAGCACTTCGTCGAACACGTCGACGGTCGTGTCCGGGTGCAGGAACACCGCTCGTCCTACGGTCTCGCCGCGCCACTTCGTCGGGAGCACGAACGCGACCTGGTCGCGGAGCAGCCGCCGTGACCACGTCGCGTAGTCGTCGTCGTTCCAACCGGGCCGGCGGAACAGGACGACCGACAGCTCGGGCTCCCGGACGAGCGCGACGTGTGGGGCGTTCCGCGCGCGGTCGGCCGCGGCCCGGGCCGTCTCGAGGACCGCCTCGATGGCGTCGGCGTACGCGTCGGTGCCATGGACCGCGAGTGAGTACCACAAGGGAAGGCCGCGGGCGCGTCGACTCAAGTGGTACGCGTAGTCGGCGGGGTTCCATGCGTCGTCCCCCTCGGCCGGGTCGCGCATCGGGTCGAGGTACGAAGCCTGCTGCGCATGCGCGGCGCGCGCGAGCGCGGGTTCTCGATAGAGCAGCGCGCACGAGTCGAACGGTGCGAAGAGCCACTTGTGCGGATCGATGATGAGCGAGTCGGCGCCCTCGATACCGGCGAAGCGACGGCGTGCGCTCGGCGCGCACAGTGCAGCGCCGCCGTAGGCCGCGTCGACGTGAAACCAGATTCCGTGCGCCCGGGCTACGGATCCGATGCCAGCCAGGTCGTCGACGATCCCCGCGTTCGTCGTTCCCCCCGTCGCGGCGATCGCGCAGATCGACGTGGGATCGGGGTCGTTGGTGAGGACCGCTTCGAGGGCGTCGCCGGTGAACCGGTCGTCCGCGCCCGAGGGAACGACGAGGGGGTCGCAGTCGAGGATGCGCAGCGTGCTCACGATCGAGGAATGGGCCTCCTCGCCCACGGCAACCCGCCACCGGGCGGGCCGGTCGGCTCGTCGGGCGGCGGCCGACTCCCGGGCCGCGAAGAGGGCAGAGAGGTTCCCCGCCGATCCTCCGGAGACGAAGCACCCACCAGCTTCGGCCGGCAACCCGGCGAGCGCCGCGAGGTACGCGAGCACCTCGTTCTCGGCGTACACCGCGCCGGAAGCCTCGAGCCACGATGTCGCGCAGATCGATGACGCGGCGACGACCGTGTCGAACACCAGCGACGCCTTGGTGGGCGCGGCTGGGATGAAGGCCAGGTAGCGCGGGCTGTCGGTCGACAAGCACGCCGGAGCGAGCACGTCGACAAACACGCGCAGGACGTCTTCGGGTGGGCGGCCGGCCCGGGTGATCGTGTCGCCCGCGCGCGCGTGGAGGTCGGCGAACGGCACGGGGTGGTCGAGTGGCGCGGGGTCGAGGCGGAGGCGTTCGAGCGCGTAGTCGAGGCACGCCTGGGCCGCCCGTTCGGCGGTCTCGTCGAAGTGATGCACGGCGCCGACCGTAGCGACTCGCGGGGGTGCGCGTACCTGGTGGTTGAACCCGGACCCGGCTACACGGGAGCGACGGCAGGGCCGGGCGCGTGCGTGCGCACGAGATCGAGCACGGCGTCGCCGTAGCGCTCGACCTTCACCGGGCCGATGCCGGCCACCTCGAGCAACGCCGGCCGAGTCGTGGGCTGCGCTGCGGCGACGGTTCGCAAGGTGGAGTCGTGGAAGATCACGTATGCCGGAACACTCGACGCTCGAGCGAGGTTGCGGCGCCATTCCACGAGCGCTTCGAGCAGCACCGGATCTGGCTCTGGCCCCGCGTCTGTCGACGCGTCCCGGCCATGCTCGCCGTGGGCGATGCGGTCGCGTGCGTCGCCGAGCTCGGACCGGGCGCGACTCTGGCCGCGTCGCCGCACAGCCCCGGTGCCGGTGGCTCGCGAGGCCGAGGACGTGGGGGAGCACGCGGCTTCGATCGGCGCGAGCCACGGGCTCGGTGCGCGCCCGACGACCCGGGTTCCGAGCGCCCGTCGACGTGACCACGAGAGATGGAGCCCCTCCTCGGCGCGCGTGAGAGCGACGTAGAGGAGCCGGCGCTCCTCGGCTCGCTCGGCGGGCGTGTCGGCGTGAGAGATCGGGACCAGGCCTCGCTCGAGCCCGGTCACGAACACCGTGTGGAACTCCAATCCCTTGGACCGATGAAAAGTGAGCAGCTCGACCGCGTTGTTCCCCACGGCCGGGACGTCGCCACGCAGCGCCGTGGCCACCCAGGCGACGAACCCGTCGATCGATCCGGTGCCGCCCTCGGCCGCCAGGTACTCGCGGCCGAGGCGGGCGACCGCGGTGGCGTGCTCCCGGTGAGCCTCGTCGGCCCCGTCGTGGCGGTCGCCACCTTGGTCGAGGGCACCGGCATCGGGATCGCCTGCACCAGGATCGCCTGTGAGGTCGCCCAGATGATCTGCGAACGTCGCGCCCGGTGCCGACGCTGCGGCGGCGCGCAGCTGATCGAACGCAGCGCGGACCTCGGGACGGTCGAGGAAGCGTGCATCGCCGCGCACACGGGTCGGGATCCCGGCCGCTCCGAGCGCGGCCTCGAAGGCGGCCGACTGTGCGTTGGTGCGGTACAGCACGGCGAACGCCGACCAGCCCAGCGTCGGCGTGCACAGCTCGCGCAGGCGGGCCGCGACGCCCTGCGCTTCGGCTGTGTCGTCGTCGTACGCGGTGATGGTGGGCGCGGGCCCGGTCGCGCGTGTGGCGGTGCGCACGGGCCGGGGCCGTCCGGCGTCGGCGAGCAGCGCCTCGGCCGCGCCGACGACCTGGGGCGTGGAGCGGTAGTTGCGGTCGAGCCGCACGACTCGCGCGCCGCGGAAGACATCGGTGAATCCGGTGAGGGCACCGGGGTCGGCGCCGGTGAAGGCGAAGATCGCCTGATCGGGGTCCCCGACCACGGTCAGGTCGCTGCGTTGGCCGAGCCAGCCGCGGATCAGCCGGAGCTGCGCCGGGCTGACGTCCTGGAACTCGTCGACGAACAGGTGTCGGAACCGCCACCGTTGCGCCGACGCGAACTCGTCGTCGGTCTCGAGTGCGTCGCCGCACCACCAGAGCAGGTCGTCGAAGTCGACGACGCGCTTCTTGCGTTTCGTCGCTTCGTAGCGCGCGTAGAGCTCGGCGATCTCGGCGGAAGGACGTGACGGCTCTCGCTCCGCTTGCGCGGCGGCGGGCACGTACGCCTCCGGGGTGACGAGGCGGGCCTTGGCCCATTCGATCTCGCTGGCAAGGTCGGCCGCGGCCACCAGCGCCGCCGGCCCCCGGCCGCCGACGAGCGGGAGCAGGAGGCGAACCTTGCGTTCGAGGAGCGCCGGCATCGGGCGATCGCGGTCGGCGGCGCGTCGGCGGAGCTGCGCGAGGGCGACGGCATGGAGCGTCCCCGCGGTGACGCCGGGTCCACCGTCACGGCCCACGCCGAGCGAGCCCAGGCGAGTGGTGAGCTCGCCTGCGGCCTTGCGGGTGAACGTGACAGCCAGCACCTTGGTGGCGTCGGCCTTCCCGGTGGCCACCCGCCAGGCGATCCGCCGGGTGAGCACCCTGGTCTTGCCCGCGCCCGGCCCCGCGAGGATGGCGAGCGGCATCTGCTCACCCGTGACCGCCACCCGCTGGGTTTCGTCGAGCCCCTCGAGCAGCGCCGACCCGTCTTCGTCGACCATCCACGGACCGTACCGACGGGGTACGACATCTACGCGGATCCCCCACAGGCGGCCCGGGCACCGGCGCCCGTCAAAGGCGAGAAGAGGGTGGGCCCCGAGTAGCCGTCACGCCGAGGCGTCTCGGACTTCTCGGGGCCCGTTCTCTTCGTCTCGCGCCTCCCGCACCGGCTGCCGCGCCCTCGCAGGCACGACCGCCGCCGCATCCGCGGTCCGGGTGAGAAGCCCCGGGCCTCGTCGGCCGCGATCCCGGTGACCGGAGCCCCGAGGGGTTCGCCCACCAGCCGGTGCTGCTCCGGCCCCGTCGTCCGAAGGCGCCTCGTCGGGTCCTTCCCTTGCAGGAAGAGCACGAGCGTGTCGCTCTCGGTCCCGTTGCCGTCCCATCACCAGCACTTTCGAATCTACTGCGCTCCCCTCCGCGGTCAAGCAGATTTTTCGCAACGCGTTACGGTCACCCGGTGGAGGTGTCACGAGATCGTTTTGAGCAGCTGGTTGCGGACGCGCTCGACGAGATCCCGCCCGCGCTGGCGTCCGAGATGGAGAACGTCGCGGTCGTCGTGGAGGAGTGGCCGACAGGCGCGCAGCTCGCGGGGCGCGACGGCACCCTCCTTGGGCTCTATGAGGGCATCCCGCTCACCAAGCGCGACCCGATCGGTTACGGCGGTGTGCTTCCGGACCGCATCACCATCTTCCAGGGGACGATCAGCGTGCGAGCAGGAAACGAGGCCGAGCTCGCGGCTCAGGTGCGGGTGACCGTGCTGCACGAGGTCGGCCACCACTTCGGCATGAGCGACAAGCGCTTGCACGAGCTCGGCTGGGCCTGACCCGCTCTCCACACTGTGTCCTTCGCGGGTTGAGGGAATAGAGTCCTCGCCATGCCGTACCCCAAGAACCTCATCAACGAGGGCGAGAACGTCGCCCTCGACCTTCGCCCGCACTGGTGGTACTTCTCCAAGCACATCCTCACGGGCATACCACTGTTGATTGTGATCATCATCTCCTTTCGGATCGACGACGACACGCTGCAGAGCGTCGCCGGCGCGACCGTCGGGATCCTCGCGATCGCGTGGGCGATCTGGCTGCTCCTGAAGTTCATCTCGTGGACGCGCACGTACTTCGTCGTCACCGACCAGCGCGTCGTCTACCGGACCGGTGTGGTCTCCCGCCACGGCGTGGAGATGCCGCTCGAGCGGATCAACAACCTGAACTTCCACCAGGGGATCTGGGAGCGGATGATCGGGGCGGGCGATCTCGAGATCCAGTCGGCCGGCGAGGAGGGCACGACGCTGTTCGAGAACGTGCGCCACCCCGACGGAGTGCAGCAGGAGATCTACCGCCAGATGGAGGGCGACGCCAAGCGCGACGCCGGCCGTGGCGCGCAGGAGATCGGCAAGGCGGTCGCCGACGCGGTCAAGGCCCAGGGCGGCGGTGGCGGCCAGACCGTCCCCGAGCAGATCGAGGCCCTTGCGAAGCTGCGCGACCAGGGTCACATCACCGCAGCGGAGTTCGAGAAGAAGAAGGCCGACCTGCTGGAGAAGATGTAGCGGCTCGAGAAGATGTAGCGGGGCGACCGATCCACCCCACGCGGATGCGAGTGGTCTCGCTGGTTCCCTCGGCGACCGAGACGCTCCTCGCTCTCGGCGTCACTCCGGTCGCGTGCACGCGCTTCTGTGAGCAACCGGGAATCCCGACGGTCGGGGGGACCAAGAACCCCGATCTCGAGGCGATCGTGGGCCTCGCACCCGATCTCGTCGTCGTGAACGACGAGGAGAACCGTCGCGAGGACGCCGACGCACTCGTCGCGGCCGGCCTCGAGCTGCACTCGATGTCGCCCCGGTCCTTCGCCGACGTGTGGCCCGCGGTCGTCGCGCTCGCCGCTGCGGCCGGTGCGGCCGCCCACGCCGAACCCGAGCCCGCCGACGCCGAGCCCGCCGACGCCGAGCCCGCCGACGCCGAGCCCATGGTGCGTCGCCGCTGCGTCGTGTTCGTGTGGCGTCGCCCGTGGATGGCGTTGGCCGCCGACACGTACGCGGCGTCACTCCTGGCGCTACTGGGTTGCGATCAGGTGCCGTTCGGCTCGGATGGCGACCGGTATCCCGAGGTCGACCTCGGCGTCGTCGCGGCCGCGGCGCCCGAGCTGATCCTGCTCCCCGACGAGCCGTACGCGTTCACCGAGCGCCACCGAGTCGAGGTCGCCGCCGCGGTCCCGGCTGCCGACGTGTCGCTCGTGGACGGACGGGATCTCTTCTGGTGGGGCGTCCGCACGCCCGCCGCGCTCGAGCGACTGCGCGCCATGCTGGCCTGAGCGTCAGGCACCCTCGATCAGGCGCTCACCACGACGCGCACGGCCTGCGGGGGCACGGTGACGGTCGGTCCGTCGATGCGCGCGCCGGTCCACAGCTCGGTCGCTCGGCTCCGGTCGTCGGCGAGCTCGGGCGGGAGTGGGTACGTGGCGGGCTCGTTGCCCCAGTTGAAGCACGCGAGGACGTGTCGTCCGTTGCGCTCGGTCGCCCAACGGCTCGGGACCCCCGCGCCGATCGAGAATGCGTGCTCGGCGACGCCGGGTGCATCGATGGCGGAGAACATATCGAGCGGGCGGAAGGTGATCGGGCCGTCGCCCGCCTCGGCGAGCAGCGCGAGGAGCCCGGCGTGCTCCAGCACCGCTCGCTCGTCGGCGCCGAGCGCGCCGAGGTCGTCGGCCAGGAGGAACGGGCCCCCGGCCACGAGCGCCAGCGTGGCCATCACCCGGGCGACCTCGATCGGGTAGCCGGCCGGGTCGTCTCCCCCGGAGCCCCACGCCATCACGACCTCGGGGTCGGACTCGTACCAGCGCCCGTGGTGCGCCCACCGGGCCGCGACGTTGCGGGCCTGCACGCGCACCCCCCGCATACCGGTCCAGTCGACGTCGGTCGGGTGGCCGAGGTCCTGGAACACCCGCGGCATCGCGACGTCGTGGCCGACCCGGTTGCCGTGGCAGAGCCCGACCGCCGGAAGGACCGGCATCCCGCACCCGAGCACGTACACGTCGTCACCGAGGCCGTCGGCGAGGGCGGCCATCCCGCGTCGCAGCGCCTCGATGCCGGTCACGCCGTCGTCGTGGCGACCCGCTTCGACCGCGCCGAGGTAGCAGAAGTCGACCTTCACCATCTCGAAGCCCCAGGCCCGGATCTGCACACCGAGATCGCGGATCCATGCGACCGCGTCGGGGTGCGACGCGTCGAGGGCCCACGTGCCGTGACGCTCCTCGCGCCACGGTGCGCCGTCGGACCCGCGCAGGCACCACTCCGGATGGTCGGTCGCAACGCCCGGCGCCCCCGGCTGTACGCGGAACGGGGCGATCCACAGGCCGGGGCGGCACCCCAGCGCGCGCAGTTCGGCGACGAGCGTGCCGAGGTCGTCGGGGAAGCGGTCGTTGGGCCACCACGCGC
>Ga0315273_10008474_pt1 | contig 12973 bp, 11 predicted proteins | sample YL17G02_0_MG_FD_205753 | JGI IMG/M metagenome (GOLD analysis project Ga0315273, IMG submission 205753) | Sediment microbial communities from Yellowstone Lake, YNP, Wyoming, USA - YL17G02_0 | ecosystem: Environmental > Aquatic > Freshwater > Lake > Sediment | place: USA: Wyoming | collected...
GGTCGCACGATGGCCTCGTCGCTGAAGTACTGGTAGATGTCCCCTCAACGTCTTGGCAGATCAAGACTGTTACGGTTCGAACATTTCGGTCGGACCAACAGTCCGTTAGGAGCGGAACCTTCACGGGTGAGTCCTGCGATTGGGCCTGCGAGATTCCACTAGACGAGACGATGTTTCCAAACGACGCCTTGGCCCAGACTCGGGCCGTAGTCGCTTCGGCTACTGGCGTCTACGTTGGTCCCCCCAAATCAATCCTGCAAAGGTTGCGCGATTGGTTGGAACTTTGAGTCCAAGTGTCGCAGGGCCGACCTACAGATCAGGCCATACAGGCTTGCAGGCCGAGGTGTCGCAAGCGCACCCACCTTGGAGCGCTTCATGGACGCGGCCTCGCAGATGGGTCTGACAGACTTTCAGGGTCCATGCGCAGGTTTGCAAACCACTCTTGACCCACCTTCTGAGTGTACGGGCGCAACACCGGGAGTGAGAACGATTCGCCACGTTCTATGGCGGACCGGCAAGACTCAATCTCTTTCTTGATTGTTGGGTCTTTCAAATCTCGTGCGTAGCCACCACGACGTATGTGCGCGATGTAAGCGTGCCATGCCGAGCGGCGCCAGAACCTCTTGTGTAGTTTGTCCCTGTGGCAGTGCCGACAGAGGCACAGCAGCGCAGGCGGCTCCCAGATGAATGGCTCCCCATAGTCTTCGTCGTGATACTCGACCGGAGTTTCGGGGTCGCTGCAGAGCATGCACGGACCAGTAGCGGATGGCAGCTCACCATTTGCTACGAGGCGCTTGAGGACTTTGAACTTCACGTCTCGTTCCTTGGCACTGTATCCGTTGTACCAACTATCTGCCATTTGCGAAACCTCTCCAAGCGCTCCAACTATTAGTGGGTGTCATCGATGACGCTAACTTTATACAGCGTTTCGGCCCGTTTGGCACCCAGCGACACCGCAGGTTGTCAAGGAGTCTTGGTTGCAGTAACACAAACTCCAGCGCGGGGCCGATGGATCGTCCAGCCGCCGCACCTACGACGTTTCCTTGCTCCACGCACACACGAACTCTAACTCGACCCACCGGAGTGTGTCGGGTGGAACGGGCATCCAAGGGTCTGGGATTGGGTCCATAGGAAGAGTGTCAGAATCTCCATCTTCGTAATAGATAATGAGCGATTCCAGACGAGTCAATTCTTCCGCGCAATTGTATGCGCTACGCGAAATGTCATGATCGACCCACTTGTTCTTATCATCCTTGGTGTGAGATTTGTATTGCAGTTTGGTCCACATGCGCCGGATGTTGTCCGTAACCCGGATGCTGGAGACATCAACAAACAATTCCGTTGTAAGTTCTTTGTTCTCGGCAACGGACACCCAATCGGACGCCTGTGCAGTGCCGCAGGCCAGCAGCAGGGCGGTTACCAACAAATCTTGCTGCACGGTCATGTTCGTTGCTCCGTGAACCATCTTTCGACGCGAAGATCGCCCAATTCTTCTCGATGGCACCGCCCACCGCCTACTTCAGCTTTCAACCGTCCCCAGTTCAGCGTGGGGAACAATTGGATTTCACCTCGTTAATAGACTTCAACTGAACTAGGGCAACTACCTTCAAAGACGCGCCAGAAGACCTGCCCTGCATAGTTGTACTCGCAGTTCCACGCCGTTCTATAGGTGACGGTCTGAACCATTTCTTGACGACCGGTCCAGTAGGCGGTTGCAGCGAATGCGGGACTGGCCATCAACATCAAACAGAATGTCGCAATTACCTGTTTCACTTGCGCGCACCTCCTGAATTCCGCTGTCGCATCGGCTAAGTTAGCGCCACCAGTATGAGCGCATTATTGCCACAACAATACCTTGACCATAAATGCAGCGAAAACTGGGAGACGCATCCCACAATGTTGGCGCCGTTTCAGTAAGCGGCTCTCACATTTGCAGGTCAGGCCGCCGGTGCCGCAGTTCAACGGCGCAACGTGGATGCATTAACAGAACTCTGGCACGGGGGGGTCTTGAAAGTGGTAGCGGGGTTCGATCGCCTCCCACGCTACGAAAAAGGCCCTTTGGAATTCTTCTACTCCAACACCAACTCGTGCTTGGTGTTATCCATCGACCATGACTTGAACGTCTCCAGGAAACTCTGACCAAGCAGTAGGCTTCCATTCGGACCTGCGACGCTGCCCTTCACATTCTGAACAGTTCGTTCGCCGACCTTCAGGCTGCGTATGCGAAAGGTTCTCGACTCGATGGTTGAGCCATCAGCCAGCTGATATTCCTGACTGCCGATGAAGTCACTCCTCGTGATTGCGCCCATTCGAATGAGTGTGGATACAACATCAGATGGGATTTGGACATCCGACGCGCCGCTATCGACGGTGAAGTGCAGTGGCAGGACCCCATTGATGGTGACGGGAACGGTGTAGGTGCCCCCATCCTTGACCATCTTTATCCGTGAGCCAGCACTGTAGTCGCCGGCATTCCAATAGCCTGAACGTGTAATCGTTCCATTTGCGGCAAACTCTTTGCCGTTTCCATTGCGCTTATCGTCTTTGAACTCGCCGACATATTTGTCGCCGTTGGGTAAGGTCAAAGTTCCCTGACCGTTGTACCTATTGTCTTTGAACTCGCCGACATACTTGTTGCCGTTGGCGTACGAAGACCCCTGACCGTTGTACTCACCGTCTTTGAACCCGCCGACATATTTTTCGCCGTCGGTAAACGTGAACGTTCCCTGACCGTTGTACATACCGTCTTTGAACTCGCCGACATATTTATCGCCGTTGGCAAACGTGTAAGTTCCCTGACCGTTGGGATAATCGTCTTTGAACTCGCCGACATATTTATCGCCGTTGGCTAACGTGTAAGTTCCCTGACCGTTGTGCTTATGGTCTTTGAACTCGCCGACAAATATTGTGCCGTCGGGAAACGTGTAAAGTCCCTGACCGTTGTACTTATTGTCTTTGAACTCGCCGACATATTTTTCGCCGTTGGCGAACGTTTTAGTTCCCTGACCGTTGGGATAAGCGTCCTTGAACTCGCCGACATATTTATCGCCGTTGGCTAACGTGTAAGTTCCCTGACCGTTGAACATACCGTCTTTGAACTGGCCGATATATGTGTTGCCGTTGCCTAACGTGAGAGTTCCCTGCCCGTTGTACATACCGTCTTTGAACTCGCCGACATATTTATCGCCGTTGGCAAACGTGTAAGTTCCCACACCGTTGCGCTTATCATCTTCGAACTCGCCGACATATTTGTTGTTGTCAGCTGTCAAAGTGCCAAAACAGTTGTGCCAACTAGCCTTATGGTTTCTCGGACACCGCGGCAGGTTGCTTTGCTGCGCCTCTGCTCGATCAGCCGCCATCGCCACCCCAGCAACCGCCAGCACCAGCACCATCAATGCTGCCTTGACGACATCAGCGAACGTCATTTCTGCCAGTTTCATAAGTTGTTCACCTAAGTCCGTTTTGAGGCCGTGATTTCTGACAAAAGATTGCGAGATAGTGCTGCCCTGAAGCCCCAACAAACGAGACCTAGGCGCGAGGCCGCATTACCCTCTTGGCGGTCTCCAACCAGCAGCTCTTGCTTCATCCTCCGTACAGAACCACCGCTCGCCTCTCGACTCGTCGATCTTCGTGCTGTTGTACGAGCGACCGCCGGGGACATGGTAGATGTGGCCGTAGTCGCTGATGTTGCCTTTGATGAGGCAGTGGCCCGAAGACGCTTCAGCCTGCGGACTTGGCGGCACCGTCGTCACCGACCTGGTGGCTGGAATCGTTTGCCCCATCGCGGCGATGCAGTTTGCGACGCTCTCGCCGGTGTAGTCCGTGTAACCGGAAGCCTGCCCGCGCTGCACAGACCGCCACTCCCATGGAGCGTGACGTTCGTTTCCAGGTAACGCCCACAAACCGCGTTTCGACGAGCGAGCGGAGCCTTCCGAAGTACAGTAATCCTTGTCGTCGAGGTATTGGCGATAGGCCCACGCGTGGCCCTGCCGCACCATCCAAGCGTTGATGTTCTCGTTCCCGAGATACACGACGGCCACCAGTCTCTCGTAGCGATCCTGCGTCACGACTTCGAGGGCGACTTCCTGTCCATTGAGCCGCCCGGTGAGTGCGGCCCGTGCTGCTTCGCCCCCGGGTTGATCCAACTCCGGCGCATCAATCGAGCCGAAGCGGACCGCGATCGGGCCGGAGCTGAGCAGGACTTTGATGGTGTCACCGTCGGTGATGTTGGTAACCGTACCGACAAGAACCGGGTTGTCCTGACTGATGGCCACGAAGGCAAGACCGGCCAGCAATAACCCGACCGCAAGTGACCGGGATGCGAACATGGGGCGGAGTCTACGCTTGGATCAGTCGTTAGCAACGGACGGTGTCCGCATTTCCGAGCGCATTCGCAAGTTATGCGGAGTCACGTCCCGACCCCGCCAGCGCATCATGCGTTCACATGGATACCCTGTTCGCCCGTCAGCGGCACCTAGCCGAGCAGGAGCGCCTGCTGCTGGCCGACCTACGCAGGTTCATCCCTGACCCGCAGGCGCGGGAGCCGATAGAGCAATCAGTGCGGGAAGGGCTTAGGCGGGAGCGCCGAAATGTCTGTATTGGCGCTATATTTGGCACGAACGGAGATCAACCGCCATGACCCCTCGAAAGCCGATAGCCCCAGTTACACCCGAGTCGAAGGTACGCATTCGTCGCCAGTACAACGACTGGAAGATTGGAACTGTTCCTCTGGCAGTTGTGCGCGATCCACAATTCAGTCGTATCTCCGGCGGCGGTGGTCACCGCTCACCGAGGCCGATGTTGTACGTCAAAGTTTATTGCGATCAGGTGGAGGGTGCGATTGGGCATAATTGCGAACACGGTCCGCCACCACACGACATTCGGGTCTGCGTCACGAAGAAAGATAATGAAAAACGGGTATACGACTATTTGGCGGGTCAGGTGCAACCACTCGTGAAGTAAAAGAAACCCCGGCGCGGGGCCGGTTTTATCCCCTTGGCGCTCGCCACCGGCCCGCACCCTCGAGGTCTCCCGAAAAAGTGCCTTTGTTCGTCCTATACTCACCCCAACGTCCATCCGGGCTGGATAGAAGGCAATACGTCTAGCTGGATTGGCCGCCGTCATACTCTCGTTCTGTCACTGGTGGCGAGATGCAACAGCTAGTCGAATACCTCAGATCGATACCGCCGGGCCAAATTGCAAATGCCGGCCCGCTAGATTCGCTCCTAGCAAACTGCTGGAACGAATTGCACAGTGCCACAGCGGGAGGAATGCAGCCAAGTAAGTTGCTTGGGCGAATGGAAAGCATCTCTTGGAAACCACCAATGCTCAGCTTCACGATCGAACGTCACGGCGGCACGGTTCTGGGATCGACACGCGCGGAACTACAGTATTGGCAGGTGAACGTTGAAACACGCTCCGCCACTTGCAGTACCGGCCGTCACAGACAGCTTGTGCCGATGCAGCCTAAACTGAACGTAGAACCAATCGCTGCGGAGATAGTCAGTTTGATTCTGAACCGGCAGCAAGATAGCCGGTTGAAATGGAACAGCGATGGCAGCGTTCGTGTTTTGATCGGCGAAATTCTACCGAGTGGTTCGGCGGTGAAGCAGACTCTGGAAGGCCGTCGGAAGCGATTCCGTAGAGAGGTTGAGCAATTGTTGACGACCCGTGGTTGGCGCAAGGTGAGACCGAATATCTACGCTCCAGCTGACGACTAACTCATTTGGTCCAGAGTGACCTCACACCCTTTTTAGTCCCGCTTGGCGTTAGAGTCCGGTCACGATTGACGTTGGTCCGTTTTTCGAACAACTGATAACTAGAGTTGCGGGGCCTCGGCGTCAGTTTTCTGACCTCTCATTGCGAATTCACTTGGGGTCAGATGGCCAAGCGATCCGTGTGGGCGATGGTGATTGTAGTCATGCTGCCATGATAGGAGCACCGCCCGCGCTTCCTCCAGCGTAGCAAACTCGTTGACGTTCAGACATTCGTCACGTAGCCGTCCGTTGAATGACTCGATAAACCCGTTCTCGGTCGGCTTGCCCGGGCGGATGAAGTCGAGCTTCACACCGCGCAGGTAGCACCATTCATCCAGCACTTTGGACGTAAATTCCGTTCCATGATCGACAGTTATCGCGTAGGGCAGCTGGCGGCCGAGAGCAATCTCGTTCATCGCATCCACGACACTGGTGCCCGTGAGCGAATAGTCCGCCTGCAGCGCAACGCATTGCCGATGCCACTTGTCGATCACCGTCAGCACGCGAAACTTCCTCCCGTTGGCCAGTTGATCATGAACAAAATCCATCGCCCAATACTGACCACCACCCGTGGCGATTGGCACTGGGCCGCGGTGCAGGCTGATGACTTGGCACCTCACCCTTCCGGCAACTTCATCTTGCGCAGGAATGCCTTGTAGCGGGGGTCATCGGCCAGATTCTTGAACATGGGATCGCCGGTGATTTCGACAAGGTAAGCATCCTTTTGCCTGTAGGCGCGTTCGAGCCATTCGAGTGCAAGATCGTGATCGCCGCGATACGCGTAGGTCTGGGCCACATAAAATGCTCCCGTGTCGGCCCATTGTACAATTTGCGCCTTCAGCGCCTCGTCCGCCTCGGCCTGACGGCCAGCTTCCTGCAAGACGACCGGCAGAAACAGCAGTCGCCACCCCTCGTCAACTACCTGCTGCACCATTGCTAGCGCCGCCTCCGGTTTGCCCTGCGCCAGCAGTGTCTTGCCAAGGTACGGGCGAGTCCACCCGAAGTCCGGCGCGAGCTCGAGCAATTTTCGATACGTGGATTCGGACTCTGCAAATCGACCTGCGCGGTAGTAGGTGTTTCCGAGGTTCCAGACCGTATAGGGGTCTAGCGGATCACGGACCAGCGCCGCGAGTAGATAACGCTCCGACTCGTCCCAGCGGCCGAGCGTACGGGCGAGCATTCCGGCGCCGGTCAATACAGACGGATTTGTTGGATCAATGGCCAGCGCCCGCCGCCCTTCGGCCTCCGCTGCGTCCCAATCCCAGTCCCAAACCATATGAACGTATTGCAGCCAGGAATGTACCTCCGCAGCGAGTGCCGGACTCAGCTGCATCGCGTGCTGTGCCAGCTGCCGCACGCGCGGATAACCCACGTTCGGGTCCAGAACGCCATTGTCCGTCTTCAAATTGACGTTTGCCGCCAGACCTAACCATGCCCTACCGTAGTTCGGGTCGAGTTTGATCGCCTGTTCCAGGTATTCGCCTGCGGTGTCCCGGGACGACTGGGTGTTCTGGTTCTGAGCACTAATGCCCCGCAGGTACAACTGGTATGCCTCGAGGTTCTGGGTACCGCCTTTCTGGCGACTCAGATCTCCACCCGCGAGCCGGATCTGCAGCGCCTGCACGATCGCGCCGGCGATCTCGTCCTGCACCGCGAAGATGTCGTTGAGCGGACGGTCGTAGGTTTCCGACCACAGGTGCGTGCTGTCGGCGGCGCGGATCAACTGGACAGTGATGCGCAGCTTATTGCCGGACTTGCGCACGCTGCCTTCCACCACGTGGGCGACGTTTAGTTTCTTCGCGATCTCCGCGATCTCAATCTTCTCGCCCTTGAACGCGAAGGAGGACGTGCGCGCTATCACCTTCAGTTCGGGGACCTGCGACAGCAGATTCAGGAGTTCCTCCGCGATGCCGTCGGACATGTATTCCTGGTCCTTCTTCTCGCTCATATCCGCGAAGGGTAAGACCGCGATCGACTTCTGGTTAGGCGCAGCAGCCGCTACGGGTTCGGCTGTGGTCGGTGCCGGCGTCGTAGCAGGCATGTCGGTCGCGTTCTGGTAGCGCCAGAAGAGCCCGCCACCCAGAATCAGCGACAGCACAATGAGGGTGAGTCCGACTGGGCGCACACGCCACCGGCTGCCAGGCCGGGCAGAAATCACCTTTTGGGCGCTTCGCTCTATCTTCCCAGTTACCCCAGAGTGCGCGGTATGTGTGGCGGCGCTGTCCGCGCCCAGCAATTGGCGCACCCGATGCGCAAAGGCCGGCGGCGTCTCACCGCCCGGCAGACGCGTCCACTGCACACCCAAGAACTCCTCCGGCACCCGCGCATCGGCATCACGGGTCTCGTCAATCACCACCGGCACCAGGAAAGCCATGTCGTGGGCCATGTCCAGCAGCCGCCGCGTGGCAAGATTCCACTCGCGCCGGAAATAACCCTCGGTCCGCGCATCGGTGCTCGCTGAGATGACCGGCAGAAATAATGCGCACTCGTGGACCTGCTTCCTGATCTGCGCATCCCAGGCGTCGCCGCTGCGCAATGCGCTCTGGTCGAACCACACTTCAACGCCTGCGGCGCGCAGGGTCTCGCAGATGCGCCCGGCCGCCTCGGCATCCTGGGAGGCGTAAGACAGGAAGACCGCCCCCGTGGAGTGTGATTGATCTGGCATGAGTTGGCGCTAAATCACGCCGGCATCCGCGGCGAGGATCACCGCAACTTCTTGGTCATCTTTACCCATAACACCCGCCCCTTCCCGGCCGAGTATAGGCGCGTCTCGTGCAAAGGTTCGATTGTGGTGCCCCGCAACACCGGATCAGGGCGATGAATGCTGCTGACGGCCGACATGCCAAACCGCCGGTGCCACAGATTCACGGCGCGATTTGGGTGCTGTAACAGAATCTATGGTCAGCCCGGTCTTTGCAAGGTAGTCCGGTGTTGAAACAAGGGAGGCTTGCGCAAATCTATCTGGAGTCATGATGAAGAGGTAATTCCCCGCTCCTCGATGAGAGCCGCGCCCGGCGATCCTCAAAAACCCCGCAGCATCACGGTGCTGTTCTGTTTGCCAGGTTGTTCGCCAGGCCGTTGAGCCGTTTGTTTCATCTTGCGAAACACCATCCGACCCAATCTATCCTGCGCGTGCAGGTGAAAGCTGTGCTTGCCAAGGTCGATACCGATGAGGGTGACTGCGTTCATGGGATGGCCTCCTGTAATAGATCCCTCCTCAGCGTAACGCCAAGGAGGGATCGGGCTGACCATCTCATTAACCCCGGCGCAAGGCCGGGGTCCGAAAGCACTCGCCAGCACGAATTATTTATTCGTCTTGTTACCGGCTTTGTCCAGCGCAACAACTGACAGTTTGCCTTTGTTCACCTTGCCCGTGCAGCTTGCAATGCCCGACAGCCCATCACTACAGCTGTAGGTGTTTCCAGCGCCAACGGTAATCGTCGGGTTGGTTTTATCGATGTTGATGCCGCTTGAAGTCGCCAGACTGCTTTGGTTACCAGCTGCGTCGTAGCAGCGACCAGAGGCGCTCTGTCCGGCGCCTTCGCTGGACAGGACTACCTGCGGATCACAGGTCACTCCACCTGACAAAGCGTCGCTGCCGCTAAACGTGACGGTTACGTTCTGCTTGCGCCAGCCGTACTGATTGGCTGGCGGTGCAGCACTCGCCGTTGCGCTCGGTGCGGTCGCATCGCGCTTGACGGTCGCCGACTCCGTGGACGTGCCACCGGCGCTGGTTGCCGAGCAGGTATAGGTCACTCCGGCGGTGTCCGTCGAGACATTGCTCGTACCGCATCCCGTGGACGTCGATATCGCAGACTCAAGATCAGTCACTGCCCAATCGACTTGGACGTCGCTGACGTACCAATCGTTATTTCCGAGCGTACCGGTTACGTTCGACTGAATTAGCGGCGGCGTCGTGTCCGTGACCACGGTGTCGCAGGCGTCACCAATGCCGTCGTTATCGGAGTCTTCCTGACCCGGATTTTCAACGAGCGGACAGTTATCTATCCAATCAACCACGCCGTCGTTGTCATCGTCAGGTTCGCAGGCGTCGCCTTCACCATCCGAGTCCGTATCAGTCTGATCCGCGTTTGCCACCGATGGGCAATTGTCATTGTTGTCTGGAATGCCGTCTCCGTCGACGTCGGGTGATGCGAGGTAGGCATGACACTCGCCCGTGCGACTGTCGCAGCCGTGGGCCGCAATCTGCCCGAGATCGTTGATGTCGTTCCCATACTTGAGCGTGACATACGGCTGTAGGGGATCCGCCGGATCGATGAGTAGATTGAGATCCTGCATCGGGCCGCCGTCCGACAGGAACGCGTGCTGCTCCGCATTGCCGGTCGTGTAGGCATTGCCCGTCACTTGCCCCGAGGCGTTGATGGCAACACCGACGGCTCGCGCGCCGCCCAGCGTGCCGAGGTCCTGCATCGTGGTGCCGTCCCACAGGAAGGCGTGCTCGGCCGCATCGCCGCTCGTGCTGGCATAGCCCGTCACTTGCCCCGAGGCGTTGATCGCGGTGCCGTAGCTAACCGTGCCCCCCAGCGTGCCGAGGTCCTGCATCGGGCCGCCGTCCGACAGGAACGCGTGCTGCTCCGCATTGCCGATCTTGCCCGAATGGCCCGTCACCTGCCCCGCGTCGTTGATGGCCTGGCCGATGCTCCCAGTACCCCCCAGCGTGCCGAGGTCGTCCATCGTGATGCCGTTCGACAAAAAGGCGTGAATGGCCGCATCGCCGGTCGTGCTGGCATAGCCTGTCACTTGCCCCGAAGCGTTGATGGCATAGCCCCAGCTTTCCGTGCCCCCGAAGGTGCCGAGGTCCTGCATTGTGCTGCCGTCCCACAGGAAGCCGTGGTACTCCGCATTGCCGGTCGTGGTGGAATAGCCTGCCACCCGCCCCGCGTTGTTAATGGCAAGGCCCTCGCTTTGGGTGCCCCCGAGCGTGCCGAGGTCCTGCATTGTGCTGCCGTTCCACAGGAAGGCGTGAGTTCCCACATTGCGGTTCGTGTATGCACGGCCCGTCACCTTCCCTGAGTCGCTGATGGCAAGGCCCTCGCTTTGGGTGCCCCCGAGCGTGCCGAGGTCCTCCATGTAGTAGCCATCCCAAAGGAAGGCGTGAATTGCCGCATCGCCGGTCGTGCGGGCATAGCCTGTTACCTGCCCGAAGGCGTTTATGGCGCTGCCAAAGCTAATCGTACCGCCCAACGTGCCGAGGTCGGTCAGTCGATATTTGGTTTGAGGCAGCGGTGTGATCGCGATGCCGGTCGGCATGCTTGCACCCAGCCGGGTGGTTACTGGCACTGTTGTGGTAACCGTATTGGTTGCGGTGTCGATTACCGAGACGTCGTCGGAGGTCCAACTAGTTACATAGGCGAAGGCCCCATCTGGCGTGATCGCGATGCCACGGACACTAAAGGTGCCAAAACTCACGGGGACTGTCGTAATGACGGTATTCGTGCCGGTGTCGATCACCGAGACATTCGCGGAATTGCCATTGGCAACGTAGGCAAAGGCTCCATCTGGCGTAATTGCAACGCCAGCCGGGGCATGACCTACGTTTATGTTCGCGGTTACCGTATTCGTGGCGGTGTCAATTACCGAGACGTAGGACTCGCCATTAAAACCGCCATTGTTTGCGACGTAGGCGAACGCGCCGTCGGGCGTGATCGCGACATCGATGGGGAATGGAGTAAAGCCAATACCCACGGGCACAGTCGCGGTGACCGTATTCGTAGCGGTGGCAATTATCGAAACATTGTTGGAATTGGCATTGGCAACATAGACGAAGGCCCCATTCGGTGTGATCGCGAGGCCCCATGGGCTTAGGCCAACAGGCACCGTCGTAGAAATCGTGTTGCTTGCAGTATCGATCACGGAGACGGTATTCGAGGACAGGTTCGCAACATAAGCGCGTGCGCCGTTTGGCGTGATCGCTATACCGCGCGGGCCATTACCTACGTCCACGTAAGCGGTGGCAGTGTTGGTAGCCGTGTCGATCACCGAAACATATGCGCCGTCTGAATTGGTGACGTAGGCAAATGCTCCATCTGGCGTGATCGCGACGCCCCAAGGGCTTAGGCCAACTGGCACTGTCGTAGAGATCGTGTTGCTTGCTATATCGATCACGGTGACGCTTGCTGCGTTGGTATTGGTAACGTAGGCGAATTGTTGGGCGTGTGCCGCCATCGGCCCAGCCAGCAGTCCTACGGCGAAGAGCGCCAAGAGCCTATGCTTCATAACGTTGGGAAATGCCGTCACGACGTTTGTCTTGCGCATGTACTTATCCCCCCACGCCCCAAGCCGGGACGTTTGGCATTGACCCATCAGTTACGGGAAATCCGGGCGTCAGAACTGACTAAGTGGCGCTCAGTCGAGTGTCGTGGCCGGGTCTCTCGTGGGAGGCCCAGCACTAGTAATAGTTCGGGCACAGTGCGCTGATTGGGCTGGATGTCAAGCAAAGACCTCATCCGGCATTAACAATAATCCGGCATCGGGGCGGGGTAAGCCTGAGCAAATCCCCGGAGGGAGTAACCGAAGCACCGACGCTCCCAGAAACAAGGAAGGCCCAGTTTCATCCAAATGGGAGGTCTCAGCATCACCCAAACGGGTGATTCAACGCTTTGACAATGCGTGTATCTGTGGGTCGGGCAAGGAGCCTAGTTGACCCTAATCGCACGATATTGCTTGTGCCCCTACGCCATAGGCGTAGAAGAGATTGGAGGAACCGGCTTGCAGCCGGTTGAAAGGGCTAGGACGACTCCAAGCGCCCACGGAAGTTGCAATGCCGCAATGGCATGGCGATCAACAAGTCCGACACCGCTTGCAACTCCAAAACTTCGACTGGGGGGAATGGTCATGAATTTCTTACGAATTGACGCGCTGGCCGGCGGACTCATTCGGACGGCGGGATGTTTGGCAATACGCCGCATCATCGGTTTGGCGGCCCTTGTGGTTCTCGCCAACCTCGGAATGCCGACAGTAGTATTTGCACACGGCGGAGATGCAACCCTAATTCACGCCTGCGTCAACAATAAAAATAAGATACCTCGCATCGTTGACGCAAACGTCGTTTGTGCAAGCAACGAAACCCCCCGTCACTGGGCGGAAGCGTCGCGCACCGTTAGCGGCGAGAGTCGCATCACCGACACCGAAACGAAGAACCTAGACCAAGACACCGCCATCGCGGCGCTTCAAGCGCAGAACGGCACGGGCAACGC
>Ga0315273_10008475_pt1 | contig 12972 bp, 8 predicted proteins | sample YL17G02_0_MG_FD_205753 | JGI IMG/M metagenome (GOLD analysis project Ga0315273, IMG submission 205753) | Sediment microbial communities from Yellowstone Lake, YNP, Wyoming, USA - YL17G02_0 | ecosystem: Environmental > Aquatic > Freshwater > Lake > Sediment | place: USA: Wyoming | collected...
GAGTGGCTCGCAACTGGTTCGACCAGTTGGCCAACCCGGGAGAAGCGGCGATTCCGGATTCCTCACCCGTGAGAACAATCGAGGTTGTCTACCCCTCCCGCTCGATGATTTTCCTTGGATGGCATGTCACTGGCTCCTGGCCTACCTTGTGCCCTCCATCATCCTCGGCTTCGCTCTCAAATCCCCCTTCAAAGTCGACTTCTGACCGCTCTCGCGAAACGCGAACCACGAAGACCTCTAAGACTTCGAGGTCTTTGTGGTTGGCAGTTCTGGTGTCGGTCTATCGCGGCTTTGAACCGGATTGCGCGATGGCGCGGCCGACCTCGCGGCGGGCGGTTTCGTAGACGTCGCCTTGCTCGGCGAACCCGACTTCACGCCCGGCATCGGAAAACATCCGCGGCACAGTCGTGTGCAGCGCTTTCTCCACGACCGCATTCAACCCGAGCTTGCGCGCCAGCGTCAGGTACAGATGGTCCTGCAACCCCCGGCGCAGGTTGGCAAGCTGGATCGTCGAGATGGGGCCGGCGATCCCCCTGTCCTGGTCCGGATGAAGCTTCTCTTCACCCGGGTACATCAAAACTCCGTCGCCGTTCGCAAAGTTCTGGTCTTCGATCGGCTTGTTGGGTTGCCCCCGGTTGTCGAAAGTGACGGTATCGGCCCAGACATTCTGGATCCGGTTGCCGACTTTCTGTTGGTTGTGCTGCCAGTGATTGGCGTGCCAGTAAAAGTAGAGCGGGATTTCGTGCTTGAAGCAGCCCCAGATCAAGGCGCGGGCATCCGTAGCAGGCGCGTCGATGACCACCGCCCCGCCCCAGGGGCGCCCGCCATTGTAAATCCACGTCTCCCGGCCCTTCTCGCGCTGCTGCCTGGCGCGGGCGATGTCATAGCCCTCAGGCGGTGTGTTCCAGATGTCGATGGCCTCCTCGATCTCGGATGTGTATCGGCGCGTGACCATGGTGCGCAGCTGCCGCCCCGGGCCAGGGTTCGAATGCAGGTTGTCACCAAGCTTGCGGATGTAAGGAAATTGTCGCGGAGCCGGCTCGTCGGGTAGATAGACGAATGTCAAAGCTTTTGGCAGCCTCGTCCGGAAGAACTCGATCCAGGCATCTGCCGCTTTCCACGCCGAGTCTTTTTCGTTGAATTCCGTGCCTGGGCCGTAAAAGGTTCGAGGGACAATCGTATTGCCCACGCCCTCTCCAGGCCCCTCATAGCCTCGAGCCGCTGTGAAATCCTTTCCATCGAAACGGCTGGCCGAGGCCTCGACTCGACCCTGATCATAGGCGTGCACCAGCTCGATCCGGTTTCTGTGGGCGAATCGATGATATTCGGGATCGAGGCCGCGGCCGTGGTAAAGTCCGAGCTGAGTTGTTTCGAAATAAACCATGGCCCGGATGGAGTTCTCGTCGGGCAGATCGAAGTCGAGCAGTTCCAGCACCAGCGGAATCGCTTTTTCCTCGCCGTCCGCCCGGACCGATACTGAACCTGCCCATTGCCCCGCCGTCCGGTTGCGGCCCGAATAAATCTCGAACCATATCACCTGGTTCGAAGAGGGCGGGACGCGGAGCGGGAAACCGCCGCGGCCCGCGCGCGCATTCTCAGGAACAAGTTGAACGGGTTTCCAGCCGGCGGGATCCTTCGGCGCCGACGGCGAGCCGGGCACGAAGATCCAGGGGGCAGCCGTGGGATTCTTCACCAGCATGTCCCGCACCGAGAAGATCTGGATGGATCGTCCGGTGTAGTTCGTGGGATCGGCGGCAGGGGGCTGATAGACGATCCGGGTCTCGCCGCCCTCGAGCCGCAGTTCAGGAATAGCCGCGGACAGGGCGCCGATGCCGCCGGAGTCGGATTCCACGACCACCTGGAACGCAATGACTTCGTTGCGTGCCGCCAGCAGCCGGATCGTGTGTCCGTCCCACACGGAGTTTGCTTTTTTGAGCCGGCTGTTCAGGTTGTCATGCGCGATTTTCTCGCCATCGTTGACCGCCCAGATCGAGCGGACTCCGGCTTCAGCTTTTCCGCCTCCGGCAACCGAAAGCACAAGCATCAACAGCCAGCCGCCGCCTCTTCGCCGCCCTTTCCCCATAATTCGCGCTCCTTTCCTGTAGAAATGTACAGCCCGGAGAAATGCCGGAGGTGCCGGCCACCGGAGATGCGACATTACGGTTTTCCCTCTACGGGCACAAGCGGAAACTGGGGTCTGCCGGAAGTTTGGTGTCCAGGACTCCTGAGGGCAATTCCCGAATGCTGATGGCCCTTTTTGAACCGCAAAGACCACAACGCAGGCTGCGGCCGCAACCTAAGTTGACTGCGTCGGCGCGCGCGCACACGGCGCCATAATGTGAATGCTGTCAGCCGTCAGCTTTCAGCCGGATATCCGCCCCGGCAAGGTTGTTCATCGTTTGTAGGCCGGGTCTCTGACCCGGCGGCCGGCACTCGCCGGCTCGGAGAGCCGGCCTACAGTTTTACAGGCGGCCAAAACCTTCCCAGGAGCCTGCAAAGGTGGTGTCAAATGATGCTGCCTTGTATTATCCTCGCGCCGAGACAATTCGACACCGGACTGGTTGCGGCATCGGATCTGGCGGCGCGCAACTCGCGGACGGCATGCACCCTGATCGCCGGCAGAAACGAAAGGATGATTCTATGCAATTTGTCAGTCCCAAAGATCTCTACCGGTGGTGCAAAATCCCGGCAGAGGACCTGGCGGGTCATGAAGGGCTGCGCGCCCGGCTGCGCATCGTGAAAGACAGCCGGGAGATGGGTATGCTCATGGCTGCGGAGCTCTGCGACGTCATCGCCGCGAAAAATGCTTCAGGGCAGCCGGCCCGCGCGATCATTCCGTGCGGGCCAAAGTGCTGGTATGAACCCTTCGTCGAAATGGTCAACTCCCGGAGCCTGTCTCTGCATACGCTGACTGTCTTCCACATGGACGAATGCCTGGACTGGCAGGGTCGGTTGTTGCCCCGGGATCACCCCTATAACTTCCGAACTTTCATGGAGCGCCATTTTTACGGCGGCATCCTGCCCGAACTGGCTGTGCCGGAAAGTCAGCGTCATTGGCTTACGCCGGCGGGCGCCGATTCTATCGGGCGCGCCATCATGGAAGCCCCGGTGGACATCACCGTCGGCGGATGGGGGCAGGATGGCCACGTCGCTTACAACCAGGCCCGGCGTCATCCATTCAGCACGATCAGCATCGAGGATCTGGCGCGGTCGACCATTCGGATCCAGGAGAACAATCTGGACACCGTTCTTGCGCTCGCCCAGCGCACCTTCGGCGGCGCCTACCAGTTCGTTCCGCCGATGTCGATAACACTGGGCCTCCGGGAATGTCTCTCCGCCCACAAAGTCCGGGTTTACAGCGACACCGGCTCATGGAAGCAAACGGCGCTGCGCGTTGCCCTTTTCAGTGAACCTACGCCGGAATATCCCATGACGCTGCTGCAGCGCCACTCGGACGCCATAATAACAGCGACGCTGGACACGGCCCGCCACCCGATCAGCGAAAATCCCGATTGGGACCTCTTCGGAGAAACACCGTGACAGGAGATTCGAACCATCCCCTGCTCGAGCCGGCCGGCAGATACCGCGCTTGCGCAGGCGTTGGGGGAATCGGGTCGGGGCTGATCTTCGCGCTCGAGGGAGACCAGACGCTGGGCCGTAATGAGAGCCGGCCCGGGCGGCTTTTGAACGTTCGCGACTATTGCAAGCTTCACATCATTGCACACTATGTAGCTGTTCTCCTGAGAGCCGACCCGTCCGGCAACCCGTTTGCCGTTCTGCCGATCGGAAAAATCGGCAACGACGCGCCCGGACAGCGTCTGCTCGAGGAAATGCGCGACGCCGGAATGGATACGCAATTCATCCAGGTAGAGGAAACCCTCCCGACCATGCTCAGCATCTGCTTCCAGTACCCCGATGGATCGGGAGGCAACCTCACGACCTCGGGATCGGCGGCCTCCGCTCTCACGATCGGAGATGTGGACCGTGCCTTGGACTCAATCTCCACGCGTGCGGTCCCCTTCGTCGCCCTGGCCGCGCCGGAAGTGCCGTTGGCGATTCGGAGACATTTTCTGCAGAAAGCGACCCGGCTCGGCGCCTTCCGCGCCGCGGCCTTCACTTCGGCGGAGATGCCGGCGGCCAGGGAAACCGGCTTGCTGGCTTTGGTCGATCTTCTCACGATGAACGAGGATGAGGCGCGGGCACTGACAGGACTATCACGGGATGAGCATGAACATCAGGAATTGCTGGAAGCTTCCGGGGATCTGCTGACTCCTATTAATCGCCATATTTGCATCATCGTTACCGCCGGAAAGAAAGGCGCCGCGGCCCTGCACCGGGGCTCGACCGACTTCTGCCCCGCGGTCGAGGTGGAGGTGTCGAACACCGCGGGCGCGGGAGACGCGCTGATGGGCGGCCTGATCGCAGGAATGGCGGCGGGAATGCCGCTCATTTCCCCCGGACCGCCGCGGCGCTCCATGGGCGAGCGGCCTCTCGCGAGCGCCTTTGAATTCGCGTGTATGCTCGCAGGATTCACCGTTACCTCGCCGCACACGATCCATCCCGGGGCAAACCTGGATTCAGTACTTTCGTTCGCCCGCCGGCATGGGGTATCGCTCGCCGACGGGCTCATTCGCCGGGCCGGCCAGAGAGGGACAGCATGAAAGCGGCCACCGAAGCGGCAAGAATGGCCAGGCGCCTCCTCGCCCCACACCGGGAGGAAATCATCGAGCTGGCTCAGACGCTGGTTCGCATCGACACCGTTGCGGCGCCTCCCGAAGGAGCTGAGGCCCCCGGACAGCGCGCCCTGCAACGGATCTTGCGCAAAGCGGGGCTGGATGTCGAACTGTACGACACCGGGTTCCTCGACGATTGCGATCACCGGTACGTGCGGAAGGAGCGGCATTATGCCGGGCGCCCCAACCTGATCGCGCGCCTCTCCGGCAAGGGCCGCGGACGAAGCCTGCTCCTCAACGGCCACATGGACACGGTACCGCCCGGCCTCGGCGCCTGGCGCGAAAGCCCCTGGTCAGGAACCATCCGCAGGGGACGTTTGTATGGGCGCGGCAGCCTGGACATGAAAGGCGGTCTGGCGGCGCAGTTCGGCGTTTGCCTCGCCCTGAAAAAAGCCGGGACACGGTTGGGCGGGGATCTCCTGTGCGAGTCGGTCGTTGACGAGGAGTGGGCAGGAGGCGGAGGAACGCTTGCGGCCAGGTTGAAAGGCGACACCGCTGATGCCTGCGTCATCGCAGAAGTGTCTAACCTGTCCATCTTCCGCGCGACGCGCGGCGGGCACTTCTTCGAAATCAGCGTGGAGGCGGGAGATTCCGCGCGATACTTCTCCACACGGGAAGTGATCGGCCCCGCCGTTCCGATGGGCAGGATTCTGGCCTGGATCGACCGGTGGTCGGCCGATCGCAAGCGGATCGCGAAAGGCGAGGCTTACCGCGATTTCGAGGATCCCGCACCGGTGCAGGTGCTGGCCCTGGAGGCAAACCGATTCGATCCGGGTCTTCCCTGGAGCGTGCCTTTGACGGCGCGCGTGCGTGCATATTTCCAATTCCTGCCGCACGAGAATGTCGAGGCGGTCGTGCGCGGCATCAAAACTTCCTTTGCCGAATTCTGCCGGCACGATCCGTTCTTCAGCCGGCACAGGCCGCGCTGGCGGGACATTGTCTATCCGCCGCTCCTCGGCCACGAACTGCCCGCGGACCATGCCTGGACCCGGTGTCTGGAACAATCCGCCTCGGCGGTGTTGCGCCATAGGGTGAAGGCAGCCGCGGCGGAGTTTCCCTGTGATGCTTTCCTTCTTCAGAATTTATTCGGCATACCAACATTGATTTTCGGTCCCGGCGGCGCGGGCGCACACAACGCCGACGAGTATGTCACCACGAGTTCCGTGATCCGCACCGCAGAATCGATCCTGACTGCCGCTCTGCTCTGGTGCAACGGCTAGGATCCATTTGGAGGACTCATCATGAAATACAGATTGTCGATTACATTCCCGCTGATGCTCACCCTGGCCGTGTGTCTCTTCGGCCAGCAGGCGAAGGTCCAGGAAGAAAAGAGGGTATTCAAAACCTACCCTTTTTCCGGTCCCGATCCGGCGCCGATCATGACCCGGTCCAGCATGTGGGGCAAAGGCCCGAGGCTTTATCCGTATTTCTTCTTTGACAAGCTCAGCAACACGGGCGCCGACCAGGCATGGAACGTCGTGCGCATGGAGAATCCATACATCCGGGTGTTCATTCTGCCCGCCGAAGGCGGCAAGCTGATCGGCGCAATCGAGAAGAGCACGGACAAGCAGTTCATCTACTTCAACCAGGTCCGGAAGTTCCGGCACATCGCTCTCCGGGGCCCCTGGACCTCAGGGGGCATCGAGCAGAACTTCGGCATTGTTGGCCACACGCCGGCAACCGCAACGCCCGTGGACTACCTGTTCCGCAACAATCCCGACGGCAGCGTGAGCTGCTTTGTCGGCGCGATGGATCTTCCCTCGCGCACCCAATGGCGGATGGAATTCGTCCTCCCGCCCGACAAGGCCTATTTCGAATCCCGGGCGCTCTGGTATAACCCGCAGCCTCTCAACCAGTCCTATTACGTTTGGATGAACGCAGCCAACAAGCTCAGCAAGGATCTCGAGTTCATCTTCCCCGGGACGATGTACATCGGTCACAATTACTCGGTTCCCGAACGTCCCTGGCCCATGAAGGACGGGAAGAATCTGGCCTTCTACAAAGAACACGACGACAGTGACGAAGGCAGCTTCTTCATCCACGGCGCATTCAACGATTTCTCGGGCGGCTACTGGCACGACTCGCAGTTCGGCTACGGCCACTGGGCCATGCACGAGGACGTGCCGGGGCAGAAGTTTTTCCGCTGGCCGCTCTCGGGCGCCGGCCAGATCTGGGAAAGCCTGCTGACGGATAGCGACGGCCCTTACTTCGAACCGCAGAACGGGCGGCTTCTCGACCAGAACGATCACGAGTTCTTCGCGCCTTACTCAACCGACCGCTGGCAGGAGGTGTGGTTTCCCTACAAGAAAACCGGCCCGATGGTGAAAGCTACGCCCCACGGGGCGCTCAATGCGCGCAATACCGGCGACGCCATCACCCTGGCCTTCTGCGCCCTGCAGAAGATCGACGAAGTCCTGGTGGTGCGCTCCGGGGAAAAGGAAATCTATCGCGAGCGGCTGAATCTCAAGCCGATGGATGTTTACGAGAAAAAGATCCCGGCATCGGTAAAGAAAGGCGAGCTTCGAGTGGATATCGGCGACAAGCTGAGCTACACGGACGATCCGAAAGCAGATCTCCTGAAGCGTCCGCTGAATTTCCGCAACTACGAGGAGGATACTATCGAGGGCCTCTACCAGAATGCCGAACGGGAAGAGAAAGCGCGCAATTATGATCTCGCGCTCCAGAAATACCTCGAGTGCCTGAAACGGGAGCCCATGCACATGCGCGCGCTGACGCGGGTCGCGGAGCTCTATTGCAGACGGGCTGAGTATCAAAAGGCCTTGGACTACGCCGCCAAGGCGCTCGATTACGTCATGTACGACCCGGATGCGAACTACATCTACGGGGTCATTGCAAGACGAATGGGCAACCTGACCGACGCCAAAGAAACGCTGGGATGGGCAGCCCGGTCGATGAAATATCGCTCGAGCGCCTATTGCCAGCTGGGCGAGATCTACCTCATGGAGGGGAACTCCGGACGCGCGCTGGAATTCCTGCAGCGTTCACTGGATTACGACGCCAACAACATCAAGGCACAACAGGTGCTCGGCACCGCCTGCCGCCTGCTCAAGCAACCGGGGAAGGCGCGGGAGACCCTGCAGAGGATCCTCGACATCGACCCGCTGAATCATCTTGCCCGGTTCGAGCAGTATCTGCTGGAGCCCGATGCCAAGAAGCTGGAAAACTTCAAGTCCCTGATCCGGAACGAACTCCCGCACGAGACCTACCTCGAGACTGCCATGCACTACGTCAACCTGGGGCTGGAGGATGACGCGCGGCGCCTGCTCGAGGTCGCACCGGAGTATCCGACCATCGGGTACTGGCATGCGTACCTCTTGAGAAAGAAATCGCCGGAAAAGAGCCTGGAAATATTGAAAAAAGCCTCGGCGCTCTCGCCCTACCTCGTGTTCCCCTTCCGCGAAGAGTCCATTCCGGTTTACCAATGGGCCGAAAAGACACTGAGCGGCGACTGGAAGGCGAAATACTATCTGAGTTTGATCTATTGGGGCCTGCGCCGGCAGGAGGATGCGCTCAAATTATTGAACGAGTGCGGAGACAAGCCGGATTACGCTCCCGCCTACGTGTGCCGCGCCTGGCTGGAAAAAGAGGCCAATCCCCGGAAAGCCGTTGCGGATTTCGAGAGGGCCCATGCAGTCGATCCGAAAGACTGGAGAAACTGGCACCATCTGGCGAGTTACTACGGCGAACAGGGGATGAACGAAAAAGCGCTGAAGCTGGCGGAGGAAGCCTCGAAGCTCTTTCCCGACGAAGATCTGATCAGGATTCTGCTGGCAAGAACCTACCTCAACAACGGTCGCTATCAGGCGTGCTACTCGGTGCTGGAAAACGCCACCATCCTCCCGTTCGAGGGGCAGCGTGACGTGCATGAGCTATTCGTCCAATGCCAGATCTGCCTGGCTATGGAGGCCATGAAGAAGGGACGGAACGACGACGCGATCAAGCGCATCGAAGGCTCGAAGGAATTCCCGGTGCGGCTGGGGACAGGCAAGCCGCAGGATCCGGATTACCGGGTTCAGGATTATCTGATGATGCTGACTTACGACAAGATGGGAGCGGCCGCAAATGCAGAGGAAGCACGGAAGAGGATTGCTGCCTATTCCGCCCGCAACCCGCGCGTCGGAACCGATTCGGCCAAGGCCCGCGTAGACCAGTGGTTCCAGACCGCTTTCACCACCCAGGGCGAACTGCAGGCCCTCAAGGAGCTCATCAGCGTCCTTCAAGGAAACCGACGACGCCGGGAATGAGCGGAAACTAAAAGCGCCACAAATTCGGGGACGTCCGCGCTGTTCACCAGGTTTCGGCATTTGAAAACCGGGCGAACAGCTCGGACGTCCCTGCATTCCTTCCCCGGTTCTTGATTACCGCGATCGCGCCAAAATAGATCTCCATGTCTGTAAAGACGGTATTGCAGACACGGACTGCTTTCGAATCGCCTGATTGAACATTCGGCACAACGCCACGCCATCGACGGTTCCGGCGTGAATACCAAATCCAATGATTCTGCGGGTGAATTGGTCCATGACGACCAACCAGAGTCGGCTTCGATCATCCAGGATAAGCCAGCCCTGGCGCCGTCCCCCTCGAGTTATGGTGTTCCCCCAAAGGTCGCTTTTTCTCCTCGTCAGGTGGTGTGGACCGTTATGGTCGCGACGCGTCCCTTAAAGCAGGTTACCGCACCGACCTGCAGGTCGAGGAGGACTGCGTCGGCCTTGCCTCGATGGTTGGATCCCGCTGCCCCATGGAATACTGTCTCGTCGAATTCGATAGAAATGTCCGATCCGATGTTCTGGATTGTTATCGTCGTATTGGGGTTCGCGCAACGCACTTTGACGGGGCCGGTGCCCGTGCAGACCTCTTGGTTGCCGTTCGGCCGCTGGAAGTTCACGCGGGTAATCTGCCTCCCTGTCCCGGTGTATTTTCCACCGGAACCCACGTATGTCGTCTCGTCGAAGCCAACATCCGCCGAGCCGCCTCGCACCACAATGGGACGGTCCTGCAAGGGTGTTTGTGGCTCGCCTCGGGCGGACAAACGGCCCGGACTGGCAATTACGAGTGTGCCGCCGGCGGCGGCAATGCTAAGAAATTCTCGGCGGCTGGTTTTTTTCCTGGACATGTGGTCGCTCCTCCAAATGTTAATGTTTTTGCGCGACATAGCGATCAAGTTCGCGGCGGGCGCGCGCTACGTCCGGCCGCGACGCATACGAATTGAAGTCTTGTGGCCCCCACTGGCTCTCTTTTTCGTTCAGGAGGCCCCGGGCGCGGATCGCAGCGTCCCGCGCCGCCGTCAAATTGCCGACCTGCCCGGCAGCCCGCATTGCGAGTACCGCAGCGTGCCATTCGAGTTCCTTCTGCTTCGACTGTGAGAACTTGAGGGCCAGGTCCAGAGCCTTTGCCTGCGCTCCGCCGGCATCGCCGGTCGCCAGCAGAGCTTCGGCGAGAGCTACCTCGGCCTCGGCAAGCAACGCGGCATCCGAGGTATCCCGGGCTAGGGCGAAGGCCTGCTCACAAATCAGGCGACCTTTCCGGGGAGCTCCGGATCGCAGGATCGCAAGGCCCATGATGCGTTTGACCTGGATCAGAGCATCCTTCTGATCGCCTGAAAAGTCCATTGCTTTCTGCGCCAGCCGCGAAGCCTCTTCGAAGCGCTCGTTCAGGAGAGCGACCTCCGCCTGCGAGATCAACAGATCCCACGTCAGCGCATGGTCTTTGCCGGCAAGCAGGGCGACCTTCTCGAAGTGAGCCCGAGACTCGGCGCGCCGACCCATCTTTCCCAGAATCCGTCCCTGTGACGCCTCGCCAGAGCCCATCTCGGATTTGACCTTGAGGGACCGGCAGATTGAGCTTCCTTTGTCGAATTGCTCCAGGGCCGCCGGATACCGGCCCAGTTGTTCGAGCAGGCGGCCGTAGTCATAATGCAGGTAGATTCTCTCCGCCCCGCTTCCGGATTTTTCCGCCAGCGGCAGCTGTTCCTCCAGAGCGGTGAGGGCGGCTTCGTAGTTCCCCTGGATGCGGTTCGCTCGCGCGACCAGCGTCAGTCCCAGCAGGACTTCCTGGCGATAGCCTCCGGGTCGGTAATAGGCGAGCGCCTGTTTCACGAATCCAAGACCTGCGTCGAGGTTCTTCCGGCTGATGTTCACGCTTCCCAACATGAAAAGGCTGAGAGCTTCGTTGTATCGGGCCTTGGAGCGCCGGGCCTGGTCCAGGGCGCGCCGATAGTGCACTTCGGCCGTCTGAAGATCTCCCTGCTGGAATTTTCGATCCCCCAGCTTGATGTGGGCCCGGCTGGCCAGATCTTCGAATCCGAGGTCGGTCGCGAGGCGGATCGCCTCGAGCGCGGCCTCCTCCGCCGGCCCGACGGCTCCCTGATCGAAGAGGACGTCGCTCAGCTGCAACACCGCCCGAACCTGCTGCGAATTGTTCCCCGTGGCCCGGGCCAACTCGCGGACGGCCTCGAAATCCGCCTTGGCTTCCGTCAGACGCGTCTGGCGGAGGAACATCGTTCCGCGCTGGTAGAGGACCTCCGCGCGGCCCTCGACGTTGCCCTGCAGCCGGTATATGTTTTCGGCAGTGGCGAACACGGAGAGCGCCTTGTCGTAGTCCCGGGCACGGCCGTACAGCACGCCGGCCAGCAGCAGGGGGACGGCATACTGCGGGTCGAGCATTCCCGCTTCGAGGTAACACTTGAGCGCGTCTTCAGAATCCCCGTTCTTCTCGAGCGTCCGTCCGAGGTCCACGTTGATCTGCGGCTTCTCCGTATCGCTGCCGAGGCTCAGCGCCTTGCGGTAGGCCGTGACTGCGGCGGGGAAATCGCGCACGACCACCGAGCTCACAGCCTGAATATGGGTCTGTTCCAGGGCGGGCAAGGAAGAGCGGTCCGGCACCAGCCTGGCGACCTCCAGCAGGGCGTCCTTGGCTTTGTCGGACTGGTCGAGCTCCGCCCAGGCTTCTGCCAGGCGCGCCCGGGCCAGAACGAAAGACTGGTCGATCTGGACTGCCTTCTCGAGGGCCCCGCTCGCCTGGTGATAGGCCCCCTCGCGCAGGGCCGTGATGCCGACCTGGTACCAGCGTTCGGCTTCAGGGGGCACCCGATGAGGCGCCGGGCGCCACCATCGGACGGCGAACCATCCGAGAATGAGCGTGAGTGCGAGCAGCGGAATCGCCGTCAGGAACGCGACACGACGAGTCCGCGGTTCTTCCCGGATCCTGCGCGGCAGCGAGGGTAGTTTCAGAAGCAGGTCAAGCTCCTGCCGGAGGGACCTCAGGTCGTGCATGAGTTCGGAGACCCGGTGATAGCGCTCCTCGCGGTCCTTTCGCAGCATCTTGGCGACGATGCGGTCGAACTCGGGCGGAATGCCTGTCGCAGAAGTGGAAACCTGAACGAGGTCCCCTTCCAGCAAGGCCGCGATCTGATCGGCCGAGGTGTTGCCCTCGAAAGGCCGATGCCCTGCGACCATTTCGTAGAGTACGGTCCCCAGGCTGAAGATGTCGCTTCGGGCGTCCTCTCCGGTTCCCCGCACCTGCTCGGGAGACATGTAGTTCAAGGTCCCGACCACGGTTCCCGTCGCCGTGATGGAATTCTTCTCTCTCGTGGCGTCCAGGTCCGTGCCGCTAGGACTCTCGAGCAGTTTCACCAGCCCGAAGTCGAGGACCTTCGCGTAACCGTCGGGCCGGATCATGATATTGGCCGGCTTGATGTCCCGGTGCACCAATCCGGCGCTGTGTGCTGCCTCGAGCGCCTCGCCGACCTGGATCGTCAGGTTCAAAGCGTCGCACAGGCTCAGCGGGCCGCGCTCCAGCCTCTGACGCAGAGTCTCCCCGGCGACGAGTTCGGAGACGATGAAAGGCATACCATCGTGCTCCCCAACAGCGTGGATCGTGAGGATGTTAGGGTGATTCAGCGCAGAGGCGGCGCGCGCCTCCTGTTCGAAACGGCGCATCCTCTCGGGGGAGATGTTCGGCAGGACTTTGATCGCGACTTCTCTGCCAAGCTGGGTGTCGCGAGCGCGATAGACTTCCCCCATGCCACCCGCACCGAGTTGGGATTGGATTTCATAGGAACCGAGTTTTGTGCCAGTCGCAAGACCCATCGTTGGCGGATATTATACCTTATAAGCATTTCTATTCGGGAGCACAAAGGGAAATCGGAGAGGCAAGGAAGGAAATTGGGGGAGGACTCGGGGCAGGCAGCGAATTGCCGGTCCCTGGCGAATTGGTAATT
>Ga0315273_10008476_pt1 | contig 12972 bp, 10 predicted proteins | sample YL17G02_0_MG_FD_205753 | JGI IMG/M metagenome (GOLD analysis project Ga0315273, IMG submission 205753) | Sediment microbial communities from Yellowstone Lake, YNP, Wyoming, USA - YL17G02_0 | ecosystem: Environmental > Aquatic > Freshwater > Lake > Sediment | place: USA: Wyoming | collected...
CGGCGTCTGGGGCGCGACCTGGAACACCGACCAGCGCAGGGCCGCTCCGACCAAGTACGTCAGCTCTGTCTCCCTCAACTGGGATGATTTCTACAAATCCGAAGCCCAAGCCATGCTCGATGGCACGTGGAAGGGCAACAGATCCGTTTTGCTCCCATTGGGCAAAGGGGTTGACCGGGACGCCTGGGGCCCGAACGTGCCCCAGGACGTCCAGGCGAAGGTCGACGCCGTGCGCGAGAAGATGTTGAAGGAGAACTTCAACCCATTCAAGGGGCCGATCAAGGACTCCAAGGGCAAAGTGCGCGTGGAAGAGGGCAAAACCCTCAACCCGGCGGAACTGTACGTATGGGACTGGTCCGTGGACGGGGTCTCGGGGTTGCCGAACTAGGTTCGCCACCCTGGCTTTGCTGCGGCGCTCTTTGTGCCGCAGCAAAGCTCTGAGTTGTCGCTAGCATGGCCGCGTGTCGACGGTGGCGCGAGGGCGGCTGCCACCCAGCCATCAGCCGCCGAACTCACTCCCCAGGTAGGGATAATGACCGAAGCTACTGATCCCGAAGCCCCTGATGGGCGCGATTCTGCGACGATTGTCGCCATGCGCAACATCTGGAAGCGCTTCCCAGGCGTAGTTGCCAACCAAGGGATCGATCTGGAGCTGCGCGCAGGCGAGGTCCATGCCTTGCTCGGCGAGAACGGGGCAGGGAAGTCCACGCTGATGCACGTTCTCTCGGGGATCTACCGCCCCGACGCCGGCGCCATATACCTTGATGGCCAGCCGGTGAGCTTCCGTTCCCCGGCCCAGGCCATCGCGGCCGGCGTCGGCATGGTCCATCAGCACTTCCGGCTGGTCGAGACGCAGACCGCCGCCGAAAACATCCACCTGGGTTGGTCCGAAACCCCCTGGCGGGCATCCGCCAAGGCGTTGGAGGCGCGCACCACGCAGTTAACGGCTCAGTTCGGGCTGAAGATCGATCCAAGTGCGCGCATCTGGCAGCTCTCTACTGGCGAGCAGCAGCGCGTCGAGATCCTGCGCGTGCTCTCCCGCGGCGCACGGGTCTTGATCCTCGACGAACCGACTTCGGTGCTCACCCCAGCCGAGGCGGATGAGCTCTTTTCCGTGGTCCGTTCTTTGTCTGCCGCCGGACGCAGCGTGGTCCTTATCACGCACAAGCTGGATGAAGTGCTGGCTGCCTCCGACCGCGTGACGGTCTTGCGTGGGGGGAGGGTGGTCGCAAGCCGCCTGACCCCGGGGTGTGACCGGCAGACCCTGGCTCGCCTGGTCATCGGGCAGGATATGGTTACCCGCCTGAACCGCGCGGAGCGCCTGCCAGGGAAGCCGGTTCTGGAAGTGGCTGCAATCGGAGCCCTGAGCGACCGCGGCCTGCCGGCCCTCCGCGAGCTGAGCCTGACCGTCCGCGAAGGAGAGATCCTGGGGATCGCCGGTGTGGCCGGCAACGGGCAGTCAGAATTGGCGCAGGCGCTGACCGGACTGCGGCCCACGCTGGAGGGGTCGATCAAGATTGACGGCGTTGAGATGGCTGGCGCTTCACCAACTCGCTTCGTTGATGCCGGCGTGGGCCACATCCCCGAGGACCGTCTGGGCATGGGCCTGGTGGCGATACTCTCCATCAGCGACAACGCCATTCTCCGCGAGTTCAAGCAGGCCCCGATTGCGCGCGGCCTGCGGATCGATGTGGGCGAGGCTCGGCGCTTTGCCCGCGATCTTATGAGCGAGGCTGCCGTCCGCGCGCCCGGCACTGAAGTGCCGGTCCGCCACCTCTCGGGGGGCAACCAGCAGCGCTTGTTGGCCGGACGTGAAACGCGAGTCGCGTCGCGCCTGCTCATCGCCGTTCACCCCACCCAGGGCCTGGACATCGGCGCCACAGAGGAGCTGCGCCGGGTTCTGATGGAACACCGTAACCGTGGGAGCGGCGTCTTGCTGATCTCTGAGGACCTGGACGAAGTGCTGATCATGTCGGACCGAATTGCAGTAATGTACGGAGGCCGAATTGCCGGCGAAGTCGATGCCGCGTACGTCGACCGGGAGAAGGTTGGACTTTTGATGGGTGGGGTAAGAGCCACGCCGGAGGTGGCAGCGTGACGGCAGCCAACCTCACTGCGCCCGCCCAGCGATGGCACCTGCGTCGAAGATCCGATGTGCCTGGCTGGCTGAGCGCTCTGGTGCGCCTGGCGGCGGTCCTCCTAGCGATTGTGCTCGTGGGCGTGGTGCTGGCGCTCGGAGGCCTCGATCCGCTGGCGCTCGGCGCTAAGGCACTCCGACAGACCCTGGGCACCGCCTACGGGCTGGAACAGGCGGCGCTGCTCGCTACGCCGCTGATCATGACCGGGCTTGCCGTGGCGGTCGGGATGAAGATGCGCCTCTGGAACATAGGAGTTGAAGGGCAGCTTTACTTTGGCGCCCTCGCCGCCACGGCCGTCGCTCTGAATGTGAAAGGTCCTGCCCCCGTAATGCTGGCCGTTGTTTTCCTCGCCGGAGCGGCCGGCGGCATGCTGTGGATGTTGGTCCCTGCCTTGATGCGAGCTTATTGGAGCGTCAACGAGATTATCACGACCCTCTTACTCAACTTCGTTGCCGTGTTATTGGTCGGCTACTTTGTGATTGGGCCGTGGCGCGACCGTGCTGCGGCGATCCTCTCGGCCTCACCTAGGCTGCCCTACTTGATACCGGTGATAGGCCAGACCTATATGAACTACGGCGTATTGGTGCCGATTGCCGCCGCGATCGTTCTCGCGCTTGCGATCCAGAACACGCGTTGGGGTTACGAAGTGCGGATCATCGGCGGCAACCGGCGCGTGGCGGAATTTGCGGGCATCCCGGTCCTGCGCCGCATTCTCGCAGTAATGCTGTTGTCGGGCGCGCTGGCCGGCATGGCGGGGATGCTCCAGGTGACGGGTTCAGCCCAGCGGCTTTCCGGCACCATCAGCAACGGCTATGGCTTCATGGGCATCATCGTGGCGGCTCTCGCCAACGCGTCGCCACTCGCCGTGGTCCCGGTAGGCTTTCTACTGGCCGTGTTGCTCAACGCGGGGATTGTGCTCCAGACGCAGGGATTGTCGGTAAACGCCATGCTGGCCATTAACGGTGTGATTTTGATCTTTGCCGCGATCGGTGAGGTCGCCGCAGGCTACCGGCTGGTGCGGGGGGATCCGGAGGCGGCGGTTGGGCCGGCGGAGCAGCCCCTGCGTAGTGAGCGCGACGATGGGACGGTCGGCTCGGACGGCCTCGGAGTGAACCGAACCTCATGAACAGCATCGTCATCTCCGGGATCATCACGGCGGCTGTCGCCTCGGGAGCCGTCCTCGTGTTGGCCGCCCTCGGCGAGCTGTTGGCCGAGCGCAGTGGGGTGCAGAACCTGGGGCTGGAAGGCGTCATGGCGATGGGCGCCGTGACCGCCTTGCTCACTGAGCGGCTCTTTCCCGACCCCTACGCCGGGTTGTTGGCGGCGATCGCCGTCGGACTAACGTTGGGCATCGTGTTCGCCACGGCGACGGTGGTCATCAGGGCAAACCAGGTGCTCTGCGGCCTAGGCCTGGCCTTTCTTGGCACCGGCCTATCGGCTCGCTTGGGGATTTCGGTGTCTGGGTGGCCAGCCCCTGCCACGTTTCCCACTTTTCGCATCCCCTTTCTCGCCGATCTTCCTCTCGTGGGACAGGCGATCTTCAATCAAAGCATCCTGGTGTATCTTGCTTACTTCATCCTACCCCCGGTAGTGACCTTCGTGCTCTACTCAACCCGCCACGGCATGCAGGTGCGGGCGGTGGGAGAGAACCCCGGCGCCGCAGACGTCTGCGGCATCTCCGTGAGCGGATTTCGCTTCGCCTACACATGCCTGGGCGCCGTGTTCGCGGCGGTCGCCGGCGCCTATATCACCCTCGCCTACACGCCATCCTGGATCGAAGGGATCACCGGCGGCCGCGGTTGGATTGCTATCGCGCTGGTGATCTTCGGCGCCTGGCGGCCCTTGCCAGTCGTGCTCGGCGCGCTGCTCTTCGGGGCGGTCACTTCGGTCGGGTTCGTGGCACAGGTGCAGAACTGGGGCATTCCGTCGTCCTTCCTGTCAATGCTGCCGTACTTGGGCACGATCGCGCTAATGGCGGTCCCAGTCTTGACGCGCAGCAAATCGTCGCGCCGGATCGGCACCGGCCCTGCCGCCCTCGGTACTCCCTACTATCGAGAGGGGGACTGATACCGAATGGCAGTGCCTGCTCCCACGGATCCCCGTGCTCGCCTAGTGGGTACCTCTGTGCCGCGCCTGGACGCCCCTGCCAAGGTCACCGGTCAGGCGCTCTATCCGGGTGACTTGAGCCGTCCCGGCATGTTGCACATGAAGATCCTCTTCGCCGGCCGGCCGCATGCACGCATCGGTGGCATCGACACACGTCAGGCGCTGGCCGTCACGGGCGTTGTCGCGGTTTATACCGGCCGGGATGTGCCGCACAACGCGTACGGACTGGCGTTCGACGATCAGCCGGTGCTCTGCGACGAAGTCGTGCGCTGCGAAGGGGATCAGGTCGCCGTGGTCGTGGCCGAAACGGCAGCCGAGGCCGCCAGGGCGCGCGACCTGGTCGAAGTCAGCTACGACGATTTGCCTGTGGTGGATGACCCACGGGAAGCCATGCGAGGAGACGCTCTTCAACTGCATGCCAGCCGCCCCGGCAATATTCTCGATCAGATCCGCATCCGCGCGGGAGACGTCGATGCCGGGTTTGCGGAAGCGGATGTCGTCGTCGAGGGCCGATACTACGTTCCGATGCAAGAGCATGCTTACTTGCAGCCCGAGGCTGGCCTCGCGTATATGGACGGCGATGTGGTCGTCGTGGAGTCGGCCGGCCAATGGGCGCACCATGACCGGCGCCAGATCGCCCGCAGCCTGGGCCTGCCCGAGGAGCAGGTCCGCGTGATCTACCGCAGCATCGGGGGGGCCTTTGGCGGCCGCGAGGATATCTCGGTCCAGTTGGTGCTGGCACTGGCGGCCTGGAGAACCGGGCGCCCGGTCAAGGTGGTCTGGACGCGTGAGGAGTCGATCCGCGGGCACGGCAAGCGGCACCAGATGTTCATCGACGCGCGCTGGGGCGCCCGTCAGGAGGGCAGACTGACTGCTGCCGATGTCCGTGTGGTCGCAGATGCAGGCGCTTACGCATATACTTCGACGATGGTCCTCGGGCACGCCGCACTGACCTGCACCGGGGTGTACGACATCCCCAACGTACGCGTGGACGCCTACGCGGTTTACACCAATAACGTGCCGGGGGCCGCCTTTCGCGGTTTCGGCAGCCCGCAAGGCATCTTCGCCGCCGAGGTGCAGATCGACAAGCTGGCTGAGGCGTTGGGCTTGGACCCCGTAACGATCCGCGAGCGCAATATGCTGCAGCCGGGGGCGGTCCTGCCGGTGGGCACCCGGCTGCCCGAGTGCATCCACCTGGACCGGCTTCTACACCACTGCGCCCTGGCGGGGGGATGGGAGCGGGCCGGGAACGGATGGCACCGAGCCAAGAATGCGGGCGCTCACGGGACCCTAGCCAGCGGACATGGCCTGGCCCTCGCTTTCAAGAACATCGGCTTCAGCTTCGGTTACCCCGAAGAATCGGCCGCCACGATCGAGTTGCACGGCGCCGCGGAGGTCGAAGAGGCCGTGGTTCGCTTTGCCGGCGCGGAGTGCGGCCAAGGCGTGCAGACCGTGATCGCGCAGATGGCCGCCGACGCGCTGGGTCTGCCCCTCGGCAAGATCCGCCTGACCGGCGCTGACACGGGACAATCGCCGGAGTCCGGCAGCGCCTCGGCTTCCCGGCTGACCCTGATGGGCGGCAACGCGGTGATCGGCGCGGCCGCCGCCGCGCTGGCGCGTTGGAGGGAGGAGGAGCGGCCCGCAGTCGCTACCTACACCTTTCACGCGCCGGAGACAACTGACTTCGACCCGGAGACCGGCCGAACCCGGCCGCACGTAGCGTTCAGCCCGGTCGCGCAGGCCGCATCGGTCGACGTCGACCTCGAGACCGGTCAGGTCTCGGTTACTCGGGTTGTCACCGTCGTTGACACTGGAAAGTCCATCAACCCGGCGCAGGTGGTGGGGCAGGCGCAGGGCGCCATCGCCCAGGCGGTTGGCTATACCGTCCTTGAGAACTTCGTCACGCGGGAGGGGCGCATCCAGACGCCCACGCTGAGCACCTACCTGATCCCTACGATCCTCGATATGCCTGAGTCGTGCGAGGCCATCGTTGTAGAGACCCCGGACCCCGTCGGACCGTGGGGAGCGCGCGGGGTCGGCGAGACGCCGTTCATCGCCGTGGCGCCCGCCGTGACCTCAGCCGTCCACGACGCCACGGGAGTCTGGTTTGACCGGATTCCCCTTACCCCGCAAGCCGTCCTGGCGGGGCTCAAGGCCTCCGCAAGTTCGGCGGCCGCCGACCAGCCATCCCACTCCGTTCGAGGAGGCAAATCGTGATCAGCCGAGAACTCAAGGAGTTCATTCTGCAGCTTCCGAAGGCGGAGTTGCACTGCCATTTGGAGGGCGCCATCCAGCCGGCCACGCTAATTGCCCTGGCCGGCAGGCACAGCATCCCACTGCCATTCTCCGACGTGGAGGGCGCGATGAGGTTCTACGAATTCACGAACCTGAATCAGTTCCTGGAGATCTTTGCCCTGGCCTGCAGCACCTTGCGCACTGCCGCCGATTTCGAGACCATCACCCTCGATCTTGCTGCAGACGCAGCTGAGCAGGGTATCACTTATCGCGAGGTCTTCTTCACCTATGCCTACCACGAGCGCCGCGGCATTCCCTGGGACGAGGTTGTGAAAGGTATCGGCGCCGGCCGGGCGAAAGGCAAAGCGCAGTATGGCGTCGAGATGAAGTTCATTGCGGACATCGACCGTACGATTTCCCCGGAGGACGGCGCGCGCCTGGCTGAGATGGCGCATGCCAGCCGGGATGTGGCCGGGATCATTGGCATCGGCCTGGACAGCCAGGAGATCGGCTATCCCGCTCGCCGTCACAAGCCGGCCTACGACCGGGCCAAGGCCCTGGGCCTGCACCGGGTGGCGCACGCGGGAGAGGACGTAGGGCCCGAAAGCGTGTGGGACGCGCTCGACTCGTTAGGGGTGGAGCGCATCGACCATGGGGTGCGCTCGATCGACGACCCCGCCCTTCTCGACCGCCTGGCGAGCTCGCAGGTCCCGCTGACCGTCTGTCCGTTGAGCAATATCGCCCTCAAAGTTTACCCAGCCCTACGCGAGCACCCTGTAAAGAGGCTCGTGGATGCCGGGGTATTCGTCACCCTCAATTCCGACGACCCGCCGATGTTCCACTCCAACGTAATCGACAACTACGAGTCGGTGGCTCAAACCTTTGGCCTTGGGCCCGACAGCATACAGGCCTTGGCCCGCAACAGCTTCGCAGGAAGCTTCATGGATGCGACAACGAAGTCCGCTGCCCTGGCTCGTTTCGATGCGGAGGCAGTGAAGCTCAGAAAGCAGTTCTGGGGCTAGCCGGAGGCCGGCCTATCATTCGAGGTGTTGAGCCATACCACCGACATATCATGGCAGGTGAGGCGAAAATGGTGAACGAGACATGGCGGGAGGCGATCAGCGCCGGTATCCTGGACGGAGATGGAGAGGCCGTAGCGGGCGCCGCCCAGCAGGCGCTGGACGCAGGAGAGCTGCCGCTTGAGCTGATCAATGGCGTGCTCAACCCGGCCCTCAAAGAGGTGGGCGACCGATTTGACAGGGGCGACATCTACCTCCCCGAGCTGATTATGGCGGCCGAAGCGATGGAGGCCGCCATGCAGGTCATCCAGCCCGTCCTTCTGGCGCGTCAGGAGACGGTCAGCCGCTCGGGGCGGGTGGTCATCGCCACCGTCCAGGGCGACATCCACGATATCGGCAAGAACATCGTCAGCGCGCTGTTGCGGGCCAACGGGTTCGATGTTCTGGACCTAGGCCGTGACGTGCACGCCGTGCAGATCGTCACCAAGGCGCGCGAATTCAAGGCCGATATCATCGGCCTCTCGACGCTGCTGAGTACAACCATGCCTTATTGTCGCGACACGGTCCGCCTCCTGGACGAGCTTGGAATCCGCGACCAGTTCAAGGTATTTATCGGCGGCGGGCCCGTCACGCCCGAGTATGCTGTATCAATCGGCGCACTCTACGGCGGCACCCACGCCGAAGCCGGCGTTCAGAACATTCTCCGTGCGCTCGGGAGGGCCTAAGCCATGGTCGATATGATGGAGGTCATGCGGCGCACCGAGAGTGGTCCGTTCATCACAGAACGAGATTTCGACATCGAGGTGATCTTCAAGACGGCGCGCAGCTTGATCAAGAAGTACGGGGTCAAGTACAACCGCAGGCAGCTAATCACTCTCGAGCCGGAGATGGCCGACGGTGCGTTCCAAGCCGGGCTCGAGCTAGCCGAGACTGCCGGGATGTACTGTGTCGACACTTCGCGCCGCATTATGTTCACGCGCGAGGAGCTCCTGGAGGCGCTGCGCGTGGCGCCGCGGGAGCTGCGGATCGGGTGGGGTAAAGACGAGCGCACGATCCGGGCAAAGGAATGGGGTGTCCCTCGCAAACCGTTCATCTGGGGCGGTTTCTCGGGCGCGCCGTTGACTGAGGAGATGTACCGCGCCTCGATCCGTTCCTACATCCGCGAGCCGCTGCTCGACGCGCTCGGACACGGCAGCCTCTACATCGTGGACGGCATGGAGGTGCGCACCGGCTCCCCCCTGGAGGTACGCGTTACCCGCCGCGAGCTGACCTATATCCGGCAGGCACTGGCGCTGGAAGGACGCCCGGGCATGCCGTTCATCGGCGGCGAGAGCTGCAACACCTGCCTGGGCGACCTCTCTATTATGCACCCGGACTTCATGCCCGCCGGCAGTTTCCACTTTGTGCCGACTCTGAGCGAGCTCAAGACCGACTACATCCGGCTGTCGCGAGTCATGGGCAGCTATGAGCTAGGCGTGCACAACATCAACCTGGTCGACGCGATCGTCGGGGGCTACGGCGGCGGCGCCGAGGGCGCGGCCATCGTCACGATCGCTGCGTTCATGCTGGGGCTCATCGCGTACCGGGCCGTCATCTCGCTGTGCCACCCGACCCACAACAAATGGGTCTCGACGAGCCCGCCTGAGTGCATCTGGGGTGAGAACATCGTCGGCCAGGCGCTCTCACGCAATGCGCCCATCATCACCATCGGGGACGTCTGGCCAAGCTCCGGAACCGGCACCAAAGACGTGCTGCAGGAGATCGCAGCGATCTCGGTGACTAAATCGCTCACCGGCAATAACCCCCATGGTGTTGGCGCCACCAACGGCAAATTCCCGCACGGCAGCGGTCTGGACGCCCGGTGGATGGCCGAAACGGCGCTTGCCGCGTTCGACAATAAACTGACGCTGGAACGCGGGAACGAGATCGTCTGCGCTCTCGTCGACCGGTACGAGGCTAAATTTCCTAACCCGGACCTTGGCAAGCCGTACGACCAGGTATACGACATGGCGACGGCCCGGCCGCTCCCCTGGTGGCAGGAGTTGTACGACGAGAACAAGCGCGAATTCGCCGCAGACTTCGATCTGAAAGTGTAACGGAAGGATAAGGGACCGAACGATGTGGGAGCGTTACTTTCTGCCTTCCACTCTGGGTGAAGCGCTAGCGTTACTGGACCGGTATCGCCGCGCCTGCCGGATCATCGCGGGCGGCACCGACCTGATTCTGGAGCTCGAGCGAGGCGCGCGCCGGACGGAGATCTTGGTCGATCTCAGCCGAATCCCCGACCTGGATCAGATCGAGATCACGGGCAACTGGCTCCACCTGGGCCCGCTGGTCACGCACAACCAGGTCGTGGCCTCGGCGGGCGTAGTCGCGCGCGCCTTTCCACTGGCGCGCGCCTGCTGGCAAGTCGGAGCGCCCCAAATCCGCAACCGGGCCACCATCGCCGGCAACCTGATCACGGCAAGCCCCGCCAACGACACCATCACGCCGCTCTGGGCCATGGATGCTCGCGTTGTCCTGCTGAGCCGGGAGCGGGGTGAGCGGGCTCTTACTTTCGACCAGTTCTACAGAGGCGTGCGCCGCACTGCCCTCGCGGACGACGAGCTCCTCATCCGCATTGAAGTGCCCCTGCTGGGGCCATCCGAGCGAGGTACTTTTCTCAAGCTCGCACTCCGACGGGCACAGGCTATCAGCGTCGTGAATGTCGCGGCGACCGTTAACACCCCCGGGGGGCGCGCTCCGGGCAGCGAAGCCCTCGTCACTCATGCTCGCATAGCCCTCGGCGCGGTGGCGCCCACGATCGTGAGGGCTACTAAGGCTGAGTCGTTTCTCGCCGGCAAACCGCTGTCCGAAGATGTAATCGCGACCGCGTCCGAGTTGGCTGCTCAGGCCTCCCACCCCATCTCCGACATCCGCGCTGAGGCCTGGTATCGCTCCGAGATGGTGAAGGTCTTGACAGCCCGCGCCTTGCGACAGTTGCGCGACGGGCGCGAGATGGCTGAGTGGCCCACGCGACCCGCCAAGTTGTGGAGCCGTACCGGTGGCCGCTTTCCTCCGCAGGATCGTTCCAGCGAATTCGAGAAAGAACGCGAAAACGTCATCCGGCTGACGGTGAATGGAGAGCCGGCTCAACTGCGGAGCGTGCGAGCCAAGACACTTCTGGCTGCACTCCGAGAGGACCTCGGCCTGACGGGTACCAAGGAAGGGTGCGACGAAGGGGAGTGTGGGGCGTGCACGGTCTGGCTCGATGGGATCGCGGTACTTGGCTGCCTGGTGCCGGTGGAGCGCGCCGATGGTTGCGCCGTCGTCACGGTCGAGGGTCTGGCCCAGCCTGCCGGCGTCCAACACGCGCTTCAGGACGCGTTCGTGCGGGCTGGCGCGGTCCAATGCGGGTATTGTACCCCTGGCTTCCTGATGTCCGGGGCCAATTTGCTGGAGGAGATCCATCACCCCTCCACGGATCAGATCCGACAGGCCTTCACCGGCAACCTGTGCCGGTGCACGGGCTATTACGCGATCGTCAAAGCCGTCGAAGACGCTGCCGCGATGATGGACCAGTAGTGGACCAGGCTCGAGATGGAGCGCCCATCGCTTGGATGTTCCATCGTCGCACCCGGAGATAGGCAGAGTTGAAGGAGCCATCGATGTCATCCGGTATGTACAACCCGGCCTCAAACAGCCTGGAGGAACTCGCTCAGAAGTTGCACGATTTCGGGCCCGATCCGAGATCCCCCCACGACCCATACGTGCTCATAACACTCGAGGAGGCTGTGGCGGCTGCCAGGGACGGCAACTTTGGCGTGGGCGCCTGTCTGGTTGATCCTCAGGGCCGGGTCGTGGAGCGCGGGCACAACCGCGTGTTCCACCCGTACCCGCGCAGCGACCTGCATGCGGAAATGGACACGCTGACTCGCTTTGAAGAACGAGTGCGGGCGCCTGTGAGCTTGCGGGACTACACTCTGTTCACGTCGCTCGAGCCGTGCCCGATGTGCTTGACCCGGCTCATCACGGCGGGTGTTGGACACGTCTACCACGCTGCCCCGGACCTCGAGAGCGGTATGGTATACAAGCTTCAGGACCTGACGCCGGTCTGGGTTGAGCTGGCGAAGCGCCAGGAATTTGCCGAGGCCCGGACGTCTCACGAGCTGCGGGAGATTGCCTGCCAGGTGTTCCTGTTCACAGCCAACCGCAACACGGCCCAACTCCAGGAGCGCTAGCCCGTCCCAACCTCCGGTCGCGCCCCAAGGCTGGCCGAACCAGGCTGAGCTCTGACCCGAGTTTGGGACCTTGACAACCGAGCTTTGGTGTGACATGTCGTCATCTGACGTCTGATGACAAGACTTGGAGTAGGGCGGGCGCCCACGTTGCCGGCCGTCATCGGATGCGGTTCCCTTTTCCGGCGGATTTGCTGGTGATTCCGGCGGGCGGGCAGTCTTTGTTTGTGGTCTACCAGGAGTGGAGCGTTATGCCAAATCGTTGCTTCATCGACCCCTACAAGACCCTGCGCCGCGCCGGACGGTTTTTCTCTAGCCGGGTCAGATTCCCATGCCGCCGCCGCGGCCCGCCCTCCCAGGCTACCTGACAGCTCGAAGCCATCGCCCATCCCGCGCTGGAGGCTCAACTGCCCCTGGCTCGGCGAACCAGGATGAACCTGGTCGCAATTGATCTGCCAACCTTTGGACATTCTGGAGGACCCTCATGAGTACAGCTCTGCCGGAGGAAACCGAAGCGATACGCGACGCTTTGCTGGAAGGCGACGCGGAGAAGGCAACCGCAGCAACCCAGGCTGCACTTGACAAGGGCGCGGACCCGCTGGCCTTGATCCAAGATGTCGTCGTGCCGGCCCTTACGGAAGTGGGCCGCCGTTTCGAGGCGCTGGAAGTCTTCCTGCCCGAGTTGATGGAGTCCGGCGCCGCGGGTCGCGCCGTCTCGGACCTGATAGAAGCGGATCTGACGCGGCGCGGCGGCTCGCTGAAGTCCGCCGGCGTGGTGGTGATCGGCACCGTCAAAGGCGACATCCACGACATCGGTAAGAACATCATCGCCAGCCTCTTCAAGGCGCAAGGCTTCAAGGTTGTCGACCTGGGCAAGGATGTTCCGGCTACCCGCTTCCTGGAGGCCGCCGAAGAAAACAAGGCCGATATCATCGCCGCGTCCGCGCTGATGAGCATCACCCGGGCCGGCTGCCGCGAAGTTGCGGACCTCCTGCGCGCCGTGAAAAAGAGCGACCGCTACATCTACCTGGTCGGTGGGGGCTCGATTGATGAGGCCTACGCCAAGGAGATCGGCGCCAACGGGTACGCCAAGTCGGCGTCCGGCGGGGTCGAAGTCGGCAAGGCACTGCTTGCGAAGCAAGCGCAGAAGGGAGCCTGATCATGTACGCTAACGAACGCCTCAATGAGATCTTCAAGCGGTCCCGGTCGGGCCAGTACATGAAGGAAGAGGAATACGATCTGACGCTGGCGAAGCGC
>Ga0315273_10008477_pt1 | contig 12971 bp, 23 predicted proteins | sample YL17G02_0_MG_FD_205753 | JGI IMG/M metagenome (GOLD analysis project Ga0315273, IMG submission 205753) | Sediment microbial communities from Yellowstone Lake, YNP, Wyoming, USA - YL17G02_0 | ecosystem: Environmental > Aquatic > Freshwater > Lake > Sediment | place: USA: Wyoming | collected...
AACCTAAAAATCATGATGGAACAGGGAACAATCAAAATAAACGAAAACGACGATTTGATGATTAGAAGTCTTATGAGCATTCAATTAGAGATAGATGATAAAACAAAAAACATAAAAATTCATGGAAAACATGACCACGAAGAAGAAGCACTAAAGAGAGCGGCATGGCTCGTGAAAACGAAAGGATTAAATATAATGGCATTCTGTTAAAAACATGGGGCACACGGGAATTTATGCAACTTCAGCAGAATGTATTTTCAAAATGGGCAATGGCTATTCTACAACTCTCGTTGTGGAAGGGAGAATAAATGAACTCTGTCTACAATGTGAAAGCTTCATTAATAATTTATGCAGACATATTTTCGCTGCTAATACTACCGCATTCACAGCATTGGACGCAGGAAAGAAATATCTTTTATCAGAAACAGTCTCGAATTATGTTGGATTCTACGGAGCAATGCAAGACGCAGGGGGATATGGAAGTCAGAGAGAACAAGAAAACATAATAAACACATGTTGGGCGAGATTCGTTCACTGTATCGGATTACTAAAAGACCAAAACACAGTGGAGTTTATTACTTAATGGCAGACCAACTTTTAACAGGAACTACATTAGTAGAAAGCACATCCCGTTCAGTTGGCGACGTCCCAATCGGTGGAGTTATCCCATGGTTAAAATCACTAACAGGTGTTTATTCTTATGGAGGGGGTTGGGTTGAATGTAACGGGCAAACGCTCGTAGACCCGCTTTCATCTTTAAACGGACAAACAATCCCGAACTTAAACGGCAATAATAATTTTTTAAGAGGAAATTCAACGAGTGGAGGAACTGGGGGAAGTGCAACAGCAAATCATCGTCATACAGCACCAGTTCTTTGGTATGCAGGAGATTCAAGTTTTAGATTACCTAGTGATTTTTTAACAGGAACAGCCTCAGATGATACATCATCAATTAAAATAACAACTTCAGTCGTTGGAGAGCAAACTAGCATTCCGGGTTTAGTAACAAGTTATACAGCACCCTCAATTATTCCGCCTTACTATAACGTTGTTTGGATAATGAGGGTTAGATAAAATGACACACAACTTTAAAAAATACCCAGAATTAACAAACCCTCAATTAGAAATGTATTACTTCGAATCACCTCATAAACAAATCACAGAAGATTTTTGGGCGAAGGTTGTTAAAGTCCACGACGGAGACACAGTAAGACTGAGAGTCTCATGGAGAGATTTTGATTTTCCCCTAAGAATGGCAAACATTATGGCAGCAGAAATTAACGAAGCAAATGGAATCGCAGCGAGAGATTTTCTAGCAAAATTAATTTTAAATCAAGAAGTAGAAATACTAATTGATAAAAAAAACAGAGTAGAGAAATGGGGAAGATTACTAGGAAGAATTCAACATAGAGGTTTTGATATAGGAGAAGAAATGATACAAAACAATATGGCAGTCGGAGTTTGGCAAGACCAAATGGGAATTAAAGAATTGGAGATATTACTAGATTTTTAAATGGCAGAACAAAAAATTTCATCAACAAACATGGGAGAGAGAACAAACACTCTCACAGATTTTAAGATAGGAAGCACAGAGCCAGATGGAATCCAAGAAACACAATTCACTTCTTACACAAACACAAACTTCACAACTCAGTGGGATTATTACATTAACACCACCGACATTCAAGAAGTTATAGACGCAAAGGGAAGATGGGTAATAGGAAAAGGATTCAAAGCAGACGAAACAACAACAATGCTCCTCGATACAATAATCGGCTATGGAAAAGATACCTTTAACACAATTATAGAAAATATGACTGTAACCGCTGAAATTGCAGAGGACGCATATGCAGAAATTATCAGAGATGAAGAAGAAAATTTAATTAATCTAAAAGTCCTTAACACCGGAAGAATGACTATCGTAGCTGGAAAGAATGGACTAATCGACCACTACGAATATGCGAAGGCAGGGAAAAATAAAGGATTCACACCCTACCAACCTAATGAAATTCTACACTTCTCAAGAAACAGGAGGGGAGATGAAATCCATGGACGTTCAATGATTATGGTTTTGAAGAAATTGATTAACGCAAAACAACAAGCGATAGACGACCAGATGAAAGTTAATCACATGTTCGTGTGTCCTCAATGGAAACATAAATTAAAGACAGATGACCCGACAGAAATAGCAGCCTATAAAACGAAGATGGACGCTGTAACCGGCACAGGACAAAATATTTATGAACCAATGGACGTAGCAGAAGCGGAAATAATGTCAGTCCCCCCAAACGCTACATTAAATCAAATGGCTTGGATTCAATACCTAGATTCTGCATTCTATAAGGCGGCTGGAGTCCCTCAATTCATAGTCGGAGGAGGAAGCGGATTCACAGAAGCCTCTGAGAAAATATCTTATCTTGCATGGCAACAGACAATAGAGAAATATCAATTATTCATAGAAGAGCAAGTTTTAATACAATTAAATCTAGTCATTGAATTAGAATTCCCAGCAAGTCTAGAAAATGAATTACTCTCAGACAAAGCAAAAGACGGAGCGCAAAACATAGACCAATCAGAACTAAATGCAAAAAGTAAAAACACATGAAACCAAAAAGAGATAACAAACCAATAATAGAGACTATTCTAAATACCGCAGCCCTAGCCTTAACAGCAACGGGAACGAACTTTTTAATAGGAAAGGATATATTCGGCTTCCTATTAATTATCTTCGGAGCAGGATTAGAATTCTTTAAATATTGGGGAAGAAAAAATAAATACTGGTAAATGGCAACATTAAAATTAACAAAGAAGGGCGTTAAAGTTAGTCCCACAAAGAAGAAGAGAGAAGTGGAAATACTATCAAAGAAAGGAGACTTTACAAAACCAACAGAAATGCAAAAGACAGAACCAAATAAGAAAATCCCAACAATCCAAGAACAAAAAAAAGAAATAGATATTAATCAAGCAGTAAGAGACCGAGGAACACTCGAGAAAGTTATGGACACAATCTCAGCCCCACTCTCAAAACCTATGGTAACATTAAAAGAAGGGATAGGAGAAGCGTCAAAGGAAGTGGCAAAATCTAGAGAAGAAATCAAGAGAGGAGATACTGGAGAAGCCTTAAAAGTTATCGGGACTACACTAGGAACGACTGCCGTTGTTGGAGGCGCAGTTTTAGGCGCAGGAGCACTCCTAGCGCCCTCACAGGCCGCAACAATAAAACTCGGAGCAGAATCTATTGGAGCAATTAGAACAGGAATTCAAAACAGAGCAATCGTAGGAAAATTAGTCGAGATGGGAGGAAACACGCCAACAGTCGCAGTAAAATTCGCAACCAATCTAAAGACAACCGGACTAACAACTTCATGGCTAACAAAACTAGGAGGAGCAACAGCACTAATCGGAATCATAGGTTCTTATCCATTCGCAGGATTCATTAAAGAAGAAGCACTCCAGACTCTAGGATTCGCTACAAACAACGCATTACAAGCAGGAGACCTAGAAGGAGCGCAGAAATCAATAGACGAAGTTAATGAAATCTTAAATCCTTCTGTCTGGAATAAAATATTCGCAACAATCCCATACGCAAATATAGTTAATGAATTAAGAAGATTCTATAACGCAGCAGCAACGAAGAATGAACAAGACCAGAGAACTCTAGAGATTAAGAGGACAGAACAGACACAACCAGCAGAACCAACATTCTCAGAAGAAAGAGCAAAGTCCGACGAGGAATCTAAACAAAGAGAACTAACCGAAATGCAATGGAAGGCAGAATATTATCAATTAATCAGAGACGGAAAATTCCAAGAAGCGGACGAACTATTAAAATCGCAAGAACAACCAGCGAAAGATTTATAAACCTCATGTGTGTGTATATTCTATGGGAGAAGAAATTATAACAGAAAAATCGGATACCGAAAAGAGAAGAGAAGAATACGAATCTCTAAAAACTCAAAACGATAATATTGAGGCAGAACTTCTAAGAAGAGAACAATTAAAGGCTAAAATCGCTATGGGCGGAAAGTCTGACGCTGGACAAATAAAAGAAATAAAAACAGAAACTCCAGAAGAATATACTGCAAGAGTAGAGCGAGGAGAAATCTAATTATGGAAAAAAGACAAGTAAATCCGCCAGCAAACCCAGAAGACTTCACAGATTTTAAGATAGGAACAAAGGTTCAAGCATTCTGGACAAATGTAAAAACTCAATGCGAGAATAACATTCTTAACATGGAGCAAAGTATTTTAATTGATAAAAGTACTCTCCAATTAGCAGAAGAAAAAATCAAAGAAGAAGAGGCGAAATAAATGCACTTCGATTTTATTCCTTATGGGAAACGTTCTGAGGTTGAATTATTACTCCGAGACATGGAAGCCCAGAAGCATGAGTTAATCATGACTAAGGGAGAGGAGAAAAAATCTATCTGGATTCAAGGACAAGTGAGACAACTACCTTTTGGAGTAATGGAATATATCTGTCCTAAAGAAGATATGGACACAGTTCTTCACACACTAGACGCAAACTCCACACCTTATTTAAGTGCTACAAAATTAAAGATAATTAGAAAAATGTTAGGTTGTAAAGAAATCCCAGAATTCAAAAAAGACTTCTATTATAAGTGGATTAAGACATTCGTAAGCATTATCCCCGTCGGTATAAAAGAAGATGGGGAAGTAACCGGAGTCCTAGAACACGATAATGGCTGGACTCACGAAGCAATCTAGAAAACAAAAGGTTTAAATATACCTTATTTATGAAATTATTATGGCAGATGAGGCAATATTGGTTTATGAAACACACGTCCCAATTCCATTCACAATATCAAACACGACAGGAATAGAATTAGGAACTTCTCTGGCCGCAACAGACCCATTCACAGCAATCGCAACAACAGTTCTCGGACAACCATGCGCAGGATTCGCAAAGACAGAGAAGATAGCTTCTGATGGAAAGACCAAACTCGCAGTTTATAGAGGCGGAATCTTTAAAGTTGTAGCTTCTGGTTCAATTACAGTAGGAGACCCAGTAACCAATGCCGGAGTACCTAACACAAATAGATTTGAGAAAGCAGCAACAAACGAAGAAGATGTCTGGGGAATTGCTTTAGAAACATGTACAGATGGAGAATCATTCTTAATGGAGCTTAGACCTACGTCTATGAGTCTTGCATAATGGTAGATACAGCAGGACAAGCAGATATTAGAGGAATAGATATTCAGAAACTAGCAACTGGTTTTGGCGAAGTAGATAATATCTTTATGAAGTTCGCAAAAGTCTCTAAAACTTCTGCAAGAGAAATCCGATGGTATCAAAAGACTTCTGGATTCTTAGAAAACGCAGCAACGACAGGAATAACTTTAACTCAGATAAACACAGCCGAAGGTTCTCTTCCAGTTAAGGTAAGACAATCATGGACTAGAAGAACATCATATGTTAGAAAATTCTTCGCAGAAACGGACACTATGACTATTGAAGATATTAAGGATTCTGACCCAGCAGTACTCGCTGATAATATTAAAGACTTAGTTAGAGCCATTGAGAGAAAGAAAGATTTAAGATTCTTCTCAGTATTAACAGAAGCAGCAGAAGCTACCCCAACAACTCCAAATCCTACAACTACAAACACAGCCGCAGCAACAGCAGACGGTTGGGACGACGCAGTAACAGGAAACCCTATCGCAGATATTCTAACAATGAAACAAGCGATTTATTCTTATGGCTATAATCCAGAGGGAGCAGTGCTAACTATGAACTCTATTGAACACAGATATTTAATGAATTTCTTGATAAGTGTAAAAGGTTCAAGTATCCCTCAATTTGCTAGCGATAAAATCAAGACTGGCGTAGTAATGGAAATTCTAGGAGTTAAGGTAGTCGTAAGCCAGAACTGGACAACTGACTGTGTGGGAATGTTTATTCCGGGCGTTACCATAGCCTACAAATCATTCTTACCAACTACAACCGCAAATGTAGTCGATGAAGGTATAGGAATTAAAGTAAGGTGTTGGGCAGAAGGAGAATTTTTATTAACAAATCCAAAATCCGCTTATATCCTAACAAATACTTCGGTGGCTTAATAATGGAAAACGAAATAATTGATGACGAAGATTCGGAAGAGTCTTCCGAAGAAATCGAAGATGACTGATGGTAACAACACACACAGGAACAGGAATTTTAAGAGATTGTAGAGATGCACAGGCAGTTTTCGCTATAACAAATTATACTAATGACGTCGCAATGGACTGTAATGCGGCAACTGACACAGAAATTTGTGATGTTCTAGCAACACTTATTAAACAACTAATCGAGCAGGGAATTCTAAACGGGAGCGTAGCAACGGCTTAAAATGACATTAGGAGCATTAACCGGAACATTGGTAGGCACAGCTGATATAGACTCCGCAGCATTCAAAGCATTAATCGACGCTGTTAATTGTGGGGCTGCAACTGCGGGAGCAGAAATAACCAGTTTAATCGTAATCCCAGTGGGCATGACTGGAAAAGCGACAGTTTGGAAATATGCAAGAGCGGCAGCGTAAGTTTTATTAAGTTAAGATTTCTAATTAATCTATGGCAAATACCTATGGGGAAAAAGAATTAAGAACAGACTGGCCTATAGTCTCTGGCCTAGGAGCAAACGACAAACATGAAGGAAGACAGATTAGACTAAAACCTCAAATCGCTTCTCTAATACCTCAAATAGAACAGACAGGGATAGATGGCTAGACCTCCAAGCGCAGCAAGCATTCTAAGAAACGAAAGAAAGCAAGAAAGACAATTCGAACCGAAAACACCCATAGCAACGGGAATGTTCTTGCCTAATCATTCCGGAATAAAAAGCCACCCAGAGTTTATTAAAGCTATTGGAGATTATGTGCCCTACACAGGTGCGACTTCTAATGTAGATTTAAATAGTAAGAATTTAACAACAACAGGCACTCTCGGAGCAGGGGCGACTACCATAGACACTACCTCTCTTAAAGCTTTTTTAGTCAGAAAAACTGGCGATACTGGGGACGTGTTCTGGATTGATACGACAAACAATTGGAGTTGGGATTATTCTGACATTACATACAATTCTTTGACCTTGATGGGGGTGGATGGGGGAGATTCATACCAAGAGACCGAGCCATTCGCCGGCAGGGGGATGTATATGAAATTCGGAAAAGGGGGGAGTGTTTCCGACCCTGAAGGTTATTCACGTATGAATGGTGCAAGAGGCGGAGATGGTTGGATACTTGGCGGAGATAGTGGGACAGGTGGTAATGACGCAAACAATGGTATGGGCGGCAGTTTGCACATTCGGGTGGGTGCAGGGTCTCCTTATGGCTGGTTGGATTTGTATGGTGTCCCCGTAGGTATAGCTTATGATTCCAAACCAGGTTGGACAGCTGCGTTCTGTGTCAACGGGCACACGGCGATAGAGGGGGATAATAAAGCATATTTTAGGGATGTCGCTATTTATATCGCCTCTCTTAACGCAGACTACCTTGACTTACATTCAACAAAAGATACTAGAATTACTTGCGGAGCAAACTACACACTCACTCTTGCAACTTCGGTTTATGATGACTTACAATTTCAAATAAGTAATTCAAAAGTGCCTGCTGCTAATTATCCTAATTGGGAAGCATTTACAACTTCTACTTTTGAGTATGCCTTTGGCGTTGATGAATATATTTATACTTATGCTAATGAAATTCCTCACTGGTGGAAACAAGGAACAGCAGGAAACGCACATTTACATTTTACAATCAAAACTATTCAGAACTCAGGGGCGAATAGATTTGCTAAATTTGAAATTATCTTTGCTTATGCTGATACAAATGAGGTTTGGGTTGAGCAAACTATGACTGGAGAATACACAATCCCAACTGGAACTGCTGCACTAACAAATCTTTATGTTGATATGGGAAATGTTACTCTGACTAATTATTTAATAGGGACACAGATTAAAGCAAGAGTTAAAAGAATTGCTGCAACAGGCGGAACTGAGTATGCCGACGATGTTTATATCACTCAAGCAGGAATTCATTTACAAAAAGATACTATGGGTTCTAGAAACGAAATAACAAAATAGAAACATTTAAATAGTCTGTGTGTGTGTATATAGTATGGAATTTAACCTAAGCGAGAAAAGAGAAGGTGCAGAAGCTGGAGAAGTTGTATATTATGAACAAGATGTCAAAAAATTTATAAGACTTTTGAAAGAAGAAATTGAAAGTAAAAAACATTTATTGGATTATCAAGAAAGAGAGTTTTATTTAAAATTAATAGATAAACTTGCAGGAGATGAATTGACAGGAGAAATGAAAACAATCGGCTGTGGAAAAGACATAGGATTAATTAATTGTGGTGCTAAAAGTTTAAGTGGTAAATTAATGGGTTTATGTCCAGAGTGCCAAGCCAAAACAAATCATAGTCAGGAGACAAAACCCTCGCAAGACAAATTTAACCTAAGCGAGAAGATAATGAATGATTATGAAAGTCATTGCTTTTCAACAAATCCAAGTTTTTTATTAATTCCAAGTGTCAAAAAATTTATAAGACTTTTGAAAGAAAAAATAGATATAGATATATTTAGTTTTAGAACAATAACAAAGAAAGATTTTAAAGAAATTATAGATAAACTTGCAGGAGATGAATTGACAGGAGATGAATTAAGATGAAAACTGAATTTAATTTAAGTGAGAAAGAGCAAGCACTTGGAACTCTTGCAGGAGCTACTTATGGAACTAAGATTTATTATCCCGAAGATGTCAAAGAATTTATACGACTTTTGAAAGAAGAAATTAATGAAAATGCTTTTGGAGAATTGATAAATATTAATAATAGAATTATAGATACCCTCGCAGGAGATAAATTAAGATGAAAATTATTGATAAAATTTTGGGATTATTCGGGATTGAGATAGATAGGCATATTTGTAAGTTCAATCTGTCTGGTTATATTTATCAATGTCCTATTTGTGCAAATTCAAAAATTATTTGGAAAAAAGGAGGTAAGAAAAATGAAATGCGAAAAATGTAATAAAGAAATTCCGGACAATAAAACTCCAGAAGAGAAAACTATAAAGATTTTTTCAAAGTATGACAAAGATAAAGTTATTTTTGAATTTCTAGGAGAATCTTTGCGAGATGCTAATTTTCGAGGGGCTGATTTGCGAGAGGCTGATTTGCAAGGAGTTGATTTGGGAGGGGCTGATTTGCGAGAGGCTGATTTAAGATGGGCTGATTTGAAATGGGCTGATTTGAAATGGGCTGATTTGCGAGAGGCTGATTTAAGATGGGCTGATTTGCGATGGGCTGATTTGAAATGGGCTGATTTGCGAGGGGCTAAAACAACTGGTTGTATGGTTAACTTTATTCCAGAAGAATATGAACAAGCTAAACAATTCATTGAAGGTCTTAAATTAATATGAATCCTTCACAATTATCTTTGTTAATAGGTATTTTTTTAGGAATAGCTATCGGAATAATATTTAAAGATATAGAAATTACATTAATTGAAAGGAGGAAAACATGGAAAAGATAACAATAACAAAATGCGATAAAGTCGAAAAGCCCGGAAAGACTGTTTTTTGGAGTTGTGAATGTGCTAATGGATCTAAATACACTGTTTGGGACGCAGAAATAGCAAAAGCAATCCGAGATAATCTCAATATTGAATGTGAGGCAGAAATAAAGCAATCAGGGAATTTCTGGAATATCAGAGCATTCACCGCTGGAAACAAACAACCAAAAACAGAGCGAGTTCAAGAAACAGCGACGATATATCCTAATAAAGACAAATCAATAGTCGCTCAATGTCTTACAAAATGCGTTTATAACATAAGAGAGCCAACAAGAGAAGAAGTTTTAGAGACTTACAATTTCTTTTTAGGAAAATTGTAATGGCAAATGGGGAAGACTACGAAGAAGCAGAAGAAGAGACAAAATTATAAGAGAGACTATTGCTCAATAAAGAAAAAGAAAACATTTAATAAATCCCTTTAATTTTTTAGGGTTTCATACTCACCTGACGAACCCCACGCGTTTGGACGTGGTTAGTAGGATTGACGGAGAGAAATGTGGGAATCAGACCTCAGTCGGTGGAAGTCCGAGGCCACATTTTTATAATCATGGGAAGTAGAAGGACAAAAGGAGACAGAAACGGATCTTCGGCAAAGCCAAAGAGAACTAAGAAGAAGTATGGAAGAATTGATAACGCTCAGAAACATTTAAAGCTCTTTTTCTAGTTTTATTCGCAAGCTACATAAAACCCGCTACGGCACTTAGAAAAAGATTTAGTATCACTCAGTCAAAAAAAAAGAAAGTTAATTAAAGGCTTGGTCTTGAATAGACTGCAAAACTGCTCCAAGTTTATTAAACTCTTCGCCATCAGCTAAACAAGCCTTATAGCAAGAAACAGCAATTAAGAGAGTCTCAAGTTCATCTCCATTAAGCCAAAGTTTATAATTTTTCATCGTTAAACCTCCTTTCATAACCATGCATGCATATACATACACACACAGCTTTATATAGTTATCGGTTAAGCAAATCTAAAGCAAAGATGAAGCAAAATGAAGGCTCAGGGGCTTCCTAGCATAACGTAAAGCTTATAGCCATGCTTTTCCTCAGAAATCTATGATTTCTGAATTCTAGAGGGCTCTGGAGGCTTAGTTATGCTGTCCTAGAGCTGGTTTAAGGCTAGTTTTAAGCCTTTTCAAGCCTTTAGGGCTGGCTTTGCCAGCCATATCTAAGCTTGCACCCAGCTTTTAGCGGGCAAGCTATACGCCAGTCAACTCGCAGGGGTCAGGCTTGTGGGTTGCCTCAAGCCTTCCGCCCGCAGAGGACTTGCTAATTTGGGCTAGCTTCGCTAGCCAGATACAACTGGGCTCGCTTCGCTCGCCCAGCTTGTATGCTATTTAGTATTGTTATTGTTTATTGCGATTGTTGTTGTTTTTTATTTTTTTATAAGTACAGGACTCGGGAAAAAATATTATAACTGCGAGACCATACAAGACCAAAAGTTAACAATAGTTAACGGAATCCTTAAATAGAATAACAATTTAGAATTATTGCAGGACGGATAAAACTGTCTGGAGATAGTGCCTCTTCCATAAGGAATGCGAAAATGACTCGAGAATAGACTATCCTCGACATGAAGATATAAACAAACGACCAGTAATCTTTTCACAAAGAACACGAAGAACGATTTGTTAATTCATGTTTTCAGTATGAGGTTGTGTGTGTGTCGTATATAAAAATCGTATGACATTACTAAAAAAGCAGGCAAAAAAGGCCTTAAAAGCATAACCAAGAGTAAGCTTCCGCTTAGTAAGCAGAGTGTTATGTAAGGTAGCTTAGCTAGCTAGCAAGAGACACAGGGAGATGAAAAAGAGTAGTGAAACACACACACAAACATTTAAATAGTTATTATTTCTAGGATATTTATGACTAATCAAGAAGAGAGACAATTTAGAATGACTGAACTAATGAAAGAGATTCCTAACCTCGAGACTAAAAAAGAAAAATTCGTCGCGAAACAAATGATTAAATGGGGATTCGCTCGAAGAACTGTCCTAGAATACCTTAATTGCTTAATCGCTGCCGGATTAGTCAAAGAAGAAGAAGGGGAAATATGGCGGAAATAAAAGATTATGCTGAGGAAATTATAAAACAAATTGCCGATGAAAAAAAAAAGCTCGAATCCTACACAGAATCAATCCACAGAATCTTTAGACTCGCAAGAGAAAACTTTGAAAGAATCGAAACCGCACAACGCGGAGGTGGCTTCGAACTTGTGGAATGCCCCGAATGTCTTACTCTTCGTAGAATCAAAATTAGGAGTTAAACTAGATGATTGGCAAAAAGAATATATCCAACATAAAGGAAACACAGCCGTTAGGGCTGGCAGACAGTCTGGAAAAAGCTTCGCAGAGTCTATCCGGATTACACTCTTCGCTCTCCTCAATCCCAAAACGACAACTATTATTATCGCCTCGGTTGATAGACAATCTATCGAACTTCTGGAAAAAGTTAAATCTATTATCACTAGAATTGCGGGCTCTCAAATTGCGAAGCGACCAACATTTCACAAAATAGAATTAAAAAATGGAAGCGAAATATATGCCCTCCCTGCTGGCACAAGCGGCTATGGTTTACGTGGGTTTACTGTCCATAAACTTGTTGCTGATGAGGCACATTATATCCAAGACGCTGTTTTTGTGGCTGTTCGACCTATGTTGGCTACTACTAATGGGACTCTGGACTTATTGTCTACTCCGAGAGGGAACACGGGTTTTTTCTATGATTGCTTCAAAGACGAGAACTTCCATCAAATTCATATAAAGAGCGAGAATTGTCCAAGAATTACTAAAGAATTTCTAGACCAAGAGAGAAGAAGAATGACTAAACTCGAGTACTGCCAAGAATACGAAGCGGAATTCTTAGACTCGCTACAACAATTCTTTACAGAAAAATTAATAACTTCTTGTCTAGTGAAAGAATGGGACACAATAGATAGTATAAATTATCTAGGTGTGGACTTCTCCGGACATGGACTAGACCCAAACGCCTTCGTAACACTAGCAAATAAAAACAAATGCTCTTATGTAAAATCCACAGAAAGAACAGAAGACCAGAAAGCATGGGAGACAGTCAATCACATTAAAGACCTAAACTCAAAAAACAATTATAAAAAAATCGGAGTAGATGACGGAGGTCTAGGATCTCCGATTCTAGACTATATGCTCAAAGATAGCAAATTGAAAAGAAAAGCAGTAGGACTTAACAACGCTACAAGAGACATCGACGCAGACGGGAAAACAAAAAGTCTCAAAGGATTAGAAATGCATGCCAACCTAAAAATCATGATGGAACAGGGAACAATCAAAATAAACGAAAACGACGATTTGATGATTAGAAGTCTTATGAGCATTCAATTAGAGATAGATGATAAAACAAAAAACATAAAAATTCATGGAA
>Ga0315273_10008478_pt1 | contig 12971 bp, 14 predicted proteins | sample YL17G02_0_MG_FD_205753 | JGI IMG/M metagenome (GOLD analysis project Ga0315273, IMG submission 205753) | Sediment microbial communities from Yellowstone Lake, YNP, Wyoming, USA - YL17G02_0 | ecosystem: Environmental > Aquatic > Freshwater > Lake > Sediment | place: USA: Wyoming | collected...
TTCTTTTTCTTGGGTTTTTGGGTGCTGTGCTTGTGGGTGTCCCCGCTCTTAGTTGCCGTTTTTAACACGGGTGCCCCGGCCGCGCCTGTCCCCACGTTCCCCAGGAAGGCGAATGAGGATGCGCGTTCTTTCAATCTGCCTGGTGCTTTCGCTGCTGGTCGCGGCCGCCGGCGCGCTGCTGGCGCAGAAGCAGGTTTCCGACGACGTGATCTACGATCAGGTGCGGCGCAAACTGGCCAATGACCCCGACGTGAAGGGCGGCACGTTCGACGTGAAGGTGGAAAGCGGCGTGGTCACGATACGCGGGGTGGTGGAAAAAGAGAAGTTCAGGGCCAAGGCCGAACGCCTGGTCAAGAAGGTGCGCGGCGTGCGGCAGGTGGTGACCCAGATTCAGATCAAGAAGAAGTCGTAACGGCGGGCCGCATGGGATAGAATCGTTGTCGTGACCTACAGAACGACTCGCCGCCAATTTTTTGCCGCCGCCTCCGCCACGGCGGTGTCCCCGGCAACCGCCGCCGGCCGGCCGATCCGCCTGGGCGGGCCGGTTTATGTCAAGTCCGACGACCCGCGCGAGATCGCCCGCGAGCACCGGCGTCTGGGCTATGGCGCCGGAACCTGCCCGCGCGCCAGCGTGGACGATCCGGCGCGCGTGCGCGAGATCGAAAAGGCGTTTGCCGCCGAGAATGTGGTCATCGCCGAAGTCGGGGCGTGGAAGAATCTGCTGGATCCGAACCTCGAGGAACGCAAGAAGAACTTCCGCTACGTGGCCGAGCGTTTCGCGCTGGCCGACATGGTTGGCGCGCGCTGCTGCGTCGACATCGCCGGATCGTACCATCCGAAGGTCTGGTACGCGGCCCATCCGAAGAACTTTTCCCGCGAGTTTTTCGACGCGACCGTCGAGAATGTCCGGCGGCTGATCGACGAGGTCAAGCCCAAGCGCGCCAAGTACACGGTGGAGATGATGGGCTGGGCCATACCGGACGGCCCCGATTCGTACCTGAAGCTGATCCGCGCCGTCGACCGCAAGCAGTTCGCCGTGCACCTGGATCCCTGCAACGGCATCAACAGCCCGGAGCGTTTCTACAACAACGCGGCCTTCATCGAGGAGTGTTACCGCAAGCTGGGGCAGTGGATCACCTCGGTCCATGCCAAGGACCTGGCCTGGCTCCCGGAGATGAACGTGCATTTCGTGGAGGTGATTCCCGGGCGCGGCGAGGTCGACTACCGGCCTCTTCTGCGCGGGATCGCCTCGCTGGGGCATGAGGCGACGCTGATCATGGAGCACCTGAAGACCGCCGCCGAGTACGAAGAAGGCCAGCGTTACATCCGGAAGGTTGGAGCGGAACTCGGACTGAGCTTTGTGTAAAGGGAGGAAACCATGAACCGACGTGATTTCGTGGCCGCATCGGCGGCCCTGGCGGGGACGGGCAATCTGGCCGCGGCGCGGCTTCCGATCCGCAAGGGCATTTACGTCAGTATGCTGCCCAAGGGATCTTGGGAGGAACGTTTCCGGCTGGCTCGCGCCGTGGGCTTCGAGGACGTCGAACTGGCGACGACGCCCGACATGAAGGAAGCCGAGGCGGCGAAGAAGGCCGCCGAAGCCACGGGCGTCCGCATCCACTCGGTGATGAACCAGGCCCACTGGAAGTTCCCGCTGTCGTCGCCCGACCAAGCTGTCGTGGCCCAGAGCATCCAGGGCATGGAGACCAGCCTCCGGAACGCGAAATTCTGGGGCGCCGACACGGTGCTGCTGGTGCCGGCGGTGGTCAACCAGGAGGTCGGCTACAAGGACGCCTGGGACCGCTCGGTCCAGGCCATCCGCAAGATGCTGCCGCTGGCCGAGAAGCTGAAAGTGGTCATAGGCATCGAGAACGTCTGGAACAAGTTTCTGCTGAGCCCGATCGAATTCGCAGACTACGTCGACCAGTTCAAGAGTCCGTGGGTGAAGGCCTATTTCGACGTCGGAAACATCGTGCTGTATGGGTTCCCGCAGGACTGGATTCGCACGCTGGGCAAGCGCATCGTGAAGCTCCACTTCAAGGACTTCTCTTTCCGCCGCGATCCGGCCATCAAGAAATCGGCGGCCGACTTCTGCGCGCTGCGCGAAGGCGACGTCGATTGGAAGGCCGTTCACCAGGCGCTCGCCGGAGTTGGGTTCCAGGGGACGGCGACCGTCGAGTTGCCGGGCGGCGACGAAGCGTACCTGAGGGAAGTCAGCAAGCGCGTCGATCTGATCCTGGAAGGAGCCTAGGGCCTTTCGAATTTCGGGGACAGGCTACGTAACCTCGGAACTAATTCCGAGGTTACGTAGCCTGTCCCCGAAATAGGGCCGTGTTGCCATGAAGAAATTCTTGCTTGGGATGGTGGTCGGCCTGGTGCTGGCGGGCATGAGCCTGGTGATTCTGGTCTTCGCGCTGGCGCGGTTGAGCGACCGGCGTCCCACGGTGGCCGACGGTTCCACGCTGGTCCTTCGTCTGGAAGGTCCGGTGCCGGAGCAGCCGCCGGTCGACTTCCTGCCCCCGTTCTGGGAGTCGCAGTCGCCGCTGACGGTTCGCGACACCTGGGAGATCCTGCATCGGGCCGCCGAGGACAAGCGGATCAAGGCGCTGGTGCTCGCGCCGCAAGGGGTGGACGCCGGATGGGCGAGACTCGATGAGATTCGCGACGGCATCCTGGCATTCCGGAAGTCCGGCAAGCCGGTGATTGCCTGGCTGCGAAATCCACGCACGCGCGAGTACTACCTGGCGACGGCGGCCGACCGGGTCTACATGGCGCCCGAGGACGTGCTGGACGTCAAAGGGTTGCGCGCGGAGCTGATGTTCGTCCGCAAGACTCTGGACAAGCTCGGCGTCCAGATGGAGATCGAGCGCATCGGCAAGTACAAGGACGCCGCCGACATGTTCACCCGCACTTCGATGAGCGAGGAAACGCGCGAGGTGCTGAACACGGTGATCGACCAGCTCTACGGCCGGCTCGTCGGCGTGATCGCCTCCAGCCGGAAGAGAAGCCCGGACGAGGTGCGGGCGCTGATCGACCAGGGGCCGTTCCTGGCGCCGCGGGCCAAAGCCGGCGGACTGGTCGACGACCTGCTCTACGAAGACCAGGTTTTCGACGAAGTGATGAAGCGGCTCGGCCAGAAAGAGATCAAGAAGATTTCCCATCGGGACTATCTGCGGGCGCTTGCGCCTTTACCCGAGAAGACCCGGCGCATCGCTTACGTGGTGGGCCAAGGTACGATTCTGCGCGGGCGCGCCGAAGGCCCCGGCTCGGACGGTGTGATCGCGTCGGAGTCCTTCATCAAGCTGCTGCGGCAAGCCGGCGACGACGCCGGGATCAAGGGCGTGATCGTTCGCATCGATTCCCCCGGCGGCGACGCGATCGCTTCCGACGACATCCTGCGCGAGATGAAGCTGCTCGGCAAGAAGAAGCCGATGGTGATTTCGATGGCCGACGTCGCGGCTTCGGGCGGCTATTACATCGCGATGACCGGCGACTCGATCGTCGCCTATCCGGACACCATCACCGGTTCGATCGGGGTGATCTACGGCAAGATCAATTTGCGGGGTCTCTACGAGAAATTGGGGATTCAGAAGGAAACGCTCAAACGCGGGCGGTTCGCGGACATCGATTCGGACTACCAGCCTTTGAGCGATGCGGGAAGAGAAAAGCTCCGGGAGTCGATCGGGAGCGTCTATCAGGGTTTCCTGGTTCGAGTGGGGGAGGCGCGCAAACGCAAACCGGAGGAGATCGACGCTCTCGGGCAAGGGCGCGTGTGGATGGGCGCCCAAGCCCGGGAGCGCGGACTGGTGGACGAGTTGGGCGGACTGGATCGCGCCGTCGCGCTGGTGCGCGCCAAAGCGCGGATTCCAGCGGAGGAAAGGATCCGGCTGGCGCCGTATCCGCCCAAGCGCTGGCTGATCGACATGTTGCTGGCGCGCTCGATGGAATCGGCCATCGACGCCCGCTTGCGCGAACTGCTCGGCGGCTTCGACCTGCGCCTCTGGTCGCGCGGCGGGATCCTGCGGGTGATGCCCTATTCGATCACGGTCAATTGAGCCTCCGGGTTGTGGGCGGCATTGCCGAAAGCGGGGCCAACCTGCCCGGCCCGCGAATTCAGTCCGCGAAGGCGTGGCTGGAGTGGATTCCGGCCGATTGCAGAACGGTGGCCATCTTCTCGAGCGCGGCTTTGTGGATCTGCGAGACCCGGCTTTCGTTGATTCCCAGCACGCCGCCGATTTCCTTCATCGTCATTTCGTTGGTGTAGTAGAGCACGACGACTTTCTGATAGCGTTCCGGCAGCGTTTGCATGGCGGTCGAGAGGACTTCTCGAAGCTGTTCGCGCTCGCACATGCGGTCGGGCTGCGTGTCCGGCTTGCTCGGGAAATCGGGAGCCGGGAGATCGTCGTTGTCGCCCGCGCGCGTCGACGCCGAGACCATGCCGGCGCTGCGAAGATCGACCATCATCTGCCGCCAGCGGGTTTGTTCCACGCCGAGTTTCTCGGCGACTTCGGTTTCGGTGGGACTGCGTTGCAGCTCCGACGCCAGGTCGCGCGTGGCCGCTTCCACCTGCTTGTGGCGGCGCCGCAAATCGCGGGAAGCCCAGTCCAGTTGACGCAGGCTGTCGAGGATCGCGCCCTTGATCCGGTGTTTTGCGTAGCTCGAAAACGCGACCTTCTTGTCGGGGTTGTACTTGGTCGCGGCGTCGAACAGACCCAGGATGCCCGCATGCACCAGGTCGTCGAGATCCACGTGCACCGGCAGGTTTTCGTGCACCCGCACCGCGATCGCCTTGACCAGCGGTAGATGCTCGAGCACGACCCGGTCGCGCCTGCTGTTGTTGCTGCTCTCCGACGAACTCGCTTTTTTGGCTCGCATGTGCTCTGGCCTCTCCGCCCTCTCTTTGTGCACCCGCATCGCCAACTCCGAGCCGGGACCCAATGTCCGCCCTCGCGGAGACAAATCCCCCGTCGATTCAATGAGTTCAATAGGGACGCAGAGCCGACACCGGAAGCGCCGCGCCAAATCTCGAATACACCCGCGGTTCCGATGTGGAACACACAGCGGCGCCAACAGTTCCAATTTGGAAATCGAGTTCCAAAATGGAACACGCACAACTGCCTCCGATCTTCGCTTGCAGTCTCCTATCGACAGTTCTACCGTTTTCCTTGGGCTCTTGTCTTTCGAAGGATTACCTTAAGAGGCAGGGGGGAATTGCCTTACGGCTCCGGCGGGCGAATGCCTTACTCCTGGGACCGCTTCTTGTGAAGCCAGGTTTTCACGGCAAGTCCGGCCAGCAGGATCCACAACGCATTGCGCACCGTGCCGCTCAACTGAAACCAAGCCGCTAGGGCGAACAACGCATAGCATCCCATGGCCGCGTAGTATCGTTTCTTCATACGGCGACTCCAAAACCAAGATCGGGGACCGTTACCTCCGTGCCCGACAGGCGTTAAGATAAGCGCGACGCGGGCCGCGGGTGGGGCAGCTTTCGGCGAGGCCTGGCCGGGGTGACCGACCCGGAGGGTGCCCCGGCCGGGCGCCCCCCTCGCGCGGGCTAAAGTCCGCCCTCCTTCTCCGCCGGGATCGAGGTAACCGACCCCGGTTTTCATGGTCTGCTCCGCGGCAGGTTGTAGAGGAAGGTGAACTGGAGCCGGACCTGCTCGCCGCGGAACTCGGCCGGAAGCGGCGGAAACGGATTCGACGCGCTGATGCCGGCCACCGCGGCGCGATCCAGCGCCTCGGCGCCGGAAGGCGACGCGATCACCAGTCTGGGCACGCGCCCGTCGCGGCTGATGGCGAACTGAATCTGCACGCGGCCGCTGCGGCCCAACTTCGCGCTCTCCGGAATCACGGCGAACCAGTTCCGCCGCACCGAGGCCAGGATTTGCGTCAGGTAGGGGCGGAAATCGACGCCCAGCGGATCGCTCAACAACTCGACGGCGGACCCCTGACGGCCCTGAGTTCCGGGCAGGTTCACGGGTTCGCCGATGCCGCCCGGTCCATCCCCGAAATCGCCCACCACAATCCCGCCCGCCTTCGACTGCCGCGCCGCGGCGCGAATTGCCTCTTCCACGGAAGAGGTGGGCGCGGCCAGCTTGCCCAAACCTCTGGGCGTTTCGGACATTGCCGCGGGCGTCTCGAAGACCAGCTTAGGCTTGGACTTCTCATCCGTCAGAATCCGCGGGGGCGGTGGAGGAGGCGCGGCGGCCACCTCGACCTTGGGCGGCTCCGGCGGCGGGATTTGAGGCTTGGCGGCCTCGACGGGCGGGGGCGGCGCCTCGATCCCGCTGCCGGGGGTGGAACGCGGCATGGGCGGCACCGTCAGGTGCGGCCGCGGCAGGAGACTCTCGTAGTCGATCTCCTTGGCGACCTTCCCCCGGTTCGGCTCCTTCTGGGTAAGCTCGAAGGGAGGCGCCACCAGCGGCGTCACGCGACGAAGTTCCGCCAGTTGACGAGGCGTAACCGGACGCCAGAATTCCTTGGGGAGCGCCAGCGCGACGACCAGGATCGCAAGATGCAGCAGGACGGAAGCGGCTAGGCCGGGCAGGACGGCGCGCCGGGGCCCGCGGGTCCCGCTCCAGTCGAGGAGGAGCCTCGGCTCAACGTCGTCAGGGGGCCGCGAAGTCATTCTTCGGAAGGGACTTAACTTCCTCCAGAGGCGTGTCCTAGCGTCTGCGCCACGACCCTGGAGTGCTCTTCAATCTTAGCAAGAATCGTCGTCGCCACTTCCAGCGCGCGGGTGGCTTCTTCGCCCGTCACCCGCACCGGCGCGCCCGTGGCCACGGAATCCAGAAAAGCTTCGATCTCGAGCCTGAGGGGCTCGTCCTTCACCGCCTCCAGCGGAGCGAAGCCGATCTGCCGGTTCCCCGAAACGGAAAACCGCACGGCTTCCTGCCGCGAGTAGTCGAGAGATATGTACTCGCTGGGCTGGAACAGCCGGAGTTTGCGGACCCTTTCGGTCGAGACGCGGCTGGCCGTGAGGTTTGCGATGCAGCCGCCGGGGAAGGCCAGCCGCACATTGGCGATGTCCACTTTGGGGGACAGGATCGAGATTCCCGCGGCGCGGATCTCTTCCGGCATTGCGCCAGCCAGCCAGAGCACGATGTCGATGTCGTGGATCATCAGATCCAGGACCACGTCCACGTCCAGGCTGCGCGGCGTGAAGACGCTCAACCGGTGCACCTCGAAGAACAGAGGGATGCGGACCACCCGGGCCAGCGCCGCGACCGCCGGATTGAAGCGCTCCAAGTGGCCCACCTGCAGGAGGCGATTCGCGCGCCGCGCCGTTTCCACAAGCCTTTGCGCCGACTCGATATCCGGCGCGATCGGTTTCTCCACCAGCACGTGGATGCCGGCATTGAGCAGCGCGGCGCCGACTTCCACGTGCGCCGCCGTCGGCGTCGCCACCAGGGCGGCGTCCACCTTGCCGGCCAGTTCGTCGTGGTGCGCCAGCGCCTGGCAGCCGTAGTCGGCCGCGGCCGCGCGCGCGCGCTCCGGGTCGGCGTCGACCACGGCAACCAACTCGGCGCGGGCGGACTGGCTGAGCAGGCGCAGATGGTTGCGGCCGAAGGCGCCGGCGCCCACCACCGCGGCGCGTACTTTTTGCACAACACCCCCGTACACAACACTAGCATGCGCGTGAAAAGCCGTGAAAAAAGCCTGGGTACACGCCTGTGCGGCGCTCCTGAACGGGGACGGACCGGCGCGTCCAGATGGGGACACTCTCGAAAATCGCGCCGGACCACAGGCTACGAAACCCCGGGCGCCGCCCGGCCGCGGAGTCGGATATATCCGACCCCTACAGCCCGGGGCGACTGGAACCGGTCGCGCCGGCCGCCATTTTCATCGCCTTCGGTGATCGCAGCGCGATCATGACCACAGACTGGCCTGTCCCGGCAGTGAGGAGTTATCGCGGCAGAGCCGCGGCCAAAAGGCGAAATCGTCGCGCCGCGACAAGATGACGCGGAAAAGTGGTACAACTTTTCAAGGTGGGAGGCAAATCATGACAGGAAAGTCTCTGGCTGCGGTTTTGTTGGTCTGCGGGTTGGTCGCGCAGGCGGCCGACAAGGTGGTGGGCGGCCCGTACACGGTGAATGTCGGACCGAGGTCGGCCACCGTGGCCTGGGTTGGTCCAGACCTCGGAAGCTCGCCTGGGAACCGAGCCGGGCAGGTTGACCAAGACGGCGCCGGTTCTGCGGGTGCAAAAGGTCTCCTTTACCGGTCTGGAGGCGGGCAAGACCTACCACTATGACTCTTTCGGCGAAGGCCAGGGCACGGGGTGCTTCAAGACGCCGCCCTCGGGCGCGGTTCCGTTCCAGTTCCTGATTTGCGGCGATACCCGCTCGCGGCACGACGTCCACGCGAGAGTGATCCAGGCGATGGTCAAGGCAGGCGAACCCGACTTCGTAGTTCACACGGGCGACCTGGTGGCCGACGGCTCCGACAGCGCGCAATGGCCGGTGTTTTTCTCGGTCGAGCGGGAACTCCTGCGCAAGACGGCCTTCTTCCCCTCCCTTGGCAACCACGAGCGAAACAACCTGCGGTACTACGAGTTCTTCGACGTGCAACTGCCTTACTACTCGTTCGACTGGACGAATGCGCATATCGTGGTTCTGAACACCGACCTGGGCAATGTGGCGCGCAGCCGCGAGAGCCGGGACGCTTACTGGAGCGAGGAGTTGCGCTGGCTGGAAGAGGACCTGGCCAGGAGCCGCAAGACCGACTTCGCGTTTGTCGTGTTCCACCACCCACCATTCACGGCCGTGAAGCGGCGGCAGGGCGACGACAAGGAAGTGAACCAGGTTGTTCCGGTCATGGAGAAGTTCAAGATCAGCGCCGTGTTCAACGGACACGACCATAACTACCAACACCACCTGAAAGGCGGCGTGCATTACGTCGTTACGGGAGGGGGCGGCGCGCCCCTGTATCCGGTGGACGCGCCGCTGGCCGGCCTGACCCGGAAAGTCGAGAGCACCGAACATTACGTCGGCATCCAGGTGAATGGAAAAACGGCGAAGGTTCAGGCGTTCGCGCTGGATGGCCGGGTTATCGACGCGATTGAGCTGGCCTCGCGCGCCGAGGCCCGGTGATTCTCCCTAAACCCCGGCCGCGGATTTGCCGATGATACACTTCAAGACAAGATGAGGATTGACGATCGGAATCCGAACGTGATTTCCGCCTCACCACTCGGCCGGACGCCGGCGGCCGGGGCGCCCTCTGAGCCCGCCGGCCCGGCTGGCGAGGACCAGCTTCGCTTGTCCAATCTGGCCGGCTGCCTCCGATCGCTGAGTTCGGACACTCCGGAGCGGGCGGCATACCTGGAGAAGCTGTCGGGGGAAGTCGAGGCAGGCCGGTACACGGTGGACGCCCTGGCGCTGAGCCGGAAGATCCTGGACGACGCTCTCCAAGGCAATGACATACTTGCCAAGTCAAAGGGAGCGGGATGATCTGAAGCCGGTTGATGAAGTGGAGGGCGGGCCTTGACCCGCGCGAGCCTCGCTCTTCGACAGGCCTGGCCAAAACCAGGCGCGGCCTGACGGCCGCCCTCCGGAGACCCCGACTGTAGAGCGGGAGTTCAACGGGCTGGAAGTCGCGGGTTCGATTTCCGCCAGGGCCGCCATCAGCCGTGCTTTTTCGCGCGCGCCTTTCTCCTTTTCAATTTCGCCTCTTCCCCGTCGATGGCCGGCTTGGGCGCGGTGATCACCGCGCGAAGGAGACGGCCGGAATTCCAGAAAGGCGTTCCTGCGGGTTGTTCGGGCAGCGGTACCGGCCTCATGCCAAGAATGCCTCGGGGATTGATCGGCGCCACTCCCGATCAACGTGGTCCGATGCATCGGCCTGGTTGAACGTTCCGCGTCAGGAACTCCATTGCTCCCGCGGAGACGGCGCAAGCGATATGAACCGCGTCGATTCCAGACAGCCGAGTCCTGCAATCTTCCTCGAGCGCAAGAGCGAGCGGCGGGTCGCCGGCGGGCGCGCGACGAAGGGCGCATGGCCGGCGGGCGCGCGACGAGCGGCGCCTCCCAGGAGTGCTTCGTCGATACAGGCCAGGACTGGCGCTCAACCGGGGACCTGCCGGCCTGAGCGGCCGCTCATTTCATCCATCCCGCGCTCCAGCGCATTCGCGTCCGATCGAGGGGCGCCGGATTCAAGAGTGTCCCGGCGCCCAGGTCCGGAGCAGCCGGATGGTGCGGTCCGCTTGAATCGACACCGGCGCGCAACCTTCGGGAACCAGCCAGGCCTCCGCCGCCGTGAAACGCACGCCGTTCAACGCGCCCGCGCCCTGGATCGCGATCAGGATCTGGGCCCCGCGTGCCGGCAGCCTGTGGCCGCCGCGCGGCAAGGTCACCAGTTCGATCACGAAATACGGGCATTCGGCCAGAATCAGCGCACCGTCGGAGGCGGTGCGCGGCACGGTTTTGCCCGCGTGCGGCGAAAAGCTGGCCGCCTCCAGCGCCCGCTCGAGGTGCAACTGGCGCGGCCGGCCATAATCGTACAGGCGGTAGGTGAGGTCGGAGTTCTGTTGAATCTCGCACAGCGCCACTCCCGCGCCGATGGCGTGAACCGTGCCGGCGGGAACCAGGATGGTGTCGCCCGCCTCGACTGGCAGCCAGGCGAGAAGATTCTCGATTTCGCCCGACAGCGCCGCCTCACGGGCGCGTTCGGGGGTGATGGTTTCGCGGAACCCGGCCGCGATGGCCGCGCCGGGCGCCGCGCGCAAGACGTGCCACATCTCGGTCTTGCCCGGAGAGCCCTCGTGCGCCGCGGCGTAGGCATCGTCCGGGTGGACCTGGACCGACAGCCGCTCGGCCGTGAAGATGAACTTGACCAGAAGCGGAAGCGAGGGCGTGTGTGTGAACCACACCTCGCCGATCTTCTCCCGGCTGTCCTCGAACCAGGGCCCGAGCGAGTTAGCCCCCCAGACCTTGGGATGGAACGAGCGCGCCAGCCGGATCATCGAGCCAGCCGCTCCATGAACTGATGAATCCGGTCCAGCCCCCTGGCCAATTCCCCGATCGACGTCGCGTAGGAAATACGGATATGGGTATGGGTGCCGAACGCCTCGCCCGGGACCACCGCGACGTGCGCGGTCTCCAGCAACCGGCCGGCGAACTGGATGCTGCTGCCGATGCCCTGGCGGCCCAGCGCCACGCGGATGTCGGGATAGGCATAGAAGGCGCCCTGGGGCTCGGCCGCCCTCACGCCGGGAATTTGCCGCAGGCGGGGAATCACGAAATCGCGGCGCCGCCGGTATTCGGCGAGCATCGCCGCCACCGAATCCTGGGGGCCGCGCAAGGCTTCGACCGCCGCTTTCTGGGCGATCGAAGTGGGGTTCGACGTGGTGTGGCTTTGCAGCTTGGCGGCCGCGTCGATCACCGCCGCCGGCGCCAGGGTGTAGCCGATGCGCCACCCCGTCATGGCGTAGGTCTTGGACAGGGACCCCGCGACGAAAACCGTGTCTTTGGCGCCCTTCAAAGAGGCGGCCGAAAACGGCTCGCTGTCGTAAACCAGGCGGCAGTAGCACTCATCGGCGAGAATCCAGATTCCGCGCTTTCGGGCCAGGTGGAGGATGCGTTCAAACTCTTCGGGCCCGATCACCGCCCCGCTCGGGTTGGCCGGCGAGTTGACGATCAGCCCCCTGGTCCGCGGCGTTATAAGCGCCTCGATCATCCCGGCCGTCAGCCTGAAATCGTCGTCGGGGTCGCTTTCGGCGAAGACGCACGCGCCGCCGGCATAATTCACCACGTCCTTGTAGGTGACCCAGTACGGCACCGGAACGATCACCTGGTCGCCGGGGTTCACCAGCACCTGGACCAGGTTGAACACGCTGTGCTTGCCTCCGACCGTGATCATGCACCCGGCGGGCGTGTAGGAGGTGCCGTAGTCGGCGGCATGCCGGTCGCAAACCGCCCGCTTCAACTCCAGCGTGCCGCCGGCGTTGGTGTACCTGGTGAAATTTTGATCCAGCGCGCGGACGGCCGCCTGCTTGATGTTGTCGGGCGTCGGAAAGTCCGGCTCGCCCGCGCCGAAATCGACCACGTCGACGCCTTCCCGCCGCAGGCGCTCGGCCTCGGAGGCGACCTTCATGGTCGACGAGACGCTGATGAGAGAGACTCTGTCGGCAAGCTGCAACGGTGACGGCATCCTCGCTCTATTGGGTTCGTTCCCCTAGGATTCGATGTTTCAGGCGCGCCTCGACGGTCGGTGGAACCAGGCCGGAGACGTCGCCTCCCAGGCGGATGATCTCCTTCACCATCATGGAACTGATGAACGAATAGGCTTCGCCGGACATCATGAAGACGGTTTCGATCTCCGGCCGCAGACGGCGGTTCATGAGCGCCATCTGCCACTCGTATTCGTAATCGGAGATGGCGCGGATGCCGCGCAGAATGTAAGTGGCTTGCTTCCGGGCCGCGTAATCGACCAGCAGGCCGCGGAAGGAGTCGATCTCCACGTTCGGGTACGGCGCCACGACCTCGCGCAGCATCTCCGTGCGCTCCCCGACACTGAACAGCGGTTGCTTGCGCGGGTTGCCGAGGATGGCGACGATAAGACGCTCCGCCAGGCGCGAGCCGCGCTCGATCATGTCCAGGTGGCCGTTCGTAATCGGGTCGAACGATCCCGGATAGATTGCGACAAGGCTGGCGCGCCGGTCAGGCACAACCATTTGATTGTAGCGAAAGCGGCCCGGCAGCCGCATTCGCCCGGATCGAGGGGGAATCGAGGGGACCGAAGCTGCTCCGGAGCGAGAGCCTTCCCTCCGGCGGGCTGTCCCGGCGATTCCGCCGCGGCTGGCCCGCGCGCGCGGTTCGAGACCCAACCGCGACCCTGTAGGTGGGACAGGCCTCCTGGCCTGTCTTCTTCGGCATTTCGGAATGACAGGCCAGGAGGCCTGTCCCAGTGTGCCCAGCATGGGCAGAATCTATCGAGATGAAAGGATCTCGACGGAGTTGATGACGACAACCGTAGCG
>Ga0315273_10008479_pt1 | contig 12971 bp, 7 predicted proteins | sample YL17G02_0_MG_FD_205753 | JGI IMG/M metagenome (GOLD analysis project Ga0315273, IMG submission 205753) | Sediment microbial communities from Yellowstone Lake, YNP, Wyoming, USA - YL17G02_0 | ecosystem: Environmental > Aquatic > Freshwater > Lake > Sediment | place: USA: Wyoming | collected...
TGTAAACGGGCGAATGTTCGTTCAGTAGGACCCTCACGACTTCCTGGCTGCGTTCGTCCAATGCTGAGACCGAATGATGCCGGTTGTCCTTAATCAGCTGCATCAGGCTGTCGACGTCCACGTCCTTGTAGTAGTTCCTCGCCTCCCTGACGGCATCCTGGTCGACGCCCCATGACCTCAGGCCGCTCTGGACCATCTCGAACAGGAACCTCCAGTCCGACTTGGTGCGGTTCATCTCGTCGAAGAACCTGTCGAAGAGGTCCTCATCCTGCCAGTTGCCCGGGACCTCGAGTATCATGAGCAGGTCCCAGAGCTCCTTCCTGGAGAGCTGGATCGGGGTGGCAGTCATGAAGATGAGCCCCTGGGTCTGCAGTTTCAGCTCATCCAGGGCCGACAGGAGCAGGTTGGGCTCCCTTCGTCCATGGGCGCCCCTCGCGCGGGCATGGTGGGCCTCGTCGAGCACGACGAGGTCGTACTCGAGCCCGAGGAGCTGGTTCTTCCTCCTCTCGCTCCTTATGAGCTGGCTCGACACGAGCATGATTGGCTCCGTCCTGAACGGGTTGTCCGCGTCGACCTTCTTCCGTTCTGGAGGGACATCCGGGTCCACCTGGGGGCCTAGGACGTAATCGCCATCGAGCCGCCATGCGACGATGTTGAACTTCGTGAGGAGTTGGAGTTGCCATTGCTTCAGGATGTTCTTCGGGGCAAGGATGACGGCCCTGTCCACCCTGCCCGCGGAACGGAAGCCCTTCAGTATGAGGCCTGCCTCGATGGTCTTGCCCAGGCCGACCTCGTCACACAGGAGGCATCTCGGGGGCCAGCTGTCGAGCACAGACGAGGCCACGTAGTCCTGATGCTCGAACGGGGTGAACGCGACCTCACCGAAGGCAAAATCGCCATGGTTCCACAGCCTTGAAGACTCCATGACGAAGGCGAGCTCGGGGGTCCATCTCCAGTCTGCGACTTCGACGATGTCCTCATCCGCAGGGTCCACCGGCTCGTCCATCCCCTCCTTGAAGAAGTACTCCTGCGCCCTGAACTGCAGTATCTTCGTCCTGACAGCCTCAGGCAGAGGTATGACGGTGGTGTCTGGGAGCCGGTGGTTCCACAGGGCGTCAAACGTCCTGATCTCAGGCCTGATGTGTCTATCGTCCATCCACGACGTGAACACATGGAACGACTCCCTGTTCCTGAGCCATCCTCCAGGGGTCTCGTTGCCGCTGCCGTTGAAGGCTACGATGTTGCCCTCCTTGTCGTGGAATATGCCTGCCTTCTCGTGGTATATCCCGCCGGAGTGAGGCATCGCGACCTTGATCTCCAGCTTCCCATTGGCCAGAAGCTCCGCGAGGAGAGAGAGTCTCTGACGTTCGAGCTTGTCATATGGCTGGTCGAGCATGCCCATGACTTCAGAGGCCTGCTTCTCAAGGAACCGTACCGGGTTCTCGAAGACCTCTTTATCTGATTCCTCGAGCTGTACTGAGCAGATGAGCTGCATCTTGCCGTCGTTCTTGAGAAGGCCTGATAGGCCCCGGGCAGCCATCGCCAGGGCCCTGCTGTTGAAGTAGGCCGTCCTCCGTTGATAGAGGACGCTCTCCTGAAGGACCGGGACATAGAACTTCTTGACCAGGTTGTCCACGCCGGATATGTAGTACTCCTTCAGTCCGACATCCTTCAGGCTCATGCTACACCCTCACTTGACCTCGAGTTTCGTCTGCTTCTTGTCTGTGACAGCAGATGTTCTTGGCTTCCTCTTCACCTGGTCCCTGTAGTTCGACTCCCACATCTGATCGAGGAGTCCGTACTCGACGACCTCATCCGTCCTCGGGAGCACGTCGAGCAGGAGAGCGATGGCCTCCCTGTAACCCTCCTTCACAAGGGCGCCCGTGCGCTGGTGGAAGCGGTTCAGTTCGGCGCTCTGGCCGGATTCATAGGCGTGCATGGCCGCTTGGATGTAGTCGATTACGAAATCGTAGCTCTTGGCATCTGGTCTCAGGCCTTTCGCCCGAGACCGTTCCTCGGGCTTCATGATCCTCACGTACTGGCCCCGCTTCTCCAGGACCTTGCTCCGGAGGAGGTCCTCAATCTCGACGTTGAGCGAGATGCCCAGCTTGCGGGCCTCATCGAAGGATACTTCTCGCACGCCAAACAAATGCCAGAGCAGAATGTAGAACCTCGTCCTCGGGTCGAGGGATTCCGCCTTTCCTTCAGCGATACGGTCAATGAGCCAAGAGCTCATGACGGTCCTGGCGCGGTCGAGGGCTTCGTCCGGTCGGATGACGGTCCCATCCTTCTTCTTGACTGGCCAGCCTTCGGAAATGACCTCGAGCGTCGGCCCGAAGCACGCAATGGACATATCCTGACCGCTCAGGCCTTGAGCTGCGAAGCGCTCCGCCTTCGCTTTCACGACCTCGTCGACCCGCTGCTGGAGTTCCTCCCACCAAGCGGACTTGGTGCCTTTCGGTCTCTTCCTGCACACGAGGAGGATCGTCGAGGCGGCGGCGTTCTTCTTCGCCTGGTGCAACGAGTGCTGGCTCTCGGTGTGTATCGGCCAGCTTGCGGTAATCTCGAAGTCCGCTTCGAGCAGGGCGTATGCCAGGACATCCCAGGCGTCGACGCTCTTGTGCGTGAACATGATGGTCATGACGCCGTCGTCCCTCAGCACGCGGTGCATCTCCCTGAAGGCGTTCTGCATTTTCGCTTCGTAGTCGCGACTTGCCCGGTCGCGCGCCTTGCCAGAACCAGCTTCCTTGAATCTCGAGACGTTCGCGACCGACTCACGGTCCTTGTCCGTGAGCTCGTTCTGGAACATGGAGGGGAACACATCGCCCAGACCCCTCTTCATCCAGACATAGAAGAAGTCCGAACATTCCGAATACATGACGTTGTCATAGTACGGCGGATCGATGCAGATCAGGTTGACTGAACCGGTTTCGACGCTTGTGAGGTTCGCGGCGTCCCCGGTCAGGAACCTGCATGTTCCTGCCGCTCCCAGGAGCAGCTTGCTGAGTCCCTTGTACGCGTCTGCTATCTGCTCATGTCCGAATCGGAATAGCTGACCGGCGCCATCGATTTCAGCAAATGACCATTTGAAGGCGAAGTCATGTCTCTCAAAAGCGTTGCACACCTTGTTGTTGCCGGGATCGTATCTAGATTGGGTGCTATCATGGCTTATCGCCTTGTCGAACGCGAGCTGCATGTAAACCCTCAGCGCCTCACGCTTCTTCGGGTCCTTGACCTCGTCCCACGGCTGCCCAAGGATATTCTCCATGGTCGTCAGGTGAACGAGAAGCTGGCGCGGGCTGAACATGTCGCGCCATCGCATCGTTCCTGAATTCCGCGGCTCACGAGTCTTGTTTCCTTCGGGGATGTCCTCGTCAGGCACGAGCCCTTTCCGTTCCCATCCGGGGAGCTTCTTCTTGAGCAGCTTCGCGGCCTCGGCGACGCCTTCGAGGTCCTTCTTCTCGGCCTCCCGGAAGAACCTGCCCGACTTCCCCTTCAGCTTGTACCCGACAGCTGCGAGCTGATGCCCCATCCTTCCCTGCTGGGCCTCATTCTTGATGTACGGTCCCTCGAGCACATGGTGGTCAGGGCATCTGGGGCATGTCCCCATCCCCCTCGTGACCGAGCCCTGTTCCGGGTCGAAGTTCGCAGAGGACTTCTCGATGCTGAAGCTGCACTCGGTAGCGTCCTTGTCCTTCGGCACTGCCAGCCGGAAGCCCAGTTTGTTGGCAGAGTCGAGCCAGAAATTGGGCGCGAGTGGGACCATGAGACCGCACTTGTCGCAACGTACCGTGCGGACCCAGATGTAGCCGAAGATCTCCTCTCCATCTCTCTTCGGGAAACACCCTCTGAGTTCTGCCTCAACCTCCTTGGCGATTCTCTGTCCCCACAGCTCGATATCGCTGACCAGATCGGTCCCGAACCTCGCAGGGTATTCGATCGTCGCTCTTTCGATGACGCTTGCCACCGGATTCAGTTCGTTCGCAACCGTGTCGAACCCCATCCTCACGGCCTCGAATGGTATGCTCCCGCCACCTGTGAACGAATCGAGAACGGCAAGGTCACCATCATTCCATGTCACCTTGATGGACTTGCGCATGGCCGCAAGTGCGGAATCGCTTATGGAGTTGGAGAATGCGCGCTTGTAGGTGAACCCTATCTTCAGCTTGGCCCCTCTCAGGTTGGCGTCATCGATCTTCGCTCGGTCCGCAACCGGATCTCCCTCGATACCCATGAGCCTGAGGAACTCCTTCGGATCGTATCCCGCAGGCAGCAACGACCCCAGCACCGCCGCCCTGCTCACTGTCAGCGGTCGCCTGGCCCACCAGACATGCAGGAAGTAGAGTGGCGGAAGCGCGCTCGAAGCGCCCCTCTCCCTCTGCGACTCGATCGATATCTCCTGAACGGGACAGTCCTCCTCGAGGTAGACCCTCGGCCTCCCATGCCTGTCCCGCTTGACCTCCACGCTCACTCGCCCCCGAGCAACACCCTCAGCGCCTTCAGCCCGTTCGCGTTCTCTCTCGGGTTGCCCCTGGTGACCTTCGCGTGCCAGTAGTAGAGCTCCTCCCGGTCCATGCACCCGATGCCGAGCACGATCTCGTCTATCCTGCTCCTCTTGTTCAGACTCCTCGTCGCCCTGAAGGTCAGGTCGAGCCTGATCCCGTCCTCCTCCAACAACCTGAAGGGCGCCTTCCTCGTCCGCTTCAGGTCCACGATGGAGTACTTGTTGTTCTTGAGGGCCCGGGAGACTATCCCCTGGCTGAGCGTCAGCTGCCAATCATCCGCAAGGCTCCTGAGCTCCGGCATCTTGCCGTTGCCGATCTTCGAATCCCTGGGAGGCATCTCGAACAGTTCGCAGGCCATCCCGTCGCCGATCGGCTTCACCCTTAGCTCGAACGCATGCCCAATCATTTCTTCCCCTCCTTCGGGACTGGTGTGACCACGACACTATACAGCTCCTCCTCCGTGAACGGCGCGAGCTTCTTCGACAGCAGGTAGGTGAACTCCTTCTCCGGCATGCCGTCCGGGAAAGACACCTCCAGATAGAGGTCGTGCGCGCTGAACCCGGCCTTGGGCTCGTAGTTGGATATCATCGACTTGAGCGCGCTGAACCCGCGTTCGTCACCCTCATAACTGAACTTGAGAAGATTCCCGCCCGAATGCAGCTGGTTGATGGTCGCCTCGATCTCGAACTTGACCCGGGCCTTCCCGAACTGGGGGATGGTCCCGCCCAGCTTCACGAGGGCGTTCCTGCCGTGCGCCTTGAACCTGACCTTCGCTATCCGCTCCACATGCTTGTCGTCGAACTTCATGCCAAGGTCCTGCGCGGCCCGCTCCAACTTGACATCGTCTACATGTACACTACCTGCCTCGTGACATACGCACTCGCCCTTGGGCTTCAGACAGATGGTGCACACCTCGGCCGGTCTGCACGTGCACGAGCCCTTCGGCTGGCCGCAGACACCGCACTTCTCCCCGCACTCGCACGCGCTCCTGCGCTTCCCGCACTTGCCGCACACGAACTGCTTCAGGGTGTCCTTGGCGGTCTGCGTGTCCGCAAGTATGACCTGCAGCTCGGGCATGAAGCCGCCCCTGAACTGGGCTTGGTTCGTCCTGTCGAACAGGTTGCCGTCCAGGGCCGCCATCCAGTCCCCTTCCTTCAGCCCCCTCCCGAGCGTCTTGGAGATCAGCTCATCGGAGAGCAACAGCCCCGCCGATGGGTCCTTATAGAACATCTTCCTGAACTCGTCCCCCGTCATCGAATCCCGGGCCTTGTCCCAGAGCTGCGCGATCACGAACTCCGGGGCGAGCTCGTTGTCATCGAGTGTCCTCGCGACGGACTGGTCCCGGAGGAACTCGACGAGTGCCTGGTCCTGAGACTTCTTGCTCTCCAGTGCGGACTTGGCCTCCGAATCGGTCACTCTCATCGTCAGAAGCCTCAGAGGCCGCCTGGGCTTGTCGTCCTCCAGGTCCGCCTGGGCGGATGGGACGACTAAGTGCTTGTAACACACGATCACAGCGATCTTGAGGTATAGCTCCGACTCCTGCCTGAGCTTCTTCAGCCTGTCCCTCTGGTTCTGCGATATGCTCGCGAGGGAGGGCACGCCTGCCTCGAGGTCATCGCCCAGCTGCTTGAGGGCCAGGTACTCCGTGCCCTTGAGCATCATCCGCTCCGTCTCCTGCTCGTTGGCTAGCAGGAAGAGCAGGTTGTTGGCGAACACCCTGGGAGCCCCCTGGGTGCCCTGCCTCTCGAATATGCCCCTGACCTCGGCCGGGAGCTTCACTGACTTCGACTTGATAGTGCAGTCGTTGAAGTGCATGACCACGAGCTTGGCCTTGTCCGTGTCGTCGCTCACCTTGCCGGGCTCGTTGGCGAAGAACACGGGAGCGAAGTACTGCCTCCCGCCGTAGAGCGTCCTGATCCTGTCCTCGAGCTCTGCGGCGACCTTCGTCCTCTCGACGGCGTCCTTCGCCCCCTCGATGACCTTGTTGAGGTTCGGCTCCGTGTGGAAGGCGTATGCCGACCCCTGTCGGACCATGTAGAAGCAGGTCTCCTCGCACAGCTTCAGGGCGTCCTCGGCCTTCTTCAGGTCGAGACCTGGGTGGAGCACCGAGAGGTATATCTCCGGCTCCTTCGCCCCGTGCATGACATCGGACCCCACCGCGCCGGTCATGCTGTTCAGGAATATCGTCGTGCATATCCTGGTGCCCAACGGCTCGGTGAAGTTCCTGTCGACCCTGGCCGCTCTCGGCTCGTCCTTGTCGTTGGCCACGTCCGAGGCGAGGGACGCCATGTACTCCCCCTTGTCCAGCCTGAGGACGACCTCGTCCACGAACTCCTGGCGGGAGAAGTCTATGTGATACGGATGGAGCATCTCGGCATCGGTCTTCGCGGCCCATGCGTGCCTCACGACCTTGCTCAGCAGCCGCAGGACGCCCCGGGTCTTGTTGAAGTTGACTATGGAACTCGTCTTGGTCCTGAGTATGTTTATGAGCTCCGGATGGAAGGGATACGATTCCTCCAGTGCGAACAGGTACTTCGCATCCTTCGCATGCGCGGGGAGGTACTCAGCGTTGCCAGGGTCCTTGAAGGCCCTCATGTAGGCCTCGCATACCCCCTTGGCGGCCTTCTCGTCGATCTGGTCGAACAATCGGTGCTTAACGACGGCCGCGAACTCCTCGCCCTTGGTAGGGGTGCGGTTCTGAACGAGCCGGGAGAGCACCCTGTCGGCGTCCTCGATAGCCCTCTTGGCGCCCTCGACCGTCGAATCCGTGTCGAGGACCTCTCTGATGGATTCGGTCTCCTCACTGAAGACCACATTCTTGTCGAGGCTTGTGATCACGACTACCAGGTTGGGCTTCGCGCTCGCCACCTGGGTGAGCTCCTGGAGGAACGCGATCGTCTGCTTCGCGAGCGTGCTCTCCCCGGTGGTGACGGCCGCTGCCTTCGCGAGGTAGATGGCGAGCTCGTCCACCAGTATGAGGCATCGCTCGTCCCCTATCAGGTCCATGATGGCATCTTCGCCAGGACTGAGGAGATCGTCCTCATAGGGACGCATCTTGCGGTATCCGTCCTGCCCCAACAACTCCTTGGCAATTACACCCCAGAGCGTCCGTGGACCAGGCGCGTCCTTGGCCAGGCCTATCTGCGTACCGATGACCGCAGAGACCTTGACGGGAGCGAAGCTCAGATTGCCCAGGAACGGACCTGCGCCAGGGGTCTTGGATCCCCCTTTTGCGATGTGATACAGGGCGATCAGCGTGTGGGTCTTGCCGCCGCCGAGAGACGTCTCGAGCTTGACGACGGAGGCACCACTCTTCCCCCCGCTGAGCCTGGAGAAGACGTCCTTCACGACCGACTGCAGTCCCGCGGTCGGATATGTGTTCTTGAAGAAGAGGGCGGGCTTCTGGTACACGTCCATGGCCTTGCCCTTGCTGACGAGACCCAGATGGGCCGCGTACATGTCATCCGACAGATCCCCTGAGAGTACATCCTTCCTAGGAGTGCATGCATCTAGAACGCTGGTCAAATACCCTCACCCACGCAAACCGAGCTGTCGGCTGGATATGCTTGGCCGTTTATTAACCGTTCCCTCAATGGACTCGTGCACCTACAGTATCACATGACCTGATACGGTAGGCCGGTACCGGTGGGGCATGTTGCTGATCCACCGACCCTTGCCATTGAAAGCATGTCGCCAGGTGCAAAGCCATTCAACAGGTCCAATCAAATGAATTCTCGGGGGGCAAATGTCCGCGTTAACGGCTCAACGTAGATGCGGTCGTCCGCCGCTCGAACGTGAGATCATTGTACCCTTCGACCGAGGTAGATATAATCCCGATGTCGCGATGCCGTACTGCGGAAAACTTCGCAGGTTCAAATCCGATAGGATGCACACCGTCGCGATATAGAGAAGCCCTTAAGCCATCGAAAGCGATTTGGAGATGGGGGCCGATGGGGGGACTGAGGAGAATGCAGGAGGCACAGTCTCTGTTCGATAATTACCCCTGCATTTTGGAGGTGACGAAGCGGCCCAAGAGAGGTCTGAGCCCACTTCACCCGTTGGTCAAGGCAATACACAAGTCTCACTATGACCTGGTTGATTTGCAGGAAATTGAAACGAAATTGACGCAGCTCAAGGCCAGTAATCTTCTCACCGAAGAACTCAAAGGGCACCTTGCGAACCCCCTGCAATTCTTTCCTAGCATGGCCGAGGTAGATGTTATCCTACGTCTCATGGAGTACGGACTCGATGCGCGTTGGGGGAATGATCCTCCGGACATCGAAATCCACAACCTACAGGTCGACGTCGAGGTCAAACGGATGAGTGCGGCCGACAGGTTGAAGAACGCGAAGGAAGGCGAGGTTGTCGAACTTGATGACATTCAGAGAATGAGAGCCATAATCAGACGTGATGTCCTTAAGAGTGTCAGGGACGAACATGTTTTCATACTGGTCATCATGGCAGAGAATTTTGGCCTCGATGAGTTCAGGGACCTCTTCCTCGATGAAGGCATTACTGCTGACCCGAAGAGTAAAGGACTCTTTTGTCGTCCAGAATACAGCAGCATTTCTGCCGCTGTGTCGATGATGGAACCGTTTCTTTGGCCAGTTAGGAGACTGGTACCCCCTGGTCGCCGCTCACCCAGTTTCATAGGTGTTCTGAATCCGAAAGGCGAGAAGGAAGTTCCCGTAGCACTCCGAAATGTGTTCAGCATAGTCCGCCCGGAGGACTTTACCTACTAGGGTATCGCGCTGGAGGATATTGGCAGAAGCGAGAGAAGAAGACTGGAGGGGCCAATGCAGGAGACAGATGGGGCTGAGGGCATCATCTGAGAAATGACCGTGAGGGCAGAGACGCGGGGAGACGCTGAGAATGAGTCTGGTCTCCAGCCAATCCCCCTAGATATAGATGAACCGTCCAATCATGTTTGCATGTCGCGCAGACTGAACCTCTGAATTCACGAGGAAAGGCGATGAAAAGGTTTATAGCGCCGGTGCAAAAACCCTCTGATTGAGAAACGACCAGTCATCCCGTTTCATCCACGGCTCGTCGTGAAAGAGAAGCCCTTAAGACATCGAGAGCGGTTCCGTAATGGGGGGATTTGGTGAGGTGTCCGAATTGCGGAGCATACAACATTGATAACAGGAAATTCTGCGGAGAATGCGGAAAGGAACTTCAGGAAGCTCATGCGAGAGCCAATGAAGACAAACTGCCCCAGACCGCGAATGGTAAGAAAGGCAGCAAGCAGTTGACAATTCTGGTTCTTATGGCTGTTATCTTCATTGTCGTGCTCGCAGTCGTCTGGGTTGCGCTTGATTCCCCACTGGGAGCGACCTCCGAGACTGCCACAATCAGAATACAGTCTGATACATCATGGAGCGGGTCATTAGGAACACTCGAGAGCAGCAGAAGTGTCGACGGCTCAGGTTCGCAAGATTTTCAATTGAGCGGTGATGTGTTTTCCGCGGTTATCCAGAAGAACTCAGAGACGGGTTATCTTACTGTGAGCATAGTAGTCGACGGAGTGGTGAAGGTAACAGAAACAACCACCGCGGAATATGGAGTCGTTAGTGTTGCCTGGGCGGACTACTGAATCTCGAACTGACAGATATGACTCCATCATGTCAACTGAGCCTGCAGCTGCATGATGAAAGCCCGAATCGTACGCAGTGCAGAATTGCGGTCGAGGATGTCAATGAGATGGATCGAGAAGGAGTTTAGCTCGGTGCCAATTCTCTCCGATAGAGATCGGCCGTACAGCTGAGTTTGCATGTCGTACAACCTGAGCCTCTGATTTCATGAGGAAGAACGAAGAAAAGGTTCATATCCCGGTGCAAAGACACTCTGATTGAAGACGAGCCATGCACCCCGGTTCATCCACGGGTTCCCACGGAAAGAGCAATATGAGCGCACAGCATAGGATGAGAGGAAATGGCGACTGAGGACGACCATCCGGTGATCAGGGACGTGTTCGCATCATACGGCTGGTTCACCCACAAGACCACCCACAAGACCCATGATCTTGTCATCACGCGTGACAGTTTCCTCCTTGTCGGGGTGCCCAAGGCGAACGGGCCGAATTGGCCCGAGAGGATGCGCTCGCATCCGATAGATAGAGTGAATGACCCGGACAGACTAGCAGCAGAGGACGGCACCATCGTGATACCCTATTCGACCGTGAAGAGCCTTCGTCTCTACGCGCCTCCGGTGCAATCGAACATGTACTGCGAGAAGCTGGGACTCTGGATCACGCATTGTCCAGAGGGACAGAGGTCGAGGAAGCTTACCGTCGGAATCAATGCCAATCTGTACATCATGCAGAGGAAATCAACCGAGGAAACGCCAAGAGGGTTGTCACAGAAGGTACTCAGGTGGAACGGGCTCCTCTCCGAATACGCTACGATCATAAAGGAGTTGCTTCTGGAGAGGCTTCCGCCCGAGGTCATCAAGGAGGCCAGATGGGACATACCGACTCACGGCGATAATAAGACCTGACGCCTGGGTGGAACTGCATCGATCTTCGCAAGACTCAGTAGTTCGTAATCACCTCCTCTTCGAGCCAGCAGCACTCTTTTTCTGAGGAACTTCGACATCCAGCATGAACCCGTACTTTCTCTCGAGGATGTACTGGAGCATGGCCAGGAACCTCGGATAAGGGAGGAGGTCCGCGTGGACCGTCCTCCCTCCTGGTCCCCTCCTCGCAGTGGAGAGGTTCGTCCACTTCTTCTCGACCCATGCGTTCATGAGCAGGAGGCTCGCGGCCACATAGAGGACCCGCAGCTTCGGGTCCCTCGTTGAGGTGCGTATCCGGCTGCTGGTCAGCAATCGATAGCTCGACTCGATCCCGAACCTGAGTCGGTACTCCTCCTGCATCCGGTCGAGCGGGGGATGGGACGAGCTGCTGGCATAGAGATAGGTGATGGCCTTGTTCTTGCCCTGCCGACCCTTGGAGTAAGTCACGACGACATGGACGGGGAACGTGACCGTGGCCTTCGTCCTCGCGCTCCTCATCGTGTAGAGCGTCGTGTAGCTCGTCCTTCCCTTGATGAGCGCGCGGGTGCCCTTCCTCTTCCCGCGCACTATCGCCGGCATGAGGAACTGGATGTCCCGTTCCTGGAGGTATCGGGTTATGTCGGCGGTGAAGAACGCCCGGTCGAGATACAGGCACTTGAACTCTATGCCCTGGCCCTCGATGATGCGGATGATATCCTTGATGACTTCGAGCTTCCCGTCCGAGCTCTTCACGAACGCCAGGGCGACCGTAACCCTCCTGCCCGAGAGGATGGTGTAGGCGGTCGCGTATGCGTGAAACCAGGTGGTGCCGGACTTGGGCTTGCCCCTCACGACTTCATCCTTCTCCTTCTTCGGTTTCCCGTGATACGGGATGAGCGTGTAGTCGACGGCAATCTTGAGAGGGCGCTTCGGGAGCAGGCCAGCCGCCTGCTCGGCGAGCAGTCTGTTCGCCCTCTTGAGTAATGGCTTGAGCGTGAGGCGGCGGAGGCGGTATCGGATCACGCCCTCGCAAGGAGCGCGTTCATGCTCCTGGCATATCCTGCTCGTGGATGTCTTCCTCGACGCGGCGAGCGCGAGCACGCTCGCCACGTCCTTCGGGGAGTACATTCCCTGGAACCGCCTGCCCAGGAGCCTCGTGACCCAGAACACGGCCACTTCGACGATCTCCTCGGCGGAGACTCCCTGCCGGCGGTTCCGGCGGCAATGGTTATTTGTCCCACAAGCACATGCTCTTTCGGAGCCCTTCGGGGCTCTGCCATCCCATCCTTGGCTCATGTTTCACCAAACACTGGCACGGGAGGGATGGCTCCTAATCGTTTCTGAAAAGACAACGTTGACGAGAGAAGCCAGTTACGTCAAGAGCCGACCTTACGAACTACTGAGACTGGGAATGAGCCTTAAGACTCTGCGCTATAGCGTGATGGGTTCCGCACTGCTCTCGCCGGTTGGAGTCGTAATGTTCTAGCTCTACGTGAAGGTGCCTGCGCTGCAGTGCATTCTCTTCGGGCTGTCTTTGTTCGTCATCTCGTTTCCTAGGTTCCTGTCGTACCACTTGCTCTACACGGTGGCACGTTAGCGCTTGGTACACGGGAAGACGGCAGAACGGAACGATTGCCTCCCAAGGCGCTTGATTCCCTCAACTGAATCCTCGGAGGAATCACTGATGCAGAAGGAAGGAAAGAGTCTGGTCAGGACCTGAAATCGCAAAATCGAATCTTGACCATCCGTCGAAGTTCAATCCGGACTCCCTGCACAAGTCCGCCGGATCCCACACCGCAATTCCAGCATGCGCCCATCTCCCAAAGTGGCGTATCGGCCATGAACACCGCGCTCCCCGTACCGTCGTCCGAGAGTCCGAACTGGTCGACGTACGTCGACCACTCGGACCCGTTGACCATGTACTCGGTGAGGCCGACCCCGCTCGACTCGTCGGTGGCGTCGAGCGATACGGTC
>Ga0315273_10008480_pt1 | contig 12969 bp, 8 predicted proteins | sample YL17G02_0_MG_FD_205753 | JGI IMG/M metagenome (GOLD analysis project Ga0315273, IMG submission 205753) | Sediment microbial communities from Yellowstone Lake, YNP, Wyoming, USA - YL17G02_0 | ecosystem: Environmental > Aquatic > Freshwater > Lake > Sediment | place: USA: Wyoming | collected...
CGACAAGTCGTCGGTCTGGCGCGCCAGGCTGAATAGTTCACGCCGCGTCGGTTGCCGGCCGGCGCGCATCCGGCCGGCCAGGGCCAGCCGTGCCACCGCCAGGTGCTCCTGGCGCGTGGCCAGCTCGAACTCGCGCATCATCTGCGAGGCGAAACCCGCTGGCACCTGTGGCCAACGGATCGCCCCCAGCGATTCCACCCACGCCGCAGCCTTCGGCTGCGACAGGCCATCGAGGAAGGCTCCGAGATCCTGGGCGGCGCTCACCAGTTGTTTCGGCGGCGTAAGGGCATGGTTATAGAAGGGCGAGCTGTTGGCATCGGGCATGCCCAATGCCTCGTCGGTTCCACCCAGCCGGCGGATCGCCCCGGCCAGGCCCGGCCCTACGCCGGGGAAGACCGCGCGGCAGAACCGCTCGGTGAAGGCTTTATGATCCATGTGCCCCGGCCGCCAGCTCTGCGCGGCCCCCCAGGCCAGGTTGTGCAGGCTCACAGCCAGCATGTTGCGGTGCCAGCCGTCGCCCCAGTCGGTGTTCAGCAGGCCTGCCGCCTTGCAGCGGACACCCTCGGCGGCGAAGTTGGCGATGTTGTCCATCCCCAACTCCAGGCGACATCCGTGGCTGCCCCAGGCGTTGGCGCCCGGGCAGACCACCACTTCCAGCCCGGCGTCGGTGATCTCGCGCGTGCGGGCGATTCGCTCGCCATGCCGCTGGTAGTCCCAGTTGAGCATCACCACGTCCTTGGGCCAGCGGTTCAGCAGGTCCCCGTGCTCCAGCACGATGTCCCCCCACACGTTGAGTCGCTTGCCGTGCCGCTGGCATAGCCGGCGGATCTTCAGCAGGAACTCCAGGTACACCTGCCCGGTCCCCACTTTCTCGCAGCGCCGCTTGGAACGGCCCTTGCCCAGGTCCCAAGGCTCATCCCCGCAGGCATTGAAGTCCACCGCCTCAAACAGCGGGACGAACTCCTCGTATAGCTCCGACAGGAACCCAATCGAGGCGGGGTCGGTCGGGCACAGCGTCGAACCCCAGCGGTCGCCCGTCTCACTGAGGTGCATGTACTCGCCCAGCCGAAGAATCCTCTCCATATGCCCAAAGCTTGCCAGCGATCCGACAAACCGGATGTGCCGCCGGCGGCAGTAGTCCTGAATCTCCAGCAGGTCGGCGGGGCTGAAGGGGCTGTACCCCCGGCCGATCTGCGGGTGGCGGTGGAACTGAAAGACGTTCTCGATGTAGAGCTGAAGCTCGTTGACCTTCCAGCCTGCCAGCAGGTCCACTACGTCTCTCAGCCGCTGGAGCGTGGGCACCTTGCCCCGTGAGCAGTCCAGGTACACGCCCCGGCGACGGAAGACAGGCCAGTCCTCGATGACGGCTGCGCGGACCCGGTTGCCTTGGCCGACCAGCTGGCGAAGGGTTTGCACGGCATAGAAGGCACCGGCATCGTCGGCCGCAAGGATTTCAATGCCCCCCGGCAGGATGCTCAGGCGGTACCCCTCGCCCGGGAGCTTGCCGGTTGAATCGCGGCGGATGCGGACGGTCACCTGCCCGAAGGCGTTCCGCTCGATCGTCACCCGCCGGCCGGGCCTACGGAGTTGGCTGGCCACTTGCGACAGTGGCAGGACATCGGCGGACGACGGGCTGGCCAGGACGACATGCCTCGGCCAGGTGAATCGCCCGCGGGAAACCTGGTAACGTTGGACGGGGATCAGCAGATGCTGGTTCATGATTACCCTTTCTGGCAAAGGGACGTCGAAATGGTTGTGAATTGACGGCCTCACCGTCCTCTTCGACGGAAACGCCTTCCGCTGCCGCGGTCAGCTTACTATCCGAAAGATACACCGATGCGGCAGGTGCTCGGCGGTCAGGCCCTCGATGTGTTCGTTGATGTACTTCGTCAGCGAGACCATGCCGGGTTCCTCGCTGGTGCCGTGATTGACGCGGATGACCGGGTGGCCGGCTTCGCTGGCCTGCTGGATCTCGCGCCAGTAGATCGATCCGTCGTCGCTGACGATCGACACGTCGCAGCCCATCTCGCGGTACACGTGAACGTCCGACGCGCAGCCGGTGCCGATACCGACGCGCGACACGATCTGCCGCCCGTCCCCGGTCACCTGGACGGCCGGCTCGCCGAGGGCGGCGCAGCGGCCGGCCACCCGGGATGCGAACTCATCCAGCGTCGTCGGCTCGATGTCGTACCGGTGCATGTAGTTGCGACAGCTAATGGAGAACGGTTCATCGCCCAGGCCCAGGAACGCCGCCCACGCCCAGGGGATACCGACTTTCGGCCAGCGGTCCCACGTGTCGTGGATCCGCACGATCGCAAGGCCGTTGTCATTGATGAACGCCAGCTTGTCCTTGCCCTCCTTGCTGAGCTTGGACAGGTCGTCGTAGTGGTCCCAGAAGGTCGGCTCGTGGGTGACCACCAGCCGGATGCCGCGCGCGGCAGCCTCGCGAATCGCCTGGATGCTAGGCATCCAGGTCACCAGGCAGCGGTCGGCCTTTCGGTTCGGGTCGCCGGCCTTGACTCGATCGACCGTGATCTTGCGGTCCACCCAATCACAGCGGGATACGAAGTGTTCGACGACGTCGACGGCCTTGGGCATGGTTGGCACTCCGGTTCTTCCGTGCGTGACACACGTAGGCGTGCCCGCGATCCTATCGTCTACGGCAGGTCCGTTTCACCTGAATTCGTGCCGGCCCAGGCTCAAGTGTGCGTCCTGAACGCCGGCAGCGACAAGCCCGTGGCGGCGTGGTAGGCCAGCCCCACGCCTACCAATACCATCGCCGCCAGGAAGTCCCCGGCCAGGAGGCCCACAAACAGCGGCTTGTTTCGCTCGTAGCTTCGGCTGCCCCCCAACCGGCAGATAGCCGCCTTGATCGCCCAGCCAGCCAGGAAGCTGGCGGCGTAACGATCGCTGGGCATGGTGCCCCACACCAGCAGCAGCACTGGATGGATCGGCCACCAGACGTATCTCAGCCGCAGCGCCCGCAGCAACACAACCCCCCCCAGTCCGGCTGCCGCAAAGGCGACCGCTTTCATGTCCATCGTCAGGTTGCCCAATTGCGTCGTGGCCTCAGCCCAACTGGGAGAGGTACCCGAGACCGCCCGCTCCAGAAGCTGGAACGGCAGTTTGGCTGCGATATTCGCGAAGGGGTACAGGCCGTAGGTGCCATAGCGGTACTGAACGTACAGCGTCGCTATGACCGCCGTCGCCAAGGCCAACAGGACCGACGCGCCCATCCACCGGGTGATCCGCTGCGGGCGGATGCCCTGGTCCTCGCTGATTTTCAGGGCATTGGCGGCCATCGGCATCAGGCACACGCGAGGGTCGATGGTGATGACCGCCGACAGCAGCGCCAGTGTGATCAGGATCGTCGGGCCGATGGCTGCCAACCCGAATACTGACACCATCAGCGACACCGCCTGCCAGTTCGGCTGGACGAGGAACAGGCCGGTCTCGGCCACGATGCGGGCCACCACCATGAACAGAAGGCCCGTCAGCAGCAGGAAGAGTATTGCCCAACCCCAGCCCAGTCCCGTCGCCAGGTGTAGCATGAGAACCATCGCCACGGCAGCGGCCAATCCGATACGACAGGCCCACACCGCCGAGGATTCCACGTGGTCCCTCGATCCCAAGGCAAAAGCCTGCGCCAGCACGGCCCCGAAGTACCGCCGGCCCAGGTAGAAAATAGTGATGCCGGCACCAACGTAGGCCCCTGCCAGGAGGGCGTTCTGCGGGCCGGCCTCGAAGTAGCTGCCCCCCAGCGTGATCCCCGCCCCAGCCAGGAGGGCGTACAGCCCGAGGTAAGCCACCGCGCTGATGCCGACAGAGAAGGAGACCTCCGTGCCCACGAAGTAGGCCAGCCCGATCGCAATGAAGTGGAACGTGGGGTTCAGAGCCGATTCCACGTTAGGTACCCCCGAAAGGCCGGGCCACTTCTGGATCAGGGACGGCAGTACGTTTACCTGCATCGGGATGCTGATGCTCTTGGGGAAGTAGAACGCCACGCCGTTGACCAGCAGGATCCCGGCCGAGATCAGCAGGCCGATCCAGAACCGCCCGTTGCGAAACAGCGTGGGCCAGTAGCCCTGGTCTGTGCCCTCCAACGTCAGTGTCGCAAAGGCCGCGATGGGATAACGAAGCCGCTCCCGCGCGGACCATTGCCGGTGCAGGATCAGCATCAGGCACAGGGTGGCCACGAATCCCAGCCCCAACAGGGGCAGCCAGAACGCCAGCGTCCGTCCCCAGGCCCGCCACGGCACATCCCCCAGGCCCACCGACCGGTTGGGGTGGTACAGGCCGATGTTGAAGCCGGTCATTGCTTCATCATCTCCGGCCGGGTCGGCCAGCATCACGGGGGGCACATACCCGACCAGGTCATGCCGCCGCCAGCCAGGCTCATTCTGCTGGTAGAACCGGGGCATGATGAGCGTATTGGTGAAGTTCCACATCAGCCCCGCGCCCGGGACGACGCTGGCCACCAAAACCAGCGAGATGATCACGGCAAGTTCCGACCGCAGGAACGGCCGGCAACGCACCAGGCGCAACACCGGGTTGATCCCCAGTAACACGACAATCAGCACCCCAAACGCGCACAGGGGCACCAGGTCGCTGGCCACGAAGGACAACTGGAGCACCCAGTCGTTGAAGTACCCCAGGGCGCTGATCGTCAGCACCAGCAGGAATCCGATCGCGATGGCCCGAACGGTCAAATGGCACCTGTCCATCCTGCCTGCGCAGCCGCTGAGGTGAACGCCGATGGCCCGCAAACAGCACGGACAAAGGCTAGACTCTCGCGATCGAACGGTCAAGTGCAGCCAAGGGAAGTACCGGTGAAAGGCTGTATCAATGTTAGCGATGGCATGGCCTGCGGGAACCACTTCGATCACGCCGCCTGGAAAGATTGACCCCTCCCCGGCGGGCAGTTATCCTGCCACTTGACTCGCATCCGCTGCGTGGCGTGCCTTGTCCCGCGGCCGGAGCGATGGTCACAGGAGACGCCCATGTTCCTCAGCCGTTTCTTCCCGTCGGCGATCAGTCTTGTTTTTCTGGCTGGATCCCTGGCCTTGTGCCAGTCCGTTCCCACTACCCAACCCGTTTCCGAGCTGTCCCTTCCGCCGTCGGGACCGCTGGCGATCGTTGCCTGGAATGCTCCGCCCTTCTCCGCAGACGTGGTGCATCGCTACCAGGAATTCGCCGAGGCGGGATTCACCCACGGGATGGTCGGGTTCGGCGATGTCGAGAAGGGCAAGGCCCTGCTGGACGCCGCCCAGGCGGCGGGCGTGAAGCTGCTGGCGATGATCTTCCAGTCGCAGATCAGCGGGCCTGATATCGCCCGGGCCTTCAAGGATCATCCCGCCCTGGCCGGCTACTACCTGATGGATGAGCCTGATACCAAAGACTTCCCCAGGCTGACCAAACTGGCCCGGGAGATCATGGCCATCGACCCCGATCCCAACAAGGTCGTCATCGTCAACCTGCTGCCCAACTACGCCACCAACCGTCAGATGGGCATCAAGTCTTGGGAGCCTTACTACCAGTACGTCCACAAGTTCATGTCCGAGGTGCCCGTCAACATCCTCAGCATGGACCACTACCCCATCGACCGGCTGTCCATATCGCCGCGATGGTACGACAACATGAAGGTCATGATGGAGGCGGCCAGGATGTGCAAGTCGCCCTGGTGGTCCTTCATCTGCGCCATCGGATTCAATCAGGCGCCCGATCCCAGCCTGGGCAGCATGCGTATCCAGTCCTACAACAACTTGGCCTACGGCGCCACGGGCATCGAGCACTGGTATTACTGGTACTACCAGGGCGGGCGCGGCCAAGCCATCGACGCCGAGGGCAATCGCACCGCCACCTGGGAGATCGACCGCCAGGTCAACCGGGAAGTCCAGGCCCAGGCCAGCGTGTTTGTGGGCTCGGACGTGAGGAGGGTCCGCTGGGCAGGGGGCACTCCCCCGCCGCCGGAGGTCAAGGTCTACGAGCCCCGCGGCGGGATCCAGTCTCTCACGACCGGTGGCAAGGGTGCGATCGTCTCGGAGCTGTGGAAGGACAACTACCGCTTCCTGGTCATCGTCAACCAGGACTACCTCCAGCCCATGCCGCTGAACGTGACCTGGCAAGAATTGATGCGCGTCGGCCTGGTGCAGAAGGATGGCTCGGTCAAGATGCTCGACAAGCCAAGCCTGGATATAAATGTTGACCCCGGCGACGCAGCCATCCTGATGTGGATGGCAGCAGGCGACTGAATCGTCTCGTCGCCGGTTCACCAGCGAATCTCGCCCGGAGGGTTTTCCCTGTGGGCAAGTCCGGCAACCCGATGGAGGCCAAAGCCCGGACCGAAGCAGCAGGTCAATCGCGTCAACATTCGGAAGGAAAGAATCCTTGCCAGGAATTACTCGTATCTGGCTGGTGGTGGCCTTGGTACTGGCGGCGGGATGCGCGGCCCCGCGCCAGCTTCATCCCACGACGCAGTCGTCACAGCCCGCCCTGATCGACCAACACAGTCAGATAGGAGACCAGCACATGACTCGCTCCCTCCGCCGCAGCAACAGCTTCCTGGGCATCCACTTCGATTTCCACGCCGGCGACGACTGCACGCAGGTCGGCGCAACGCTCAGCGAGGAGATGGTCCAGCAGATCATCGACAAGGTTCACCCGGACTATATCCAGTGTGACTGCAAAGGCCACCCGGGCATCAGCAGCTATCCCACCAAGGTCGGCACGCCGGCGCCGGGATTTGTGCGAGACCCGCTCCGCCTCTGGCGCGACGTGACGGCCCGCAACGGCGTGGCGCTGTACATGCACTATTCGGGCGTTTGGGACTCCGCCGCCTGCAAAAAGCATCCCGAATGGGCGGTCGTGGACGCCAAGGGAGAGGTCAGCAAGGACAAGATTTCGGTCTTCGGGCCTTACACCGACGAGTTGCTGATCCCGCAACTGGTGGAACTGCGTCGCGAATACGGCGTGGACGGAGTCTGGATCGACGGGGAGTGCTGGGCAACCGGAACCGACTATAGCTCCATGGCCCTGGATGCCTGGCGTCGCAGCGGCCATGACCAACCGCCGCCACGCGAACCCAACGACCCGCTCTGGTCGGAGTGGCTTGCGTTTCACCGTCAGGGATTCAGGGACTACGTCCGTCACTACGTGGACCGTCTGCACGCCTTCGACCCCCGGTTCCAGATCACCTCCAATTGGGCGTTCTCGTCGTTTATGCCCGAACCGGTCAGCATCGACCTGGACTACCTCTCGGGTGACTACGCGCCGTGCAACTCGGTCAACATCGGTCGTATCGAGGGCCGGTCGCTGGCCCCCCAGGGCAAGGCCTGGGACCTGATGGCCTGGAGCTTCAGCGGCTCGGGCGATGGCAACTGGACCACCAAGGGCGCCGCCCAGCTCATGCAGGAAGCGGCCGTGGTCATCAGCTTGGGCGGGGGGTTCCAGGCGTATTTCATTGAGCGCCGCGATGCGTCGGTGAACCTCTGGCAGATGGATGTGATGGCCAAGGTCGCCGAGTTCTGCCGCGCCCGCCAAAAGTTCTGCCACCAGGCCCAGCCCGTCCCGCAGGTGGCGATCTTCAACTCCTCGGCGGCCTACTACCGCGCCAGCAAGCAGGTCTACGCGGGCGTCGATTACCAGCCGATGCGGGGCATGCTGTTCTACCTGCTGGATGGACAAAACGCGGTGGAGGTGCTCAGCGAGCACCATCTGCAAGGCCGGATGGCGCAGTATGGGCTGATCGTCCTGGCGCAGTGGGACTACTTGCCGGACAACGTGACTAACCAGTTATTGAACTACGTCCGCGGCGGGGGGGGCCTGATGCTCGTTGGCGGCGGCCCGGTGGGGATCTTCAAGGAGCACCTGGGCGTACAACTGGAAGGCCCGGCCCAAGAGGGCGTGCGTTCGCTGGAGTGGGGGGGCTATCTGGCGCCGATAAAGGCCAACTGGCTGCCCGCCCAGGCCCCAGAGCCGGACCGGAGCGGCGCGGTCGAGGTGTTCGCCTGGACCTCCGCCAACGTAGCTGGCGACGGCCCACGCCGGCCCGCCGCCACGGTGACCCGGGTGGGCAAGGGCCTGATCGGGGCGGTCTACTTCGACGCAGGCAGCAGTTATCACAGCCAGCGCCAATTCACGACCAGCGACATGCTCAACCGTCTGGCCCGCCGGCTGTTCCCCCAGCCGATCGTTGAGGTGGAAGGCTCCCCACACGTGGACGTGACGGTGATGACCAAGGACGGCCGGCTGATGGTCAACCTAGTCAACACCGCCGGCCTGCATGAGGATGCCAGCGTCTATACGTTCGATCACGTCCCACCGGTCGGACCGCTGGAGGTCGCCATCCGCCGCGATCAGCGTCCCAAGGACGTGACCCTCCAGCCGGGCGGCCGAAAGGTGAAGTTCACCTACCGCGATGGGAAGGTCGGCCTGCGGATCGACCGGCTCGAACTGCACGACATCATCGTGGTCGAGTAGCCGGCTGCGAGGCACTTGAGGCAGCAGGGCCTGTCTCGGGCTGTGGACGCTGTTGGCTGAAGACCCACTCCACCAGTACGTCTTCCCGCCAGGCCATATTCAACGCCGCGTGGCCGACGCCCTGGTACAGGGTGACCCGGACCCGCGAGCCGCCGAGCTGCTGGGAGCCCATGACCTATACCTCCTGGAGTTGACCGGCAAGGAACTTTGCCAGTGGCACAAGAAGCAGACGACATCGGCGCCGACCCGTCCCACCAACGGCGAGCCGGAACGTTTCCAAGGCGCATGGGCGGGAATCCCCGTAGATCAGCTTAAGGACGATGGGGTCTACCGCGTACTGCCTTGCGGCGGCGCTATCTGGAACCTGGCAGAGGCGAACCTACCCATCCGGATACTGCAATACATGCCGGCAGACGACTTCTTCGAGCCAGCCCGTGACCACTTCCTGGCAGCCAATGGCATCCAGATGCCGGATCGCAAGCCTACAAGCCAGTCAGGCAAGTAAACAGAACGGCGAAAGGAGCTGGGTCGTCCGCCTCATTCGCAGGCGCACACCCGCCGCCAGCGGCGCGCTTGGCGCTTTTCTTGGCGCAGGAGGGCGCTGTTGGTGGGATTTCGCGGGACTTGGACGGACCGAGATTGCGGGAAGCGCGCGGGGCGGAAAACACTGGAAAATCGCGGCCAAACACGCGAAAGTCCGATGATGAAACAGCAGCGGGTAGGGTGCCGGAGCGGTCGATCGGGCCGGTCTTGAAAACCGGTGTGCCCGCAAGGGTACCGTGGGTTCGAATCCCACCCCTACCGTTTGAGTGCAGCGGGCCGCGCCGTATGGGGCAGTCCTCCCATGGGGGATTTCCCGGCGTCAGGCCAGAGGCAGGCGAACAGGCTTGCCCGTCTCGGCCGATCGGTAGATGGCCAGCACCAGTTCCAGCGACTTCCGCCCATCCGGTCCGCTGGTCAGCGGTGTCAGCTTCTTTTCCACGCAGTCGGCGAAGTGCTCCCACATCGACTCGCAACGTTCGTCGTGAGGCACGACGGTCAGGTCCGGGCCGAAATCCTTGCGGCCTAGGCTCGACACGCGGATGGCGCCGTCGAAATACAGGCAGCCCTCGCGCCCGAACAGCGACATGCCTTCGTGCGTGGTGGCCGGAGGACGCAGCGATCCCCAGTTGCAGAAGAATTCCGCGATCGCCCCGCTGCAAAACCGCAGCGTCGCCACGCAGGCCACTTCCGCCTCCAGGCGGCGGGGGTCGTCGGTCTGGAAGGCAAAGACCTCCTGGGCCTCACCCAGGTACCAGCGCAGCAGGTCCAGGCGGTGTATACCGGAGCCGATCACGCATCCGCCGCCGACGGCCTCGCGCGACCGCCACCAGGCCCGGTCGGCCGGCGGAGAGAAGCTCTGGTGGTGGTCAATACGGGCGCAGAAAAGCTCCCCAAGCACGCCATCGTCCAGGAGTCGGCGGATCTTACGGTTGGCCGGATAGTAACGCTGGTTATGCGCGACCATCAACACCACCCCGGCCTGCTGGGCGGCGCGGATGATCGCGTCGGATTCCTCGAGCGTCCGGGCGATGGGCTTTTCCACAAGGATGTGTTTGCCCGCTCGCGCGGCGGCGGTGCAAACCTCCTCGTGCAGATCGTGCGGCAGCAGGACGCAGACCGCATCGACATCCTTGGAGGCAACGAGCTGGCGCCAATCGGCGAGGAGTCTCGCCACTCCCCACTTCTGGCCGAACTCCTGGAGCTTCGCTTCGGCCACGTCGCAGGCGGCAACGAGCTGGAACCGGTCCTTGGCGTCCTGCACTCCCTTGGCGTGCCTTCCGCCCATGCCGCCGGTCCCGATGATTCCGACCCTGATCGCCGCCATATCGCTCGATCCTTTCCATGGGGCATTCGTCGCGCAAACCCCAGCGCGTCGTCCTGGCAAAAACCGCATGCCGCCACAAGGCGGTTTATTTTACATGGAGCCGTCGGGGCGACACAACTCTTGAACCGGCGGGTCACTGCGGGTCGTACGCCGCGTTGTCGGCGGAGAGAAAACCGGTGCCCTCGGCGACATTGGGGACGCCGGCGGAGTAACACTCGCTCCACGCAACGGCATGGCCGTCGCAGAAAGCCACGTTGGTCTTGCCCAAGTGGCGATACCCCTGCGTGCCGGCGTAACGGAAGGTGTCGCTGAATTGTGCGTCGCCAGGATTGGACCGCGGGGCGCGCATAAACTTGTTGGCCCCGTCGCGGTATTGGCCGTCGCCGAAGAGGGCACAACGGCCTGGGAACTTCACGTCGTCGGTCTTGGCCGGGGCTGGAATGCTTTCGCGTTGCCCGTGGCCGATGTAGCTGGTGTTGTAGTTGTACCCCGTGTACGGATCGGCGAGGCTGTTGGACGGACCTTGGTACGACGGACACTGATGGACCCGCATTTCCGACCCGGCGTTCTGCCACAACAGCCCCGGTTCCACGGTGATCGCCGGACCGCCCGGCGTCGTCCCCATGCGGCGTGTAAAGTCCCAGCCGTACGAGACGGTCAAGTCGGCCGAATACCAGTAGGCGATGGGATAGTATCCCCGTTGACAGGCCGCGTAGGTCTCCGCGGCGGTGGCCATCTGGCGTAGGTTGGTCAAGCACAGCACCGCGCGGGCCTGGTCCTTGGCCCCCATCAGCGAAGGCGCCAGAACCCCTATCAACAGGGCGATGATCGCCACGACTACCAGCAGTTCCATCAACGTGAAGCCCGCCCCACCCCGGTAGGCGGATGCCGTCAACACCGGGTGTGAGACGGTGTCGGGTTCTTGCGAAGCTCTACCCATGATACAGCCAATCGGTCCCATCAGTGGCCCGCCGAACCTCGGCGGCGCAACAACAGCGATACCCCCCCGGCCAGGACGGCCAACGAGGCCGGTTCCGGAACGGCCGTCGGTGAAGGGGACGCGCTGTCCCAGCCCCAGTTGGCGGCCAGGATCGAAATATCGACAAACCCCACGCCTCCATCCCCGTCGAAATCGCCGTCAGGCCAGCTCTTGCCAGAGAGGGTGCCCCAGTTGGCCAGCAGGGCTGCCAAGTCGTCGGCGCCCACGAGGTTGTCCTTGCCGGCGTCGCCGGGATGCGGCGGCAGGGCGGCCACGTCAGCTAGCGCGTCTATCTCCGGTACCACGCCGCTGCTGGAAGGGTTCTCGACGCGGACGTACTGTATCCACGACAGCCCCAGGGCGCCGATGTCGAACCCCGTCCCCCCCGCCGAGCGGCCATAGGAAGAAGCTATCTGGGCAACGGTCTTGCCCGCAAACCCCGCCGCCGAGAGGTTGGGGTCCAGCGGGACGGTAGGATCCGTCGCTGTGCCCCACCAGAGGTTCCACTCGCCCAGGGATGTGTCGGGGTTGTTGGGGTCATAGACCCTGCCCAGCGTGGGGGCGAAGCTGTCGGCGCAGGGACCGCTTGCGAAGGTGTACCAGGTCTGACCGTCCTGGCTAACTGAGACAATGCCCGGTTCGGAACTGACCAAACCGCTGACGGTTGTATCGTTGGGGTTACCGTTGGCCCAGATGCTCCCTCCGCCGATTTGCTGCTGGGCGTTGCCGAACATGATGAAGTCCAGCCCGTAGGGATTCAGCGGATCGTTCTCCACGCGGTGGTCGAAGGCCACCGTCAGCCTTCCACCCTGACCGACGCTGGCCAGTTCATCCGTTGTCCACGGCTGGTAGACAGGCACGACAGGCGTGGTTCCCGAGGGCATGGACCACGGATCGGAGGCGGTATCGACGGAGGGCCTTCCCAACGAGCAGGCAGGGTTGTTATACGAACCGGCCCCGATCCCCTCCACATAGTCAATCACCGCAACGGCGTAGGGGGAATCCGCCGGTGGCGAGGTGCTTCCGTATACCAGCCCCGACCAGCAACCATCGGTGAGTGTCTGCGAAGAGACGCCCATGCCCATCGCCCACGGCTGCTCGATGCCAGACCGCTGCCACTGATGCCACCAGTCCTCCCCGCCCTGCCAACCGCTGTTGCTGTGGCCGTCGTAACTGACGCCGTCCACGAACTGTCCGGTCCCGTAGGAGACTAGCGTCACGTTGAGCGAGGAAAGCTCATCGGCCCTGGCCCAGGCGCTATCGGCGGCCTCGCCGGGGTTGAAGGGTACGCTGAACCAGTAGTTGGCCCCGTCCTTGAAGTTGACCACCAGGTTGGCTAGGTGCTCCCCGGCCCCCAGGTCAACTGGCTGGGCAACACACGACGCCGCAACAATCCACACGACCGCGCACGCAATGAAGCACCTCATGACAAATCCCTTCCTTCGCCCCCTCGTCGGGGCTTGCGCCGCCCTCTGATCTCAGCGGAACGCCCAAGGCGCAGGGACATTCCGCTCTCGACCTGGAAGGAGGAATCTGCCGGAATCGTCGCGCGTCGTGAAACGGCAATGGCGATGACCGCTTTGTGCGCGAGCGGACCATGCAAAAACCCCGTTGCCTGCGAATTTCAAGCCCCGGGGCGCCATGC
>Ga0315273_10008481_pt1 | contig 12968 bp, 14 predicted proteins | sample YL17G02_0_MG_FD_205753 | JGI IMG/M metagenome (GOLD analysis project Ga0315273, IMG submission 205753) | Sediment microbial communities from Yellowstone Lake, YNP, Wyoming, USA - YL17G02_0 | ecosystem: Environmental > Aquatic > Freshwater > Lake > Sediment | place: USA: Wyoming | collected...
AGCTGAGCCCGCTACACCAGTGGAAATCCTCGGTATGAATGCCGTGCCCGATGCCGGGCAGATTTTCCAGGTGGTGGCTGGTGAAAAAGAGGCTAAAGCCCTGATAGAGAGAAACAGGGATGCAGGCCTTGCCACCACAACTGCCAGGGGTGTAAGCCTTACCTCCGTAGCAGCACAGGCCAGCACTGGTGAAGTCAAAGGCCTCAACATAATCCTTAAAACCGATGTCCACGGCAGTATAGAGCCCATCAGGGATTCGCTGGAGCGCCTCAGCGATGATAAGATGCGTGTCAAGGTCATACACACAGGCACGGGCGCTATCATTGAAAGTGATATACTGCTGGCCATGGCCTCCAGGGCAGTGGTCATCGGCTTCAACAGCCGGCCCGAACCCGGTACTATCCGGCTGGCCGAGCAGGAGAAAGTCAGCATCCGCCAGTACAACATCATCTATAAGCTCATCGAGGATGTCGAAAAGGCACTTAAAGGCTTGCTTGAACCCGAGTATATCGATATTGTGGTCGGCCAGGCCGAGGTGAAAACTATTTTCGAAGCCGGTAAAAAGATACAAATCGCCGGTTCGCAGGTCAAGGAAGGCAAGGCTACACGTGATTCGCAGGTTAAGGTTATCCGCGGCGGCAAAGTAATGGCCGAATCCCGCGTGGCCGGGCTGCGCCGCTTCAAAGACGATGTGAAGGAGGTTACGACCGGGATGGAATGTGGCATAAAACTTGACAGCTTTAACGACTTCCAGGTCGGGGATATCCTGCAATTTATCCGCCAGGAACTGGTGGATTAGTCCCCACCCTCTTGCCCCTTTTAATTAGAGCTAAAAATATTTCTGCGGAGAATGCTATGACCAGGCGTACAGAACGTCTAAACCACTTGATCCAGATTGAGATCAGCGACCTTTTGCGCAAACATATCAACGATCCTCGCATCAACGGACTGATCAGCGTAACCGGCGTCGAGATATCCAAAGACCTGCAAAATGCCACGGTATCCATCAGTGCCCTAGGCGAAAACCTCAACCGGGTAGAGATATTAAAGGGCTTCAATTCAGCGGCCGGTTTTTTACGGCGCGAACTTGCCCACCGCCTGAATATCCGCGTTACCCCCGAGCTTAGCTTCGAATTCGATGATTCCATCGAGCGCGGCGTCAACCTGATCAGCTTGATAGACAGGGTAGCGGCGAAGGAAAAAACAGGGGAGACGGATGGGCGTAAACGGCATACTAAACGTAAATAAACCGTCCGGCCCCACCTCATTCAGCATAGTGTCGCAAATCCGCCGTATTACGGGCGAAAAGCGTGTCGGCCACGCAGGCACCCTGGACCCCGCTGCCACCGGCGTGCTGCCCGTCTGTCTAGGCCAGGCTACCAGGGTGGTGGAATTCCTGCTTGCCTGCCCCAAGGAATACATCGCCGTCATCGAACTTGGTACCAGTACAGATACCTTCGACGGTGAAGGCCGTATTACAGGCCGTCAGGATTCAGGCCATATCACGCTCCCCTTAATACAAAAAACACTGATACTGTTCGAGGGCAGCATCGACCAGGTCCCTCCAGCCTACAGTGCCATCAAGGTCAAAGGCAGGCAATCCTATGAGCTGGCCAGGGAAGGGATAGAAGTATCACACCAACCCCGCAAAGTCCGCATCGACAGCCTCGAACTGCTCGCTTTTAACCATCCCTATCTGAAGGTGAAAGTGCTGTGCTCAAAGGGCACATACATACGCTCACTGGCCAATGACCTGGGGGAAAAGCTGGGGTGCGGCGCTTTCCTCAAAGACCTGGTGCGCACAGCTTACGGGCCTTTTAAAATAGCCGAGGCCGTTTCTCCTGCATCGTTCCAGGATGCTATGAGGAACAGTAATGCCGGCTCCCTGATCTACCCAACAGATTATCCGCTTTTGGGCTGGGGCAAGCAGGTCCTGGATCCGGAAGAGGCGCAGGATGTACGCCGGGGACATGATCTCGACCTTGGCCAGGTAAACCCTGAGGACAACATTTACTGCCGCGCCTACAGCCCGGACGGCCGGTTTCTGGCCATCATGAAAGTCGTGCCGGAAAGCGGGTTATGGCATCCTGAAAAGGTCTTCGACATTTAAAATCGTAAAGGATTCCCCTAATTTCGCTTAAAAAGCTTGACATAGCTATGTGTATTAGCTATATTAGCCTTAAGAGCTATAAATTAGCTTCAGGAGGTGCTCAATGACACAGGCCTATTGCTTCAAGGACAGGAAGAAGGTTGAAATCAAGAATGCCCAGCAGGTAAAATTAAAGAATGGCCGGCCCGCTACCAAAGGTGTTTGCCCTCACTGCGGCACCAAGGTATACCGCATCGGCAAGAGCTAAAGGGCGGACTTCCGGACAGCAAACTCAGGGCAGTCGCCTGATTCTCTGAAGCAGTTTCAGAGGGTTATGTTCGAGGATTTGCTTGAATTTGCGACTGCTAATGCCTGACTGGCGCAGGGTCTCTTTCGCCAGTTGATCAGAGAGAAGGTCGTCCTCGTCGTGGCTGTCAGAATTCAACAGCATTAAAGCGCCGGCTTCCCCAACAACCCTGGCCACGTGAGCATTGGTAATACAATGCCCTCGCCTTGTAGTAATCTCAATAAAGACCCCTTTATTAGCTGCGACCTCTGCAACCTCAGCCGTTACATGCCCCGGATGCGCCAGTATATCAACATAGGCTGACTGCACCGCGGACAGGTTTGTTCCCTCCTCCACCGGCTCCACGGGCGATTCGCCATGTACAACCACCAGCCAGGCGCCGAACTCTTTGGCCTTCCTGGCCACTTCATCAATAGCCTGGTGAGGGAGGTGAGTTAACTCCACACCGGGTATAGCCAGGATATTCCAGTGCGCCCTGGCCAACTCGCAATCCTCACTGACCTCCTTGATGACCCGCCGCAGGGAGCCTGTCCCTACATGGTCTGTGACCGCTATGGCAGAGTATCCCTTTACCGCTGCCCTCCTGATCAACTCCAGTGGAGAAAGGACCCCATCGCTATGGAAAGTATGCGAGTGGAAATCGTAGAGCACGCTATAAATTAACACAAAAATCTCGCATAATACAAGGACATTGTAATAATCTGCTATAATAGGGCGGATTTTCAGCTGCCATGTTTAAGAAAATACTCGTCCCGCTCGATGGATCTGTCGAAGCTGAGACAGTACTACCATACGTCAGAGATATTGCATCCAGGTTTGGCTCAGAGGTTGATATCCTCAGCGTCGGTCTTGGCAGCAAGCGGCGCCGGATTAACCAGTTGCTGGACAACTATGTGCACCACGCCGTGGAACACCTCCAGAAGAACGAAATTACCTGCCGCGCCGTACTGCTTTACAGCAGCCCGGAAGAAGAGATGGTGGATTACACGGAAATTACCATTCCCGGACAAGAATTAAAGGCTACAGGCCGGGTGCTTTACGGTGGCCCGGCAGAGAATATACTTGCCTATACGCACAACCATCATATCAACCTCGTCATCATGGCCACGCATGGCCTTAGCGGCCTGAGGCGCTGGTGGCTGGGAAGCATATTCGAAAAAGTCGTCTCCCAGTCCACGATCCCTATACTTGGCATACACAGCAAGCAGGTAAAGGAAATCGACCGGGACAGGAAAGCCATTTTCAAGCGTATCCTGGCCCCGCTGGACGGCTCGGATACGGGCGAGGCGGCGCTGCATGATGCCGAGGCGGTTGCGCTCAAGACCGGTGCAGCCATGGTATTGCTGCACGTCATACCTGCGCCCCATGCCATCGAAGCCCGCTGGCTGGGCCCGGAGTTTGCCGATTTTGTTAAGGCTATGCACGATGCCGGCCAGAAATACCTTGCTAAAACTGAGAAAAGGCTGGCGGAAAAGGGCATCGAAGTTAGCGTGAAAATAGTTTCGGGCGACCCTGCAGAGAGGGTTATCGATGTAGCCAAACAAGAAAAGATTGACCTTATAGCCATGTCTACCCACGGCAGGAGCGGCATTGCCCGCTGGGTGCTGGGAAGCGTGGCTGATAAGATACTGCACGAGTCGAAGATCCCCATGTGGCTGGTCAGGCCAAAGGGGATCATTAACGAGATGCTTAAGAATAGCGATCGCAAGGCGAATTAAACACTGCATTGATCAGGAAGGAGTTGACCAAAATGGGAAAAATAAATGTAGCCATCATAGGAGTAGGAAACTGTGCTTCCTCCTTTGTCCAGGGTGTGCATTATTACAAGAAAGCCAGGGACGATGAATTCGTTCCGGGACTGATGCATATCAACCTGGGAGGCTACCATATCAAGGATATCAACTTTGTGGCAGCCATCGATATCGACAAGAACAAAGTGGGCAAGGACCTGGCAGAGGCCGTCTTTACCACGCCCAATAACACCTATAAGTTCTGCGACGTGCCCACCACGGGCGTCAAGGTCATACGGGGCATGACGCACGATGGACTGGGCAAATACCTGGGCAAGATTATTGAGAAGGCGCCAGGCCCCACAGCTAACATCGTCAACATACTCAAAGAGGTGAAGGCCGACGTGGCCGTCAACTACCTGCCGGTGGGCAGCGAAGAGGCAACCAAGTGGTATGTCGAACAGTTCCTCAATGCCGGCGTAGGGCTTGTCAACTGCATCCCTGTCTTCATAGCCCGCGAACCGTACTGGCACAACCGCTTCCGCGAAGCCGGGCTGCCTATTATTGGCGACGATATCAAGTCCCAGGTCGGCGCCACCATCGTGCACAGGGTGCTTACCCGCCTTTTCCAAGACCGCGGTGTTAAACTAGAGCGCACCTACCAGCTAAACTTCGGCGGCAACACCGACTTTTACAACATGCTGGAGCGCGAGCGCCTCGAATCCAAGAAGATATCCAAAACTAACGCTGTCACTTCACAGCTCGATTACGAGATGAACCCCGATAACATCCATGTCGGGCCCAGCGATTACGTGCCCTGGCTGCTCGACCGCAAGTTCTGCCATATCAGGATGGAAGGCCGCACCTTCGGTGATGTGCCCCTCAACCTTGAGTGCAAACTGGAGGTCTGGGACAGCCCCAACTCGGCAGGCGTAGTTATCGATGCTGTCAGGTGCCTGAAGATAGCCAAGGACCGCGGGCTGGCCGGCTCTATCGTAGCTCCCAGCTCATATTTTATGAAATCTCCGCCCATACAGTACTCGGACGATGAATGCCGCAGGCGCCTGGAGCAGTTCATCAGCGGCCAAGATCAGCAGCGCCCCATCTGCCTGCCGGAATCCGCATGAATGGATTAATCACCAGTGATCCGACAGCAACCGGGAAAAGCGATTATACGGCAGCATCATGAAAATCGGCCTGGTTTCGCCCTATGATTACTCTCATCCTGGTGGCGTTATCAACCACGTTTCCTATCTTGCCCACCACCTGCGCCTGCTGGGTCACGCGGTAAGGATCATTGCACCCGTGCGCAGGACCGGCACACGCTATTTCGGGGAAGAGGTTACGGCTGTGGGCAGGCCGATTCCCATACCCTACGGGGGGACAACTGCGCGCATCACGCTTTCCCCCTGGCTGCCCTACCAGATCAGACGGGTGCTGGATAAAGAAAGCTTCGATATCATACACCTCCACGAGCCCTTTATCCCCATGCTCTGCGTCAGCACGCTGAAAGAGTCGCAGGCCATTAACGTGGGCACCTTCCATGCCTGCCACGAAAGTTCGGGTATTTACTGGCTCGGCCGGCCATTCATGCGCAAGCTTGGCAAGAAGCTGCACGGCAAAATCGCCGTCTCCAAACCGGCCCTTGACTACATATCGAAATATTTGCCCGCCGATTACCGCATCATCCCTAACGGTGTGGACGTCCATCACTACCAACCCGAGGGCCCCCTGCGCCCTGAACTTAAAGACGGTAAGCTTAATATACTATTTGTCGGCCGCCTGGAGGAACGCAAGGGCGTGGGCGACCTGATACAGGCCTGCTCAATCGTGAAAAAGGATTTCCCCAATTTCCGCCTGATCATCGCCGGCCCGGGGCTCAGGCTGCGCTTACAATATAAGCTGATGGCCAAAGCACTCTTGAATGACCACGCTGTCTTTACCCAGTATGTTCCGTTCGATGAGTTGGCTAAATATTACCGCACGGCCGACATATTCTGTGCCCCTGCCACAGGAGGGGAGAGCTTCGGCATCGTATTACTGGAGGCCATGGCCAGCGGTACACCGGTAGTAGCCACCGACATACCGGGCTATGCCAGCGTCCTGACGCACGGAAAGGAAGGTATGCTGGCCAAACCAAAGAACCCCCGCTCTCTGGCCGATGCATTGCTCACTGTATTAAATGACAGGACGATGCGTTTAAAGATGGCTGAGCAGGGGCTGGTCACGGCTGAAAAATACAGCTGGGAAAACGTCAGCCGCCAGGTACTGGATTATTATTCATCGTTATCCAAGTGATTATTGAAAGGAAAGTAAGGTGTTAAATTTTCAGGAATTACGCAGAAAAGCCGGGCGGCTGCTGACAGACCCGCTGGTGCCCTTGATCAGCAAGCTCAAACTTACGCCTGATATGATGACCACCATCGGACTGGTTTTGAACCTGGTGGCAGCAGTGGTCATCGGGTTCGGTCACCTGCTGCTAGGTGGCTTAGTATTCCTGCTGGCCGGCCTTTTCGACCTGCTGGATGGAGCATTGGCCCGCTACATGGAAAAGACTACTAGGTTCGGGGCGCTCTTCGATTCCACCGTGGACCGCATTACTGAAGGGGCACTGTTTCTCAGCTTCATCTTTATCACGGGGGTTGGGGTCTGGCCGTATAATGTGCCCTGGCAACTGGTGCTGATTTTCTTGGCCCTGATAGGGTCATTTCTGACAAGCTACATCCGGGCCCGAGCTGAGGGATTGGATATTGACTGCACCGTCGGCTTGTTTACCCGTGTTGAGAGGGTTATAATATTAGCGCTCGGACTGCTCCTGAGCCAGGTTTTTATAGCGCTGGCCATAGTAGTAGTCCTTTCTTTTGAGACAGCCGGGCAGCGTTTTGTGCACGTCTGGCGGCAGGCAAGAAAATAAAAAGGAGTTAGAATAATAACCTGACGGCGAAAATATGAGCGACAGGGTCTTTGAGGCAAGCCTGACCACCCTCTTCTGGCTGGTGGTGGCCTGGATTATCGCGGGCATAGCCTTGGCGGGTGCAGGTATGCGCTGGGTAAATTTAGACCTGCCCCTGCTGATCTTCCTCACCGTAATCATCGGCTTGGTTGTGCTCATTCTCGGGGGCGTCACCCTCCTTTATTTCTGGGGCAAACGTTACATGTCCCGGGGGTAACTTTTACGCTTCGCATTATTCCAGGACTTTATTCAGTGCTTATAAATACAGGTATGTCTATTTTTAGGATAATAAAATGTCAGTTGTAGCAGTTATTGGCGCCCAGTGGGGCGATGAAGGCAAAGGCAAAATCGTAGACCTCCTCTCGGAAAAGGCGGATGCCGTCATACGCTTTTCAGGGGGAGATAATGCCGGCCATACGGTGATCAACCCCAAAGGGGAATTCAAGCTGCATATAGTTCCCTCAGGCATCTTCTATCCCCGCGCCGCCTGCATCATCGGCAACGGCGTGGTAATTAATCCCAGGGTCCTGCTCGAAGAGATGGACAGCCTCATAGCGAGGGGGGTGGATATCAGCAACCTGCATATCAGCGACCGCGCCCACCTTATCATGCCCTGGCATATCCTGCTGGACGGCCTGGAGGAGGAGAAGCGCGGTGAGGGGGCTATCGGCACTACTAAGAAAGGCATCGGCCCGGCCTTCGCCGATAAGACGGCGCGTTGCGGCATACGTGCCTGCGATATCCTTGAGGCAGAGACCTTCAAAACGAGGCTGGCCGGTGTGCTGGCATCCAAGAACGAACTCCTCACCAAAATGTATAATGCCGCACCGCTGGATTTCGATGCGGTTTTCAACGAGTACCTGAGCTATGCCAGACGACTGGCGCCCCATATCAAGGATACCACCTCCATGATCAGCGACCTTTTAAACAAGGGCAGCAACATTGTGCTAGAAGGCGCCCAGGGCACCATGCTCGATACCGATTTCGGCTCCTATCCCTTCGTTACTTCGTCCTCGCCGCTGGCTGCGGGTGCCAGCATAGGGTCGGGCATCAGTCCCCACAGAATTGACCGCGTGGTCGGCATTTTCAAGGCCTATACCACCAGGGTCGGGGGAGGCCCCATGCCCACTGAGCTCAAGGATGAAGTCGGTGAGTATATTCGGCAGCGCGCCCACGAATATGGCGCCACCACCGGCAGGGCGCGCCGCTGCGGATGGTTCGATGCCGTGGTCGGGCGCTACAGCACAGAACTCAATGGCTTCACCAGCGGGATTTTGACACGCCTGGACGTGCTGGACGAGATGGAAACTTTGAAAATATGCGTCGGTTACACGATAGGCGGTAAGACGGTTGACCGCTTCCCGGCAGACGTGACGGCGCTGGAGAATTGCGTGCCCTTTTACGTGGAAATGCCTGGCTGGAAGGTCAGTACCAGCGATGCCCGCACAGCGAAGGAACTGCCGGCCAATGCACACAAGTACATCAAGCGCCTGGAAGAACTGATCGGCTGCCCCTTCCATATCATTTCTATCGGCCCGCGCCGCGACCAGAGCATCGTGATCAAAAACGTTATCTGAAGGCCATGTCTGAAGACAGCGTCCTGACAACTTACTGCGGGCTTTACTGCAAGGATTGCATCCCTTCGCAAAAAGAACTCTATAGTCTTGCATCCCGCTTCGAAGAGCTTCTCAGCGAACTGCATTTCGATCAATACGCGGAGCTGAAAGCAGGCCAGACTTACAGGTCGGAATCTAACTCCGTTTTTAAGAGCTACCCCGAGTTTATCAGGGTACTGCAGGCTATCCGGGGGCTGGAATGCAGGTCAATCTGCCACGAGGGCGGGGGCTGGAAAGGCGGCCGCTGCCCGGTCAGGAATTGCGCCATCGAAAAGGGAATTATAGGATGCTGGGAGTGCGCTGATTATAAAAACTGCAAGCATCTGGAACCGCTGCTGAAATTCCACCCCAACCTTGCTTATCACCTGGAGCTGATTAAGAGCGAGGGCATCGACAACTGGGCTGCCGGCCGCAAAGGGCATTACCCCTGGTCGTAATTATTCGTATTTTAATTTTCCGGTCCCGAATGACCCTACCCCAAATATTAGCCAAATTTATTTCAGCGGCAGGTCTATCGTGTATCTTTGAAGCGTCAGTTCAATGGCGGCCCGGGTCTTCTCGTCGGGCACCACCAGCGGCAGGCGCGGCTTGCCCACCCGGAAACCGAGGTAGTTCAGGGCGTACTTGATGGGCATGGGGCTGCCGATCATGAACATGGTGTTCACCAGCGGGATGAAGCTGCGGTGCAGTCTGGCGGACTCCGCTATCCTGCCTGCGAAGAAATCATCCATCATCTGCTTGTACTGTTTGCCCACCAGGTGGGTGATGACACCGATCACGCCATAGCCGCCCAGGCCCAGGATGGGGAAGGTATCGGCGTCGTTGCCGCTGTAAACAATGAAATCCCTGTCCATGCCATCGATGATGCGGGCTATCTGCGATAAATCCGCACTGGCCTCTTTAACACCGGCGATGTTATCTATCTTGCTCAGCCTTATCGTGGTCTCCGGCGCAAGGTTGGTTATGGTGCGGGACGGCACATTGTAGATTATGCAGGGCAATTTCGTCGCACTTGCGATGCCCTTGAAGTGCTCGTAGAGGCCTTCCTGGTTGGGCTTGTTATAGTAGGGGACGGTCAGCAGGCAGGCGTCCACGCCCGTTTTCTCTGCCTCCCTGGTCAGATCGATGCTCTCCTGCGTGTTGTAATTGCCGGTGCCCGCAACGATGGTCGCTTTATCGTCAACCGCTGATTTAATCTCGGCAAAAAGGCGCAGTTTCTCGTTAGTGGTCAGGGTCGGGCTCTCGCCTGTCGTGCCGGATACCACCAGGCCGTCGCTGCCGGATGCCAGCAGCGCCTTTGCCAGCTTTTTAGCCTGCTCATAATCAACCTGTCCCTTCTCATCGAAGGGTGTCACCATAGCCGTAAGTAAGCGCCCGAATTTCTTCATCTCGTCCTCCGCTGGCTATTTATTATTACTCTGCTGCCTGACCCAGCCACGCTTGACGGCTTCCTCCGCAATCTGCACAGCGTTGAGCGCGGCGCCCTTGCGGATATTATCGGAAACCACCCACATCACCAGGCCGTTGACATAGGAAGCGTCCGAGCGGATCCTGCCCACATAGACTTCATCGGTGCCGACGGCCAGCCACGGTTGCGGGTAGAGGCTGACATTGGGATCATCAAGCACCTTCACGCCCGGCGCCTTGCTCAAAATCGAGCGCGCTTCATCCGGCGGCATATAGTCAGTGAACTCGGCCTGTATGGCCTCGCTGTGGCTGACGAAGACGGGCACGCGCACGCAGGTAGCCGAGACAGCGATATGCTCGGAGTGCATTATCTTACGGGTTTCCTCGACCATCTTCCATTCTTCCTTGGTATAGCCGTTATCCAGGAAAACGTCGATCTCCGGCAGCAGGTTAAAGGCGATCTGGTGGGCATAAACGTGCGGCACCACGTTGCCACCTTCCAGCACGGTCTTGGCTTGCTTGGTAAGCTCCTCTACTGCGGCTATGCCGGTCCCTGAAACGGACTGGTAGGTTGCTACAGTGATTCGCTTTATTGGGTTCACTTTGTGCAGCGGGTAAAGCGCTACTACCATCTGGATGGTGGAACAGTTTGGGTTGGCGATTATGCCCTTATGTTTCTTAATATCTTCGGCATTCACTTCAGGCACCACCAGCGGCACGCGCAAGTCCATGCGCCAGGCCGCACTGTTATCGATGACCAGCGCGCCGGCTTTGGCTGCAATAGGGGCAAAGTGCTTGCTAATCTCGGAGCCGGCCGAAAACAGCGCTATATCAACGCTGTCGAAGGAATCGTTGGCCGTCTCTTTGACCACCATCTCCTGGTGCCCGACAAAAACCTTCTTGCCGGCCGAGCGGTCGGAAGCATATAATTGCAGCGATGCCAGCGGGAATTGTCTCTGCAGAAGTACCTTGATAAACTCCTGTCCAACCATGCCGGTAGCGCCGACAATGGCCACATGGTAGCCGTTATTAGCGTTGTTCATGTCAGTCTCCCAAATTCAGAAGTGTGTCCAGGCCGTAAACCAGTCCGTGACGCTTAACGACCTCTTTAACTGCAAGTATCACGCCCGGCATAAAACTCTCCCTGCTTATGGTGTCGTGCCTGATGCTCAGAGTCTGCCCCAGGGCGCCAAAAATGACCTCCTGGCTGGCCACCAACCCGGGCAGCCTGATGCTGTGAATGGATACGCCCTCCGACTGTCCGCCGCGCGTGCCTTTGAGCGTTTCTTTCTCGGTCCTGGGATACAGGAAAGGCTTGCCTCGCGCTTTCAGCATGGCCCTGGCCGTGGCCAGCGCCGTGCCCGACGGCGCATCCAGCTTTTTATCATGGTGCAGCTCGATTATCTCGGTATTATCAAAATATTTTGCGGCAATCTTCGCCAGGTGCATCAATATAATCGCGCCTATAGCGAAGTTGGCCGCCACCACAGCGCCTTTCTTATGCTTCTGCGCCAAATCGTCAATCTCCTTTAATTCAGCTTCGCTGAGGCCGGTGGTGCCCATCACCAGGTTGGCCCCATTTTTAAGCGCCAGCCTGGCAGCACTCATAGCTGCCTCAGGGACGGTAAAATCCACGACAACATGCGGATGATACATTTCAATCAGGGAAGTTAAATTGCTGTGCAGCGGCACCTCTTTTGCCTGCCCGGGCGCACACAAACGATCCCGGTCCGCCTTGATGTCGGCGGCGCCTATCAACTCAAGGTCGGGATCGGCAGCTACGGTATTTATCACCTGCTGTCCCATCCTGCCTAAGGCCCCGTTGACTGCTACTTTGATCTTAGACATAGCTATCACATAGCCCCCGGTAATTTGCCGCCGAACCCTGCCTTAGTCAGGTCAGCGAGGCGGCCGCCTCGATTCGTCCCTGTGTGCCCCCCGCGGAGGCATGCCTGGCCTTCCCCCACCATGCTGCCCGGGCGGCACATTGGGCCTGTCGCCGCCTACCAGGTCAGCCGGTGCCCTACTGGACGATTCAGCGAATATAGCCTTGCGAGAAAGGTTGATGCGGCCAAGCCGGTCGATCTCTGTGACCTTGACCATTATCTCGTCGCCGATCTTGACCACGTCCTCCACTCTAGCCACATGGTGGTCCGCCAGCTCGCTGATATGCACCAGTCCCTCTTTGCCAGGAAGCACTTCCACAAAGGCGCCGAAATTCTGCAGGCGCGTGACCTTGCCCGTGTAAATGGCGCCGACCTCGACGTCCTGTGTGAGCCCCTCCACCTTGCGGATGGCCATCTGGGCGGATTCCTCACTGGCTGAACCGATGACCACGGTGCCATCATTGGAAACTTCAATGGTCGTCTTGGTCTCCTCGATAATGGCCTTGATGTTCTTGCCTCCCGGGCCGATCAGCGCGCCGATCTTGGAGGGGTCGATGGTTATCTTATACATGCGCGGCGCATACTTGCTCAGGTAAGACCTTGCCTCCGGAATGGCGCCTTTCAATACGTCAAGGATCACCCCGTGGGCTTCGCAGGCCTGCAATGTAGCTTCGGCCAACACTTCGTGGCTAACGCCGCGAAGCTTGATGTCGAGCTGGATGGCGGTTATGCCGTTGGTTGTGCCCGCCACCTTGTAGTCCATATCGCCGTAGAAATCTTCTATACCCTCGATATCGGTGAGGATGATATATTTGTTGGGGTCGTCCTTATCGGTAACCAGTCCCATGGCAATGCCCACCACGGGGGCTTTAATGGGGACACCGGCATCCATCAACGACAGGGTTGAGGCGCATACGCTGCCCATGGAGGTGCTGCCGTTGGAGCTGAGCACCTCGGATACCAGCCTGATGGTATAGGCT
>Ga0315273_10008484_pt1 | contig 12966 bp, 12 predicted proteins | sample YL17G02_0_MG_FD_205753 | JGI IMG/M metagenome (GOLD analysis project Ga0315273, IMG submission 205753) | Sediment microbial communities from Yellowstone Lake, YNP, Wyoming, USA - YL17G02_0 | ecosystem: Environmental > Aquatic > Freshwater > Lake > Sediment | place: USA: Wyoming | collected...
CTATGTTATAACATTAATGTTTAAAAGTCAATATGTATGTTAAAATTACTAAATATGTTAGAACAACGAATAAATAAATTAAGAAAAATTTTACGAGAAAAAAATCTTGACGGGTTTTTGGTGTCTAATTTTTATAACATTCTTTATTTATCGGGGTTTAAGACACTGACGGAGAATGAAAGAGAAGCGTGGGGGTTGGTAACAAAAGATAATATTTATTTATTTACAGATAGTAGATATATTATTAATAATAAATATTTAATTTTAAAACTGATCACCCCGGAGAAGGGATTAACAAAACATTTAATAGAAATTGTTGCTGAGGAAAAAATTCAAAGGCTGGGGTTTGAGGGGGACGATTTGAAAGTTAATGAACTGCAAAAACTAAAAGAGCAGTTAATAAATGTTGAGTTAGTTTCTTTGGAAAAATTAATTATCAAAATAAGGGAAATAAAAGATGATGATGAAATTAATAAAATTCGAGTTGCCTGTCAAATCGCCGATCAATGTCTTGAAAATATTATTAAAACAATCAAAGTCGGAACCACAGAAAAAGAAATTGCTTTTAAAATAGAATTTTGGTTAAAAGAAAAAAATTATGACCTATCTTTTTATCCAATTATTGCTATCGATAAAAATTCCGCCGTTCCTCATTATGATACGAGGTGCGGAACTAATGAAAAAGCCAAAAAAAATTCAACAATATTAATTGATTTTGGTGCCACATTTAAAGATTATCGCTCAGACATGACAAGAATGATTTTTGTCGGAAAACCAACAAACGAAACAGTTAATATTTATAACGATCTTTTAGACGCTCAGCAAAAAACCATTAGTCAGTTAAAAATCGATAATAATCCTGTTGCCATCGATCAATTCTGCCGAAAAGTTTTATCTACCCCCTACAACCTACACCCTACAACCTATTCTCATTCTACCGGCCACGGTGTTGGCCTGCAAATTCATGAATACCCAAAAATTTCTTTTACCTCAACCGATGTTTTATTACCAAATCAAATAGTAACAATCGAACCCGGAGTTTATCTTGATAGCAAATGGGGGATGAGGGTTGAAGATACTGTTTTAATAAAAGAAAACAAACAAATTGAAGTATTAACGAAGTTTAGTAAACAACCTTTAATTATTTAATTCTGCTTTCATCTCCATCGTCTTTTCTGCTTCTTTCTTTTTTGGTTTTAAAACTTCAATCGTTTCTTTAGCTCCTGCCTTAAGTCTTTCTGTCACTTCTTTTTCCCTGTCTAACAGATCTTTAACGGTTCGAGCCGCCTCAATTTTAGCCTTAAGATAAGTTACCAACTGATCTCCAGAAAGATTATTAACTAAAAATATCGGTAAAATAAAACCAATTTCGTCAAGGGCCTGAGCCTTTAGTGCTTTATCGTCAGATAATAATTTATTTAACGTATTAGTAATCAAAACAATATCACCTTCCACCCATTCACTTCTTGAACGAATATTCTCTGTCTTTGGAATTTCTCCTTTTTCATAAGCATTGGTCCACATTTTTTTTACTTGCTCATATTCATCCAAGGTTACTGCCGGAGAAACTGCGATTATTTCCTCAATGTTTTTTTTCGTATCGGGAGTCAAAATTTCGGTAGTCTTTGGTAATGTTTTGATAATATTTTCTTTTTCAGCAATGTTAATTCTTGAAACAATAAATGATTTTATGAATCGATTAGCGATCGGGTCGGCTTTTGAAGCCCGACTGGAAAGTTCGCTTCTTATATTCATATATTTTTGTCTTTCTGCCGGAGTCGAAGCCTGGATTGGATTTTTTAAGTAATTAATGTTTTTGTTCACAGTTTCGTTAACCGTTTTGTTGGTTTCAAAGTGGGCAACATCGGTGATATTGGATGCTTTAATATTTAGAGACCGGCTAATATCTTCAGTTTTTGCTCTTTTTATTTCTTCTATTGTTTCTATTTTGGTCGTCGCCATTGTCCCTATTTCTCTTGGAATTTTCATCTCAACTCCAACCTTTTGAGTGATATTGGCCGGAATTGGGGTTGGTGTAAGAGATGGCCCGTTCGGATGTCCGGGATTTAAACTAGCCAACATTATATTTTTCATGGCGTTGATTCCTTCACAACAGTAATCTCTAAAAATTCGCAACAACCACCAAGGAAATATTGTTACCGCCCATAACATAATTAAAGTGATAATGTATTCAACATAGGTATCAATATAATTACCATTATTATTCGTCGCTAATTTTTGAGCTGGCCCCCCATAAAGAATATTTATGGCTGACGGATAGATATAGCCCGCCGCAGTATTAACTCGGGAAAAATCAAAAACAAAAGGAATCCCATACTTCCAAATTGATGCCATTCCTCCTAAAAAGAGAGCCAATAAAGGACCATAAAAAACCCATTGAAAAAATACTCCAATCCATATCATTCCGACATTTTTTATTAAAGAAAATGATAAAAGGATTGCTAAAAACGGAGACACAAAAAGCAAAAACCATAAAATTACTGTTCTTAACAACAACATTCCCCCCATAAAATAATGGCTCCAATTGGTCAATTTTAATATAAGCATCTCTGCTCTGGCCGCTTCTTGAACGCGAATATTCAAGTCCCGACAGCCAATAAAACCAACATAGTTTTTTTCTTGACTGATTCCGGAAAAATAAATATTAAAAAGATCTTTTCCCTCTAAATTTTCAATAAAATACTTCATCATCCATTCTGATAGTTGGACAATAGAAATAATAATTAAGGAAGAAAAAGTAATATAGAGAAGCGCTAATAAAATTTTTGTTATAGCTGGCCAAATCTTAATTCCAGCCTCAAAATTAGTTCGTTGACCAATAATTATACCAAAAAATAAAAGAGCCGCAGTTAAGAGTACTAACCCATAACTTAAATTTCTGGCTGTTCCCCAAACTTTTGTCAAAACCGGATGATTGTTAATGGCTGAATGGGTTGTCACCCAGTAAATAAATTGACGGGCTCTTTCATTAGATTTTCCTTGTGCTGTAACTTCACTATCTTCAATCCAAATATGATATAGTGCTGGATTTGTTAAAAATTTTGCATAATTATTTCCAACACATTCTTCACCATTACCCAGCTGTTTGTAAATCGCATCAAGTTCAGGACTACAAACACCTCTTTGGCCAATTTTATCTGGACACAATAATGGAACGAAAGGAATGGTTTCAACCGGAGTTTGGGCTGACAATGGAACAATTGTCCCAATAAAAAAAAGAAAAAAGAAAACTATAGCTAAATAAAACAGGTTTTTTCTTAACAAAGTCAATATTTTCATGTTTTTTTAAAGATAAAAAGGCTGACACCGGCAGCTGCAAAAAAAAGTGAAGCTAGTATGGCTCCTTGGACAGCGGATTTGCTTTCCCCAGTTGGTGGTAAAGAAGTTGGGGCTGGAGGACTGGTTGGACCACCTGGAGTTGAACTTGGACCTGGAGTTGGAGTCGTTAATGGATTATAAAGAGCACAAAGTTGAGTCTCTCCGGGTCCTGTGGCAATTATTTTATAAGTTACATAAGCGTAGGCACCTGAGCCAGAATATGGAGTCGCCGATGTTCCGGTAATAATAAATTTTCCTAAACCCTGAACATCGGAAGAAACTGTTGTAAAAGTGTTTCCCGGTGTAACCGAGACATATTCAAGATCTTTTGTTTCATAAGTCATCCCTATTGGAATTGACGCAAACGACTTCCCTTCCGTATCGATATTTATTATAAATTGTACATTCTGACCTCTTGCTAAATTGCCTGTGGGGGCAATTAAATCAAAAGTCGTGGCTGAAACAGAATTAGGGATTACTAAAACACCTAAAATTAAAAAAATCGTGATTAGAATTTTTTTCATATCTATCATAACCAACTTACTTATATAATACTGGAAGTCATCACCTATTTTCAATGTTAAAAAGCGGGCCAACTATCGAAATATTTGCAGGCGCCCGTAAATTAAATCTATTCTTAAACTCATCCCCTCCAAACCTTTCTTCCCTTCCGCCTTCAATTATTACTATTTCTGTTGTCCTGCCGCCTCCAAAATCTACACCGGTTATTCTAATATCTGTAACATTATTAAAAGGATTGCTCAACATTGACTTAACTTTATCTGCGCTCCAGTTTTCCTTTCCTGTGGGATTTGATTTATCAATCTGGTAAAGATTGTCAGTTGCGCCTAAATCTTTTTTTACCAATAAAAGGGTGTTGGCAATATCCGCCACTTCTGATGGTCGAAGCCACGCAGACTTACCGTATTCTCCTCGGGAGCCTTGAGCAGTATAAAAACATTTTGATTCTTTATCCCAAGCATTTGTATTTAGCTCGGAGAAACTACCCACTCCGGAAGATGTATCGGCAAAGTTTTTTGTCCAAGAGGTATTTCCTCCCCAAACTTCCGCTGAAGTATGAGCATAACCTCCAAAAGTAGAAGCAAACCATGCTTTAATTGGTTGCCCACCCGCAACCATTACTTTTCCACGAGTTGCATCAACAGCTTCATTCCATCTACCCCCCTTTTCATTATCTTGAAATACTTGACAATCTTGTGAGTCACAGATAGATCCTGAACCATTGTTTGTGTACGCCATGGCAAATGATCGAGCAGCAACAGCTTGTGCTTTTAATGCTTCCATATTCCAGTCTGCAGGCATTTCATAAATTCGTTTTACATAATCTTCTAAAGAATAATCTGGAGTGTGGCCATCAACCCTTATTCTTGCATCCATGTCTTGAAGGGAATCATAATTATAATATGCTTTTAGAATATCTTCATAATTTTGTCCCACATCTGCCCTTCCTTTTGCACCATATTGATTTAATCCAACTCTGTGAGGTATTCCATACGTATAAAAAGCAAAGCCCGTCCCAAACCCAGGATCAAGCTTTCTATCATCAACACATTCTATTGCTGAAGCGGCTGATCTGGAAAGATTCAAACCTGCAATTCTGCTGGCTATAAGTTGCTGTTGTCTTGCGGTAAGAGTGGCAATTTCCTGCTGTTTGCCGGCAATTTCCTTGGCGATAATTTGAGATTGCTTATCTACCTCTATCTTCAAACCTGCCAATCCCAGTTTTTCTGTTACTAAATTTTTTTTAATTTCTTCCAAATTTTTTACATACAAAACAATTTTAATAATTGTTCTTTTATCTTCATCCACTAATGATTTTTGGTAAAAGATTTTTCTTAAAGAAGCCGACAGGTCATCAGACACTATAACGCTTAGAAAAAGGGTGGAGTTTTTATTGACATTTTTGTAATATGATTTAGCTCTTTCGTTAAGAAGCTCTTTTTGATAAGTTAATACCTGCTCTCCTTTTTTTACCTCTATCTCTTTTTGATTTATTGCTTGCTCCAAACTACTTAATTTACTTTTTATTCCGTTTAATTTTACATTCAGACTTTGATAGTCTACCTCTTTATTATTTAAGTCTTTTTTTAAAGAATTTATTGCATTATTAATATCGTCTAACTCGTCAGCTTTCACCATTATAAGAAACGAAAAAAATAATATTAACAAAGATACTCCAACAAAAAATTTCTTCATAGAATCATTATAGTATTTTTTTGTTATACTAAAAATATGAAAAAAGTGCTTATGTATATTTTGGTTTTTTTACTATCAGTTTGTGTTGTTAATACTATCTCAGCTCAAGTACCAACGGTTGACCCTATCGCTCCTCGATATGCCGCTTGCGATGTTTGTGGTTACTGCCCTCCCATCCCCGCCCCACAAAGTTGGACTGCTTGTCAAAAATGCGTTTACCCTAACATTAACCCCGATCCAAGCGTTAAAGAAAGTTTAATCGTTGACGCGGAAACCAACTTGCCAATCGCACCAGCTTTGGGACGTCAATATACTTTTTTAGGCTGTTTGAAGGGTGGAGCAGAGGGATTTGGTGAAGGGGCAGGAAGCGTTGTTCAAACACTTGTAAATATTATTTTTTCAATGGTTGGTGGAATTGCTTTTCTTTATCTTTTATATGGTTCGTTTGTTATTGCCACTTCGCAATCTAATCCGGAAAAACTTAACTATGGAAAAAGGGTTATCTACGGAGCTATTATTGGTTTAATCTTTACCTTAAGCTCGGTTTTTATTGTTAAACTTATTGCTTCGGGAATATTGAAGATACCGGGGTTTGGAGAATAGCCTTATTTCTTACCAAATTTTCTCAAAAAGCCCCCCCCAATCAATCCTGATAAAAGTATAGGGATAAGCAAAGTTGGCAATCCTGTTGAGGGGATTGATTTAGCATTTGAAGATTTTGCAACCTGATCGTTTTGTTTATAAACATTATTTTCATTCGTGCTTATTGCAACTGAAGATTGTTTTTGAGTTGGGGTTGGTGTCAGTGGAGTAGCAGATTTAAAAAAACCGAAAAATCCACCACTGTTTTTTTGAATTGGGGTTGGAGTTATGTTTAATGCTGAGCTTGTTTTACTTTTTAAATTAATTTTACCCGTAACCACAGCAAAAAATACTAAAACAACAACCAAGCCTAAAATAAATGAAATTACTTTATTAAAACTATCCATATAGTATTTATTATAGCACATTATTGACAGAGTTCAACTTTATTAGTATTCTGTATATATGAATGAAAATCCCCAAATAAAATTTTCGTGGAGAGCACCTTTGCGCCCATATAAAAAACAGTCATCTTTGATTCTTCGGTTTTATTTGTCTTTAGCTTTTTTATTGTCTCTTATCGTGTTTTTTTTCGGTGATAAAATCCTAATTATCCCTATTTGGGCTCTGGTTTTTATTTTTTATGCCCTAACAATTACTCCCCCCCCTAATGTTGAAAACAAAATTACTACTTTCGGAATTGATGCGGCTGGAGTTACTTTGCGTTGGGAAATGCTTTCTCATTTTTATTTTGGAAAAAGATTTGGTTTTTATACACTAACAGTTGTTTCCCAATCCCCATATTTTTATCACCTCTACTTAGTTGTTCCAACCGAAGAAATGAAAAAAAAATTAATTACTATTTTATCCACCCATCTTCTTTATCAGGAAAGTCCTCAAAAAACTATCACAGATAAGATGTTGGATTGGGTTGCCATGCTCGTTCCAGATGAAGAAGAAACCTCTAAAGAAGAAGGTCTTCAAGTCGTTTTTGAAAGATTGAAGCGGGCATCTCTTTAATTCCAAAGGTTCTTCCCCACAATAAAACCCCCTCATCACTCGTAACTAAAAAGCCGTCGACCTCTTTGGATAAAACAATTAAATCTAAGTCGGCCACGCTATCTAAAAATCCTGTTCTGGTTGCGTTGCGATAGCGGTCGCGAAAGTTTTTTATAAACTTCCCTATTGCTATTTGAAAATCTTTTTTTGATTCAAAATTTTTGCCAGTTGTCATTTCGCCCGCCTTAACAATTTCCTCCTCAGCAATATTTAAACCACGATAACTACGATTACGAACGTCTTCAATCAGGCGATAAAAAACCTGACTGGAAAATTCTGCCCCTGATAAATTGGGTGACCTGATATTTATACTTGATAGAAAATTTTTAATAAATTCTTGATTTTTATCTTCAAAAAAACTCAAAAATTCGTCGATAATCCGGGGCGGCATATAAAAACTGGCTTTTGAGTTTTTTTTAAGTCTTTTTATTATCTTTGTTAGTTTTACAACGATCTCTTCCGTGTTTTTCCCCATACCCAAACCCGCCCCGATATTGAAAAATATATTTGTGTCTAGAATGAATGATTCCATATTATTCCTGTATTCTCACCGGCATGATGATGTGAAAAAAATTATCAACTCCTTCTATTTTAAAAACAGCTGGGGTGTCTGACCTTAGTAATTCTATTATAATCTTTTTCTTTGGTGCATGATTCAAAAAATCAATTAAATATTTATAGTTAAAGGCAATTTTCTGGGTTTCTCCCTCAATCTTTGCATCCTGATAAACAACATCTTCTTCTCCCTGCCCCACTTTTGGAATAAATTTTACCGAATCTTTTTCCACCTCCATTATTATAATATTGGAAAACTCCTTGGAGAAAACAGAAACTAATTTTACACTTCTTAAAAATTCATCAGCATCAATAGTTATGGTGGTTTTCTTCTCGGTTGGAATAACTTTTCCAAAAGGGGGGTATTCCCCCTCAATCATCCGGGCGTAAATATCATTATTCCCAATAAAAAAAGATAAAAGTTTTTCATCTTTTAAATAGCTAAACTCTATTTCCGTCTCCTGACTGATAAACCGCTGAGTATTTGCTAAAAAACCCGCGGGAATAATCATCGAAGAAAAAGGTAGGTCTTTTTTCAATGTTAAGAGGGAGAGCCTAAAACCGTCGGTTGCCACAAGTTGAAGATTTTCATCGTCGGTAACAAAGTTAATTCCTGTCAAAACAGGCCTGGTTTCATCATTTGAGACGGCAAAAAGAAGAAAAGGAAGGCTTTCTTTAAAAAAAGAGGTTTTTATTTTTTGTTTTTCTTCTGTTTTTTTTGGGGGGAAGGGGAAATCTGTATCCGAAAAAAGTGGAAATTGCCCTTTTATTTTTCCCTGGGTTATAACTATGGCTTTTTCTTTTATTTCTATTTCTATTTTGGTTTCCGGAAGAAGAGATAAAAATTCAATGATTTTTTTAGGCTCAATAATTATTTTGAATTTATTATTGTTTTCATTTTTTAGGGTTGAATGATAATAATAATTTAAGTCGGTTGAATAAAAATGAATATTTTTTCCTTCTCCAACAAGGCAAACTCCCTGGAGAGAGGTTGAGGATGACAATTTAGAAGAAGTAAAACGAGAAGATAGTTCTATTTTTTCCAAGAACCCATTTTTTTGTAAAAGTATTTTCATAGTTGCTGTTTTTAATCTATTTATAGTAGTAATAGAATGTGTGTATAAGTGTATAAAAACAAGAATAGATTTTCAAGACAAAAAGAACCGGAAAAAATAAACGTGTAAGGATGGTGGAAACTATGTTGATTGAAATAAGGATTGGGTGATTATATCAATCTCTTTTTTTAAATTTGGGTCGCGAAGAATAAGATTGCCGATTTTTTGTTTGGCGTGGAGAGCTGTAGTATGATCTTTTCTATTTAACATTTCCGCAACCTCAATTAAAGTTAACCCTAATTCTTTTTCAAGAAGATACATAGCTATTTGTCTGTAAAAAGCAATGGAAGCTACCCTGGAAGGACTTTTAAGATGAGATTGTTTAATATTGTAAAAAGAACAAACTGTTTTTATTACCTCGGAAGGATTGATTCTTTTTTTCTTTTCTCCGTTATTTTGTGAAAAAAACAGTTCGACCGCCTCCAAGTCTATTTTTTCCTTGGTTCCCAAGATTTTAGCATAAACAGAAAGAAGGGTACCTTCAAGGCCGCGGCAGTCGGTTATTCTTTCCGCAATAACCTTAACAGCTTCAATATCAATGTCAATACCTTTTTCTTTAGCTTTAATGAGTAGGATGGCTGACCTTAGTTCAAAGTCTGGCGGTTGGATATCAACAGTTAAGCCACCTAAAAACCTCGAGTGAAGACGATCCTCCAAATTTTTAATTGCGCTTGGTGGTCGATCAGAAGTTAAAATAATCTGACCTCCAGATGACGCAATTGCATTAAAAGTGTGAAAAAATTCTTCTTGAACCGCGTTTTTTCCAGCAATAAACTGAATATCATCAATAATAAGCAAATTTAAATAACGATATTTTTTCCGAAAACGACTGGTGGCCTTTTCGCGAATTGACTCAATTAATTCATTGGTAAAATTATCTCCAGGACAAAAATAAACCCTCTTATTTTTATCGGCCTCCAAAATTTTTTTAGCAATAGATTGAGCTATATGAGTTTTTCCAACGCCCACTCCTCCATATAAAAATAAAGGATTATAGGCGCTTCCGAGATTTTTAACAACAGCTTGAGAGGCCGCGTAGGCAACTTGATTAGATGTAGAAACAGCAAAATTATCAAAATTATATTTTTTATTTAATCCTGATTTAACAAAAACATCTTCTATACTTGGCTCAAAAGAAAGAAGAGGTGGGGTAATGCTTTTTTTAGAGGGGATCCTAATAATAAATTCTACTTCAATTCTTTTTTGCGAATGGTCAAAAAGAGCCGCATCTATTTCCTTAGACCTTTTTTCTAAAAATTCTTGTGCACCCGGGCTATCAACAGAGATGATTATTTTATCCTCGGTTAACTTGATTGGTTTAGCATATTTTAATAAAGGATACATAACCGGGTTATTTTCTTTATTTTTTTCCAGTTTTTCTATAAACCTATTCCAAAAAGAGGATATTAAGGACATAATTTATCTATGTGGATAACTTATCCACAAATAATAAACAAGTCCACAAGAGTTGTCAAGGACAAATTGGTATCAAATTGGTCTTATGGGTCTAATGAGTCTAATAGGAGCAAATCAAAGTATTAAAGTTCTCCCAACCCTTCTTTTTTCTGGATTTCTTCCTTGACGACGTTTAAGAAGCGCTCGGTCGAAGAGAGTCTGCGGTGACCAACTAATTTAGCAATATATTCTACAGACGCCCCATTTTTTAATTGATGAGCAATAAAAGTATTTCTAAAATCATTAACAGTGGCTTTTTCAATCCCTACTTCTCGAAAACAACGGGAAATAATTTGGCGAATGTTTCTGATTAGTAGAGGGTGCCCGGTTCGAGTAATAAAAAGATAGTCATTTTTATTTTGATTGATGCGGTCCCCAAGATAGTCCTCAATTGATTTTTTTACCGCCTTGTTTAGAGGGATATCGCGGACTGGTGTTTTCCCGTACGAATTAATATGAATAGTCGAATCTTTAATATCTTCGACTTTTAGTCCGGCTAATTCGCCGATTTTCATCCCCGTTTGGAGAAGAATTTCGACTAAAGCATAAGTCCGCGCTTCTTCTTTGGCAAAATCTCTTAAGGCACGGTATTCAAGCTTTGAAAAAATTCTTGGAGCCGATTGGATATATTTCGGATGAGAAACGTCAAGTGAAGGATTTTGTTCGATAACACCATCATTTTTTAGATAACGAAAAAAAGTCCTTATAGAATTTAATTTTCTTGAGGCGGATTTTTTTGTATAGCCGTCGGTAATGAATTTGTTAATAAAACCATCAATATGTTCCCTTTTTACTTCTCGAATATCAGAAACTTCTTGAGTGGTTAAGTAACCGACAAATTGTTCGAGATCCTTCTTATAGGCCACGATTGTAAAAGACGATTTTTCTTGGGACTCCAGGTGTTTTATAAACCTGTCAACCAAAGAGGGAAGTAATATATTTTCCATAACACCCTATAATATAACATAAAATAATTATTATTTCAAGGATTAATAAATTTCCCTTGCTAACAACGCATTTATTTGGTATATTATTATTCTTGTTGGAGTAAAAAGGAGAAAAATCAAAGATGGAGGGAGAAAAAAATAAAAACTAAAAAGATCAGCCTGAATATCATGGATTCGCTTCTTAAGAAAACTAAACCGATCTTACTTAAAAGAGGGAAGGAAATTGAAGCTAAAATTACTTCCATATCAAAAAAAGGAATTATTTTTGATGTTGGTGGAAAAGCCCAGGCAATTTTGGGTGAACTTGAAATTAAGGAAATCTCTACTTATTTGCCTTATCTTAATGTGGGCGACAAAATTTTAGTAAGGATAATTAGCGAAGAATCAAAAAATGGCTTTCCGGTCGTTTCCTTAAGAAAATTTTTTGACAAAGGCAAGTGGGACATTTTAATTAAGAAAAAAGACAAAGAAGAAGAAATCGATGTTTTGTGCGGAGAGTACGGTAAAGGCGGCGTTTTTATCAATTTTATGGGTATAAGAGGGGTAATTCCAAAAATTCAACTGACCGAACCGTTTATTTCCCAACCGGAGAAGATGCGCGGCCATAAAGTCAAAGTGAAAATTCTTGAAGTCGATAAGGAAAAGAATCGTTTGGTAGTTTCTCAAAAAGCCTCGGTTTTGAAAATCTCCCATAAAGATTTAATGAAAAAATTTGAGGCAATAAAAGAAGGAAAAATTTATAAAGCCAAAGTGTTGGGGGCATCAGAGTTTGGTGTTTTTTGTGAGGTTGAAGGAGTTGAGGGTTTAATTCATATTTCTGAAATTTCATGGGAAAAAGTTTCTAACGCTGCCTCATTTGTGACGGTCGGCGATACAATTGATGTTTTTGTCGTTGAAAAAAATATGACTGATTTTAAATTAAACCTTTCTCTTAAAAGACTTCAAAAAGACCCTTGGGAAATAATTGAGGAAAAATATCCAAAAGATAAAGAAATTGAGGGAGAGGTAACTCGAAGAGAAAAATACGGTTATTTTGTCAAACTTGAATCAGGAATTGAAGGCTTAATTCATATTTCAAAACTAAAAGGTAATGAGGACTTGAAGATTGGTCAAAAAATTAAAGTTTTTATAGAACGCATCAGTAAAAAAGAACGCCGAATGAGCTTAGTTCTTCCTCAAACAGAGAAACCGGTGATGTATCGATAAAATAAGATCAAAACTACAGTTTAAAATTTAAAAAAAGAAACCCAAGTTCTCAATAGAGTCTATTTGCTATAATTTATCTGTGTTAATACGTCCGTTTGAAAAATTTGATCTTAGTCAAATAAATAATATTGCTCAATTATTACATCCTAAATGGTTTGATAATAACGCTATAAGAAATATTTCTATAGATTCACAGATAAATAATTGTTTTGTAGCAGAACAAGATAATAAAATCGTGGGTTTTATAACTTTTTCGGCACAAAATGGAGAAGCCTGGATAAATTGGTTAGGTGTCTCCATAAACTATCATAGACAAGGTATTGGAGGTAAATTACTATCAGCAATGATAGATTTTATTAAAAAGCCTGGAGTAAAAATAGTTATAGTAGAAACAGTTGTTGAACAAAATCCTTTAGATGGAAGTTATGATAAAACATTAAAATTTTATTATCAGCAAGGTTTTAAAATAAGAAAAAAATATCATCAGAAAC
>Ga0315273_10008485_pt1 | contig 12966 bp, 9 predicted proteins | sample YL17G02_0_MG_FD_205753 | JGI IMG/M metagenome (GOLD analysis project Ga0315273, IMG submission 205753) | Sediment microbial communities from Yellowstone Lake, YNP, Wyoming, USA - YL17G02_0 | ecosystem: Environmental > Aquatic > Freshwater > Lake > Sediment | place: USA: Wyoming | collected...
CTGAAAGAGATGGTGGAAGTGAAATTCACCTCGCTGTTCAAATCGGTGAGGCGAACATAACTCGCCTTTCCTGCTTTGAAAGGGTAAAGTCCCAGGTCCAGCCACTGGTTAGCCAGCGGACGCTGTCTGGCGCTCTTGTTCGTGACACCTCCCGCGTGGTGGATCTCATACCGTGCCTCCACGGTGTCGGACAAGATGAGGCCGATATTCGTGGTGCACCATTCGATTGGGGCATGGGCGGGGATGTAGGCCTCCACCTGATAAAAGCCATCCTGCGGCAGGTCCGGGCTCCAGGTACCTGAGTTGGTCGAGAGCGCCGGATCGTTGACGTTAAGCGTCAGGTAGGCGTACGGGCCGCGATTGGTTGGGATGCGCTCCCAGGCGTCAGCGCACCCGGGATCATAAAGTGGAGCCAGAACCGGCTCATCAACAACGACTTCAATTGCCGGGGCCATCTCAGGCAGCAGCCCCTCGCTGCGGCTATCTTGTACGCGGCCAAGGACTAGCAGGACCAGTGCAAGCAGAGCAAACGGGATTACAATCGTTGAGAGGAAGAGAATCCGGCGGCGCATCACAACTCCTTTACCAATAATCAGCCAGCCTGAGTTTATCCGAAATGAGAGGGGATGTCAAATTCTTCTTGTCTGAACGATCCTTGGTCCCCTCACTTCATAAAATGACCGGCCTCGTATAGATTCCCAAATATTCCCCAGGGGCCCTTATAACTAACCAGCCTTTTCTCTTGCAGAACGCTCCTGGCAGCCTGGGCTACGTCTTCCTCGGTGGAAAAGTGGTGTTCGTGGATGTCGTAGCCTAACAAGCGAAACAGGAACACCATCAACGGCCGCTCCACTGGCACGCCATAGACCACCTGTCCGCCCGGCTTGAGCACGCGGCAGATCTCTTGGAAGGCTTTGACTTGATCGTTGGGCTTAAGGTGTTCCAGGATGCTGATGAGCAGGACGGAGTCGAAATAATTATCCTGATAAGGCATTTCCAGCACGCTGCCGTTACACAAGTTGGTCGAGATGCCTTTTTTCTCGAAGAAAGCCTGGATTTCGGTGACATTGGCGGTCAGGTCCATGCCGTAGATTTCCTTATAAAGTTCGTGCAGATTGAGGAACGTCACGCCTGAGCCGAAGCCGATTTCCAGGACACGCTCGCCTCTGCTCAACTCAGCCAGGCAAAGTTCTACCCGGCGGCGGTACAGACCGCCGAACACGGGCGCGTTGTAAAAGCGGATGGGGTCATCACGGTTGACGCCCCCATATTCGGATATGGGCAGCATTTTGAGGCGCGGAACGGGCATTAGATAACTCCTGAGGCAGTTTTAATAAATCATCTCAGCCAGGCGTTGAAATGTCTGGCGTAGTGTGGAGAGCTGTTTCATTGGACGGCTGCGCCTGGGCGTCCTTTTCCAGCCTGCCTGGAAAGAGGATCATCAGCGCAATCAATCCTTCCATCATCAAAATGAAAGGGTACTTATTCATCAAAACCGGCGGTGTGATCGAAAAAAGTCGGGTGAGGAATAGCGCCAGGAACATAAAGGCAGCCATCTTGGCTAGCTCCACAGGCTTGCCGGTCTCGGTATAGCTCTTCACCAGCCAGTACAGGATGATCGTCAACGGCGCACTTAGAATGACCAGCTTGTAATCGTGGCTGACGGTGGGTACCAGGTTCATCACCGGGACAGACAGGCAGAAGAACAACAGCGCGTTGGCCGGGGTGCGTTCCCTCCGCCACAGCTCAAACGTTCCAACTGCCCAGACCAGCAGTGGCACGGCGGTGAAGAGCAACCCAGGCAGTGTGAAACCCAGGCGAGCAGCCAAGTAGCTGTTGACAAAATCAGCAAACGAGGCGCCAGAGTGGTTGCCGATCCAGATGAACGGCTCCTGCGTGTACTGGACAATGGTCTGGACGAACTGCCAGGCATAGACTGGCCCGGTGCAGAGCAGCAACGCCAGATTAACGGTAAAGAGCGGCAGCAGGCTTTTCCAGCCATGTCTCCAAAGGACAAGAAAGAAAAGGATGGCCGGGTAAACTTTGAGATGGGCGGCGAGAGAGATAAGCACCACTTGCAGCCACAAACGATCTCTTCGATCTGGCCTTTTGAGCAGCAGCCATAATCCCAGCACGCTGAAGAATTGGGCATAAATATCAAAGTTGCCGCGTTCCAGGCTGAACAGAAAGCCATAGCTGTTCAGCGTCAGGAAGACTATTGAGAGGAAAACGACATTGAGAGCAGGATTGAGCAGGCTCGGCTCTTGATCTTGATCCAGTCCAGAAGCAGCCGATCGGGCAGCGATATAGATGGTAGCGATATTGGCCATATAGAGCAGGATGACTTGCAATATGTAGGCTGTCTTGATATCGAACAAGCGGAAGGGGATGGAAAAGACCGCCGTGAATGGCGGGTAGATCAGATTGTAGTGCTCATAGGGGCTTTGACCCTCCAGCAGGACCATGGCCGGGTAGAACATCCCGATGCGGAAATCTGTCCCAATCGGTTTTATATAGGGAAATAGGTAAGGGCGATCCCAGGTCTCATTTTCCAGGTTGATAACCGAGAACAGGTTGTTAACCAGGTAGATGCCCAGAATAGAGGCGATAATGAGCCACTGGCTGATCTTCAGGCGTTGGGCCGGGTACCCAATCATGTTATTCAACTTGCTCTCCTTCAGAAGCTTTCTAACCTTGATACCGGGTTGATCCAAATGATGCTACATTCAGCTATCAGATAAACTTGATCCGGCGGGCGGCAATCGCCAGCATGCGCAGTAACAGCCAGCCGTGCTTCCATCGCTGAATATTGGTAGCGCCATACTTGCGCTCGCGGTAACGTACCGGCAGATCCACGATCTTGCGATTCAACCGGACCGCGCCGAAGATCAGGTCGAAATCCCCGAACGGGTCAAAGTCACCGAAGTAGGCGCGGTTGGCAGCAATCTGTTCGTAGTCAGCCCGCCACAGGACTTTGGTGCCGCACAGTGTATCTTTGATGGGCTGCCCTAACAGCCAGGAAAAGGCCAGCGAGAAGAACTTGTTGCCCAGGAAGTTCAAAAAGCGCATGGCCTGCCTTTCCATCGGGTAGACCAGGCGCACGCCATTGATCAGCTCGCCCTTTCCGGAACAAAGGGCAGTATAGAAGCGCGGCAGGTCTTCGGGCGGCACGGTCAGGTCAGCATCCAGGATCATCAACACCTCTCCGGTGGCATGGGCAAAACCCAGCCGCACGGCATCGCCTTTGCCAACACCGGCCTGGCGCAGCAGCTTGCAGGGGCGATCGGGGTGGCTGGCGATCTCTTGCTCAATGGCCGCTGGCGTATCGTCTTTGGAATGTCCTTCAACAAATACCAGCTCGGTCTCCTGGCCCATGTGGGGGGTACGCGTGAAGATTTCGGGGATGTTGCCAGCCTCGTTGCGGGCCGGGACGATCACTGAGACGCGATATTGCTGTTCAGACAGGCTGGGTTGTGGGCGGAAGGTAAGAAAATTGGTCAGCGCCAGTTGGCTGAAAGGCCACAGCTTGACCAGGAATTTATTAGACAAAGGTGCTAACAGTGGGACAGGCAGCGGCCAGAGTATTTCTTGCCAGCGACGGATCAATTCAAAATTTGCCAGGTTTGCCAGGTTGACGATATCTTCATTGGTCAGCCAGTTGCCATGCAGGATGGGGTGGGCTGCACCAAGCTTTTCAGCCGCCGAGAGAGGCAGCTCCCACAATCGAGAATAAGAATTGATAATCAGGCGGGTATGTGGCGCAGCCAGGCAGGCGGCCTTTTCCAGCACCTGCTGCACATCCCACACATCGTTGAGCAGATCGGAGAGGATGATAATGTCAAATTTTTCATCAAGCTCCAGGCGGTGAACATCCGCTTGGACAAAGCGTAACCCCTGATGGCGTTTCTGGGCGCGGGCGATCATCTCTGACGAGAAGTCTATCCCTAAACCTGCTGCCGGGCGTAGAGCAGCCAGCAGGTCGCCTTGCCCGCAGCCAAACTCAACCACGCTTAGCCCAGGATGAACAAGGTTCTGGTAAATCTCGGCCTGCCGGCGGTGATAGTACTTGCCCAGGCCTCTGGATGTCTCAGCGTTACAAGCGACTGAATCCCAATAGGAGAGGCGCGCTTGTGTGTAGGCTTGCGCAGCAGGATCGGAGAAGGTGGAGGCGGTGGGATATTTCACTGGTTGGTTACGATTATTTTTCGGGCACTCGTGCAACGAAGATGTATAACCCCCCTGACGGATAGCCCTGGAACTGCAAGGTTGTATTACCGAACTCGGCCAGCTTGATTTCGGGAGCAAAGCCACTTTCCCAGATGGTGCCGGCCAGCGAGCCGTAAGTGCTGTCGCTGCTGAGACGATCGGTGCCAGCCACGTAGGTGATACCCTTTGTGCGTAAATCTGCTGCGCTTTCGGCCAACCCGATGCGCTCGTAGGGGATACCTCGGGTATCCAGATCTGTTTCCACCCAGGGCAGGATATCCAGGATGCCCACCTTATCGCCTGGTTGAAGCAGTGTCTGCAGGTATTCAGCAGCCTGACCCTGGGAAGGCTGGAAGTGGCTCATGCGATCAATATAACGGCTGGTCAGGCGAATCTGGCCGATGGAACCCAGCAAAAAAAGGCCGAAAATGATCGCAGGGGCAGCCTTTTGTAGGCGGGGGCCATAACGTTGTGCGAAGCCGCCCATTTTTTTGCCCCCGCTAAGACCGCCTGCTCCGCTCAGCCTTTCCAACCCGATACGCAGCCCATCCTCCAGCAGGCTGAGGCCCAGCCCAGCGCTAATGCACACGATAGGGTAGAGCAGCAAGACGTGGCGGGTGAAGCGCTGCACCACCGGCAGAACCGAGTACAGGTGCAGCAGGGTGAAAGCCCCGATCAGGATGGCCAGGCGAGGGTAGCGCACAATCAGCTTGCTCAGGCTCACCACCATGAGCACGCCCACCAGCAGCCCAAAGCCGATGCTGCCTGTGACCGAGTCCACATAGCTGGAGCTGAAGCCAGGCTTGAAGATGCCTTGCAGGTAAAAGCTCAGGCTGGTCAGGCGGTGGCTCCAGGTCAGCTCGTGGTACCAGGAGAACGAAGTAATTTTAACCAGTTGAGTTGGCAGATCGAGCAATGCGTATGGTGAGGTCAGCGTGAAACCCAGAAAGATGCCCAGGCCAAGCGTGACAAGTTTGAGGATGGGCCGTTCATGCTGGCGTGCCAGCCCAAATCCCAGGGCCGGGATGGCAACTACTGTGTACGAACGGATTGTGACACTCAGGATCATGCCAGTCAGCGTGCCCAGCGCCACCCAGGGCAGCAGGCGGTCGTCTTGATCCTCAATACATTCGCAGGCGGCGATCAGCAGCAGGATGAAGAGCGTGGTCGCCAGTGCATCGGGTAAGATGAAGGCTGAGTAATAGATCAACTCGCGGCTGAAGGTTGCATAGATTAACCCTCCGCCAAAGGCTGCCCAGGAGTTCAGCCGAAAGTAGTGGCGTAGCAGGATGTAGATGCCCACCGGTGCCAAACTGTTGAGCAGCGCCATTAACAAGCGAGGGATTCGCAGCGGGATCCCTGAAGTGTGCACCGCTTCATAGATCGTTTTCACACCCTGCGGGGGCGAAACGTATCCCTGGATCGAATCTACCTGCTGGGTGCGGAAGCCATTCAGCAGTCCAACTGCTTCCCCGAAGGTGGTGAGGTAAACCAGCAGGTCGCCATAGGAAACCTGTCCATAACCGGGCACATCGGAATAGGGCTTGAGGCCCGGTTCGACAAGCATGCGCAGCGATTGGGGATAAGTGACAACCTCGTCCCACACGGTCTGGTAGGGTAGAGCATAGCCGGTCAGGCTGGCACGTGGCAGCAGGGCAGCCAGGAACAGCACACCAGCCAGGCCGATATTCAGGCAGCGTTGCGTGAACTTTATCTTGCACCGCTTCGAAATCCCGTTGGTACAAGACACAGCGCACCAGATAACAGCCATCTGGCCTAAGAGCAGCAGCCCCCAGGCCGGGAATGGGGCCAGGCGCAGGATTTTATCTCGGTTCAGTTCGGCCAGAAACTCACCCTGGTACATCAACACCCAACCCAGCAGCAGCAGTCCTGCCAGTCCGGTGACCAGGATGATCATTGGAATGGTCTGCTCGTTCTGCAATAACCTGCCAGCGATCTTTTCCGCCAGGGTACGGTCTTTCCAGACCTTGAACAGCAGGCCGCTGAAGACGAGCGTGGGAACGAGCACTGCACCCAATAAGACGTATCGTGTGGCGGAATAGCCCAGGCTGCCGCGTGTATCCGCGTCGGTGGGCAGGAGCAGGAAGAAGAGCAGGAAAGCCAACCCTTCCAGGGTGGTCAGCAGGAAGAAGAGGTGCGTTGGCCATGCTTTAGGTTGCCAGCCAGAGTCCTTTAATGGAAAGTTGTTGGATTCCATAGTTAGCGGGATATCAGGGTACAGGGGGTAGGTAAAGTTGCCACTCGGCCGCCTGGTAGGCGTAATCCAGCCCGTTGATGCTCTGCTGATCGGCTCCACAACCGTGGCAGATGATGGCGCAAGGCTGGAAGTCGAGGGGTTTGTAGCGGCTGGTGTTGCCGCTTACGATCCACACAATCCGCAGATCGTCTTTCCGTGGTGCGCCCATCAGCACCCAAATCAGATACTCGGGATCGTCGCCGAGAAGCATGATGCCCACCTGCGCACAGCCTCTGCCTTGGATATCCTCCGTGAGCGGTGTGAGTACGCTGTCCAGGTGGGTGGCGTTGGCAAAGTACAACTTCTCGCGCGGCTCGGTCAAGATGCTGCCCACTGTGGATCGGCCTGGTTGAGGAATCAACGGGCGCGAGTCAATTCTGAATAGCCAGGGGTATGAACTGACCAGCAAAAAAGCCGCCAGCAGGTAACCCAACCTAAAGCGACGGGTTATATCCCCGCTTTCAAGCGGATTATATTGCAACCATTGACCCCAGAATACACCCAGTGCGGGAGCAAAGAGCACAAAAAACGGCAGATGATAGCGCACAGTGAAAACATGCCACTTGAAGATAGCACTGAAGAGTACAAAGGTGGATGCAACCAGGATCGCATAGAGCATAACCAGGCTATCGATTGAAACTCGGTTCACCTTTCGCTTCAAAAAGAAGGGCATGATGACGAATGTAGCCGCGATTAGGTATGCGTGGTAGGGAGCAGAGGCCAGGTCCTCCTGTGTAGAAGGGGACGTCACTTTGAAGGTGCCATCACCGGTAGTGCGCGGGTCTTGAATTTCCACGCCCAGCTTGACATGGATCTTCAAGATTGTCAGGTTCCACCAATCGTTCAGCCGGGGAACGTATGGCAGGCCCAGGTGCAGTCCGGCGTTTTTGACCACGTTGGAGATGATTCCCTGCGGGGTGCGGAGCTGGTTGTTGTGAAGTTGGAAATCAAGCGGGTTCGAGAAGCTGCCAAAGGTAATGAAGTTGCGTGTGATATAGCCGCTGTTGATGAGTGCAACCACCAGCACGGCCACTGCTCCCCATCTTAGCCCACCAACCAGTCCCCGGCGCTTGAAAAGCAGGATCGCCACCCACAGGCCAAAGGGCAGCATATAGGGGATGGAGATGGGCTTGGTGAAGACAGCCAGCGCCGCCGCCAGGCTAAGGAAGAACAGTGAGCGGCGGTCGTCATTGCGATAATACGAGACGCTTTCCAATGCAATACATACCACCCATAGGCAGACAACGTAATCGGTGATGGTGCTGGTAGATTCGACGATACCGGTTGGGATAACCGCCGCAATCAGTGCCGCCAGCCACTGGCCGGGCGATTTTGCGCCAAGCAGGCTAGCAATCTGTGAGACGCCCACCAGGCTGAGCACCATGGCCAGCCATTGGGTAAAAGTGGCCAGCCGATCGCTTCCCGTCAGTACGTAGAAGTTGAGCGTGATACTTTCGGCTCCGGGGGTCATGCTCACTTGACGCTCAATGCCCGTGATATAGTGGTGTATCGAGCGGTTTTGCGCCCAATGAGCCACCCGGCTCAGATGGTAAGTGAGGGAATCCCAGGTTTGGGGCGGGGCCAGCCAGGCTACCGTGGCAGTGATGAGCAGAACACCGAGGATACCTGCAAAGAGCAACCATGCCCCCGCTCCCTCGGGACGCTGGATGTGGGGCAGCATGACCTTCTCTCCGGTCTTTCTCTTCCGCCAGGCCCAGATGCCAAAGGCCACTACCAGCAGCAGCCAGGCTATGCACAACCCGAGACGGGTCACGCCCTTGAACAGGCTGAGCACTTCCAACGCAAGCACCAGGTATGCCCCCCACAGCAGCGCCGCGCGGGTAATAAGTTGGCGGCAATGGCCGAAGCTCCAACGATTCCCCAGAAAGATAAATACGCATCCGAACGCAGCCAGGGGAATGATGGCAAATAGTAACTGCATTTTATTTCCCCATCAGCCGCATAAAGTGTTCCATCTCTTGAAAGCGCCGGTTGACCGTATGCAGCACCAGCCCCACGGCGATGAAGAGCATACCATTCAATATCAGGCCAAATGAGATCAAGATTCTGGGAATGTGCGCTTCCAGCCCCTCTTTGGCATAGGTCAGCGTCACCATTGCCACCGGGATCAAACCCAGTACCATAGAGGTCAATCCCAGGCTGCCAAAGAAAGTCAGCGGCTTGTAATCGCGAAAGAGGGAGAAAATCGTCCCCAGGATGCGCAGGCCATCGCGCAGGATGTGGATTTTGGAGTAACTGCCTTCCATGCGCGGGCGCAGGTCCACGGGCACTTCGACCAGGCGGAAGCCGCGTTCCAGCGATTTGATCGTGATCTCGGCTTCGATCTCAAAGCCTCTGACGAACAGCGGCAGACTCTTGACGAGCTTGCGGTTCATGCAGCGGTAGCCGCTCAAAATATCCGTCAGGTGGGTGCCAAAGAAGGCATTGATGATGTTCTGAAAGAAAATGTTGCCCAGCCAGTTGATGCGGCGGAACTCACTCTTGCTCTCGGCAATCCGCGAGCCGATAACCATGTCAGCCTCGCCGTTCAGCACCGGCTCGATCAGACTGCGTACATTTTCCGCGGGATACGTGTCGTCGCCATCTACGATCACGTAGATATCCGCATCGACGCGTTGGAACATGGCCTGCACCACAAAGCCTTTGCCGCGGCGCTTCTCCGCCAGCAAAGTCGCCCCGGCTTCGGTTGCCATGCGCACCGTCTGGTCGGTGGAGCCATTATCGAATACGATCACATCGGCTTCAGGTAGGGCGGTTTTAAAATCCTGCACCACCTTGGCGATGGTCTTTTCTTCGTTCAAACAGGGGATAAGCACCACAAGCGAGGCATTACCCATGGAACAGGCTCAGGTAATCCACTTGTGAGAAAATGGCCAGCTTACCGCTCACCCTGCCTCCAGAACACCAAATCCACCGCCCGGCTGTTGAAAACTGGCTTGAGAAAAGAAAAACTCGACATGTTACTTTTACAGCCCAATCTGTTGGGGCTATTATAACTGCTTATGAACCAACCCGGCTTGATCATATCGAGGTGTTTCTTACCGGCATGCGTGAACACTTGACCGCCTCATTACACAAGCGTATGATGTAGATGTAATCAAGAACGAGGCGGCCAGGTAGGCGTTCTCGGCATCCGCTGGACCGGTAAAGAAGTAAACCCTGGAGGTCAATCATGAAAGCCGCCAAAATCCACCAACCCAATCACTTAGACACCCTTGAAATCCCCATTCCCGAGCCTGCCGCTAACGAGCTGCTCATCCAGGTCATGGCTTCCGGCATCTGCGGGACGGATATCCACATCTTCCGCGGCGAGTACTTAGGTCCCTACCCGGTCATCCCCGGGCATGAGTTCTCCGGCCTGGTAGCCGCGGTGGGCCAGTCCGTCACGCGCTTCAAGCCCGGCGACCGGGTGGCGGTGGAACCCAACATTGCCTGCGATAACTGCTACAACTGCCTCAACAACCGCCAGAACTTCTGCCTGAACTGGCAGGCAGTCGGCGTCACCCGTCCCGGCGGCATGGCGCAGTACGTGACCGCCCCCGAAAAAGCCTGCTTCGACATCGGGGATTTGTCCTTTGAAGACGGCGCCTTCATGGAGCCGCTCTCCTGCGTCCTGCACGGCATGCAGCGGCTGGGCGTTGAATTGGCCGATAAGATCGCCATTCTGGGTGCCGGCCCCATCGGCTGCCTGATCTTGCAGGTTGCCCGCCTGCAGGGCGCCGCCCAGATCACTGTGGTTGACAAGAACCGCTCCCGGGCCGAAGCCTCCCAGGCCTTTGGCGCCGGCCGCCTGTGTTTCAGCCTGGATGACCTCCCAAAAGACCACTACGATGCCGTCATCGACGCCACCGGCGCCCTGCCCGTCCTGGCCCGCACGCTCGACTTCGCCCGCCCTGGCGGTAAAGTGCTGTGGTTCGGCGTGCCTCCCTCCGGGCAGAGCATGCCCATCGAGCCCTTCACCGTCTTCCGTAAAGGGCTGACCGTGCTCTCCTCCTTCACCTCCGTGCGCAACTCCACCCAGGCCCTCGACCTCCTCTGCACGGGGCGCGTCTCGGCGGCGAAGTTGGTCTCGCACCAGCTTCCGCTCGAGGAGTTCCAGAACGGCATCGAAAGCATCGAGCGCAGCGAGGCAGGGGTGATGAAAGTGCTGATCCGGCCGAATTAAGAGTCGCCCTCAAATGCTATAATATCCTTATGCCACTTCGCCAGATCGCCAAAGTGATGGTCAAAAAGCCGTTGAGCCAACCCTCCTCGGATTTTGCCTACTGGCAGAGCCGCCCCTATTTTGAGCGGCTGGCCGCGTTGGAAGAGATCCGCCAGGAATACCACCGCTGGAAAAACGATGTTCAACCAGGACTTCAAAGAGTTTATCGAATCATTAAACTGAAAAACCTGAGGAAGAACAAGCAAGCTTTTGGGCAGCTGCAGGACCTGGCGGACCTGGAAAATTTGAAGTAAAGCGGGGATGGCGTGATTTTCATGCATTGCCCTTCCACCCGGTGACCCTCTTCGCTCCGCTTTTAATCCGTTCAATCCGTTCCCCGATGTAGCCATTGAGTACAATGGGTACATCGGCATAATCCGTTGACAGCTCTCGTCAGCACTCCGTCTTCCACACCCTCACCCCATAGCGGCTCAAATAGATCGGGATGTGCTTGAACAGCGGCCTTTCCTGCTCGATCTCTCGGATCATCGCCCGCTTCACCTGCGATACCTCCCCGCACAAGAGTGTCACTGAGCCGCCCTCACCGCCCGCCCCGTTCACCTTCCAACCCAGCGCCCCGTGCTCGCCGGCGATCTCGATCACACGCTGCGCCTCCTCGCTGATCAATTTCGGGTGCAGCCGCCTCTGCGCATCCGTGTTTTCGATCATCGAAGCGCCCAGCGCCGCAAAGTCCCCGTCATACAGGGCATCGCGTGCCTTGGGAGCCGTCTGGCGCAGATCGACGAGCTGCAGGCATTCTGGCCCGGCGCCCTCCAGATCGCGGATCACCATCTGGTGCACCTCCGACGACTGGTGCGACTTGCCCAGGTAGATCAGGGCAAGCCGCCGCTCCAGCTCCCACCAGGTCGAATTGGGCACCACCACGGGTGAAACCGAGGCGTGCGGGTACTGGAACATCTCGATATAGTTGATTCCTCCATAAGCCGAGCAGAGCTGGTCCTGGATGCCGCACTGCTGTCCGAGCATCTCGGTCTCGATCCGCTGCGCCGCAAAAGCCACCTCGTGCGGCGTCATCCGCCCGGGCGTCAGGCTGTCCAACCCCCCGATCAGGGCCACCGTCACCGCCGCCGAGGTGCCCGTCGAAGCGCCGCTGGGCGCCTCCGAGTAGATCGTCACCTCGAAGGAAAGGTCTTTGGGAATGTGCATATACTCGATGGCGGCCTCCAGCAGCGGGTGTTTATCCCAGTGCTTCTCAGGGTTGACTGCATACCGCTCGCCATAGTTCTCGGCGTTGATCACAATGCGGCTCTCAGGGTCACCGTCTGCGTACACCGCCACCTGCACCTCGGCATAAGGATACACGCCGATATTAAAGATCCGCCCGTGCCCTGCGAACCAGGTATCCGTCCATCCGCCGTTATCGCAGATGCGGATGGGAGCGACGCTGTTGATGATAAAAAGTGGTTTGCGCTGCGTGTTCATCATTCCTCCCCAAAAATACTAAAATTATTACCCTTATTCTATCACCCAACCCATCCGCTGGCACCTTCCTTGACCAAAACACCCTTTCCCTCTTTGTGGGATGAAAGGGACGACAAAAACCATCGTTCAGGGGATAGAGAAGTAATTTATCCTTGACAACCTCTCACCAGCAGAGTATCCTCCTACTGGGAGCGCTCCCAATGACTACCCTCGAAGAAATTGCCCGGCTTGCCCGCACCTCTCGCTCGACTGTCTCGCGCGTCATCAATGATGACCCCAACGTCAAAGAGACCACCCGTCAGCGCGTCCTGGAAGAGATCCAGCGCCTGAACTACCAGCCCAACCAGGCTGCCCGCTCGCTGGCTGGCGGGCATACGCATATCCTCGGTTTGGTCATCCCCACCGGAGTTGCCTCGGTCTTCAGCGATCCCTATTTCCCCACCCTGATCCGCGGTATCTCCACCACCTGCCAGGAGCACGATTATTCCGTGATGCTCTGGCTGGCCGAGCCCGAATATGAGCGCCGCACGGTCATGCAGGTTCTGCAGAACGGCTTCATCGACGGCGTCATCGTCTCATCCATGCCCATCGACGAAAAGATGGTCGAAGCCCTGATCGCCTCCCGGCTGCCATTCATCCTGGTCGGCCGCCACCCGCACCACCCGGAGATCAGCTATATCGATGTCGAGAACCAGGCCGGAGCCAGGCAGGCAGTCAACCACCTGTTGGAGCTGGGCCGGCGCAGAGTCGCCTGCCTCAGCGGCCCTTTGAACACCATCGTCGGCATCGACCGCCAAAAGGGTTACCAGGAGGCGCTGAAAGCCCACGGCGTTCC
>Ga0315273_10008486_pt1 | contig 12966 bp, 16 predicted proteins | sample YL17G02_0_MG_FD_205753 | JGI IMG/M metagenome (GOLD analysis project Ga0315273, IMG submission 205753) | Sediment microbial communities from Yellowstone Lake, YNP, Wyoming, USA - YL17G02_0 | ecosystem: Environmental > Aquatic > Freshwater > Lake > Sediment | place: USA: Wyoming | collected...
GTCGTGCCTCCTTTTGAAGAGCTCGGTTCACCGACTACCCGTGGTCGCTCACACCGTGCTCGTGGGTGTCGGGGCATCACTTCGTTGCGGCCGTCCCGCGGCGATACCGAGTGCGGCCACGAGAACGCCGGGCACGACGAAGAACCACGGGAACAGTCCGAACGGGGGCAGGGCATCGACCGCGGCGTAGTTGTCGACGTTGCCCTGCATCGTGCCGATCATCGGCGCGAACTCCCGAAACATCGTGGGCCAGTCGCGAATAAAGGCCTGGGCGTCGGGGAACTCGTTCTCGAGGCTCGCGGCGGACACGGCATCCTGGGCCTCGAGCCCCGGCAGCACGCCGGTGCGCAGGCTCCCCTCACCGGCGCCGATCGCCACGAAGTAGCCCTGGATGGAGCGCAGCTTCTCGGTGGTCATCAGCGATCGGAAGTCATCGATCATGTCGGCACCCTTCGGCGCCCGGGAGAACATCTGGAAGATCGCCGGCGCCGCGACCACGCCCAGGCCCATCACGACCAGCGCGATCGCCACCGGCCGGGAGGAGAGGCCGCGACCGGACCGCCGGAGCCCCCACCCGGCGAGTCCGGCGATGATCAGCCCCGGCGCGACGAAGAACCAAGGGAAGAGTGGGAACGGGGGCAGCGCAGCGACGGCTTCGTAGTTGTCGACGTTGCGCTCCATCTTGGAGAGCATGTCGGTCATGTCGGCGTCGATCGTCGGCCAGTCGGCGTGGAAGGTTGCGAACGGTGGGAACTGCGTGCGAATCTGCGCGTCGGTCAGGCCGAGCCGATCCTGGAGCATCGGCGTCAGATCCGTGCTGAACTCGTGGTCAGCGGCGCGGAGCTCGGCGATATAGCCCTGGAACTCGGCGATCTTGGCGGGCCGCATGTAGGGGCGGAAGCCGTCGATCATGTCGCCGCCCTTGGGCGCGCGGGAGAACATCTGGAACGCGACCGGGGCGAGGGCGAGTCCCAAGCCGATGACCAGCGCGGCGACGAGTGGCCACCTGCGAGTCCCCTTCACCGCCACGTGCCAACCCCCCCGGGCATTCGTACGTGCGCATACTCTCACGCGGTGATGCCCGTTGGTCAAGAGGCGTCATGGCTCCGTGCGTTCTGGGCACGGGGAACGCGCGCTGGCCTCAGGACTCCAGGCTCCGCAGGGCCGCCTGGCGGGTGAGTTCTTCGCCCATGATCGCCCGCAGAAGGTCGATCGCCTCGATCACCTTCGGGTGGCGCAGCGAGTAGCGCACCCGGTTCCCGACCTGCTCGGCCTTCAGCAGCCCCCGATCGCGCAGCACCGCCAGATGCTGAGAGGTGTTGGCCTGCGGAGCCCCGACGACCTCACACAACTCGGTGACGGTACGGGGCCCGTCGCGCAGGCAATACAGAAGGACGAGCCGCTTCGGGTCGTTGAGCGCCTTGCACATCCCCGAGGTGAGCTCATCGAGCTCCTGGCGAAGCAGAGGGTCGATCGCGGCCACGTTGGAATGGTACTGGCGAAGACCGTCGCCCGTTACGGAGCGCGCAGTGCCTGACGCCGCGCGAGCTCGTCCGCCATGACCTCGCGCAACAGGTCGAGCGCCTCGATGACAGCCCGGTAGCGCAGCGAGTACACGACGTTGTTGCCGCGCCGCTCGGCATCGATGACCCCGCGGTCGCGGAGGAAGGCGAGGTGTTGGGAGGTGTTGGGCTGGGAAGCGCCGACCACCTCGCACAACTCGGTGACGCTGCAGGGGCGGTCGCGCAACGCGTAGAGGATCACGAGTCGCTTCGGGTCGCTCAACGCCTTGCACATCCCGGCGTGTAGGTCGTCGAGCTCTTGGCGGAGGCACGAATCGATCGTGAGGGTATCAGCCATCTGATTGATGATACATGCGGTCGGGATTCAGCCGGAATCGTTTTCGGGCGGTGGCGCGGGCAGGGAGAACGTCTCGGGGTCGAGCTTGGGCTCGACGGTTTGCAGGCGGTTGAGAAACGCTACGGCATCGCGTCGACACAGCTGCCACGTAGCCAGCTCGTGCAAGCGCGACACGTGGAGACGGAGCTCGTCGCCGGCAGGTTCCCCGCAGCGAGGGCACGCGGCCGGGCCGAGCGTGGCCTCCATGCCCATCCAGACGACGGTCCCGTCCCAGCACCGTCCGCACAGCAAACCCGAGTCGTCGCGCAACTTCGCCCAACCTGGGTGATAGACGAAGCGCACCCCGCTCGCCTCGTCGTCGGTGTGGTCGTCGGCCGCCAAACCCGCCAGCGGCCGTCCGCACGCGTCGCAGCGGAGGTCGGCGATCGTCATCGGCAGCATCCTTGACACCCGAGCCGGATCCGGGAGTATATTCGTGAATGCGAATAGAGGGGGGACGATGACGGAGAGCGAAGCTCCGGTCGAGGTCGTCGACTGCGTGGGCATGCAGTGTCCGCTGCCGGTGATCAAGATCGCGCAGGCGATGAAGGGCCGGGACCCAGGCCAGTTGCTCGAGCTCCTCGCGACGGATCCGGGTGTCGAGCCCGACATGCAGGCCTGGACGCGCCGCACGAAGAACGAGCTGGTCGGCATCAACAAAGACGGTGACGTCTTCCACGTACTCGTACGCAAAGGCGGCTGAGTCATGTGGACGGGGGAGGGCGAGGCGAAGGTTCTCTACGTCCACACGCACGGAGTGGAAGACCCGGGCCGGTGCGCGACCCCCTTCTTCCTGGCCGCTGCCGCGGCGGCGAGCGACTGCGAGGTCGCGATCTACTTCACGATGTACGGGCCGACACTGCTCCAGAACGACGTCGTCGACAAGATCGGGCCCAAGGGTGATCGCGGTCAGCCGCTCCGCTACTTCATCGACCAGGCCCGAGGCGTCGGGGTGCGGTTCCTCGTGTGCCAGCCGTCGTTGGAGCTCAACGACCTCGCGCTCGAGGACCTGATCGACGATGTCGAGATGATCGGCGGGGCCGCGTTCAACGACCTCGCGATCGACGCCGACGCGGTGGTGTCGTTCTGATGGCCGAGACCCTCAGCGCGCTCCTGAAGGCGCCCGGCGTCGCCGGATTCGACGAGGTCTCCTACGACGACAAGGAACGGCTCTTCGAGCAGGTCAATACCGACATGCGCTTCGAGGACTACCTCTACGGCTGCTACGAGTGCGGGATCTGCGTCGCGGTGTGTCCGTCGGCGCGCTTCTATGACTTCAGTCCTCGGCGTATCGCGCAGGCCGTCGCCCGCGAGGATGTCGAGCTCGTGTACCAGCAGATGGAGGAGGACATCTGGGAGTGCTCCCAGTGCTTCTCCTGCGTCCGCTGCCCCCGGGCGAACAACCCTGGCGGGATCATTCTCATCATGCGCGAGGTCGCGATCAACAACGGGATGGCGTCGGCCAAGCAGGCCCTCGAGGGCTATTCGCGCATCATCTACAAGATCATGTCGACCGGCACCCAGGTGTCGCCCGACATGCTCCAGCCCGACGCGTTCCCCGACTGGGGCCCCGAGGTCAAGGACGTCTCCGACAACCTCGACCTCTGGAGGCGCATGCTCCCTCCCGAGACGATGCACACCACGTCGATGAGCTGGGAGGTCGCCGACAAGACGCTCGTCGAGCTGTACCTCATCTGGTTCGAGACCGGCGCGCTCGACATGATCAAGCAGGTCGACGAAGGCCTCCACATGATTCTCGAAGAGCTCATGGAGGAACGCCTCGAAGAGATGGGGATCGAGCGATGAGCATCCCGGTAGCAGCCCTGTTGAAGAAGAAGGAGAAGTTCGAGCGCGATCCCGAGCGTCTCCCGGAGGACTTCCGCGAGGAGGTCTTTCGTCTCGAAGAGGAAGGCGAGTGGATCGTCGACCGCGTCCCGGAGCCGTTCGTCGAGGCGCCGACGAAGTACGGGCGCACGAAGAAGGTGCCGATGGGTGGCTTGTGGCACCACAAGTCGTGCGGCCAGTGCGGCCACATCCCCGGCTACTCCACCTCGATCTTCTGGGTGATGCGCAAGTTGCAGCAGGACTACAACGACCCGCGCGACCAGACGTCGTGCACTGCGTGGAACTACTACGCGAGTGCCACGTCGAACGCGGCTGCGCAGGCTGCGGTCGCGATGCGTAACTTCGCGGCCGCGAAGGAGACCGGCTACTTCCCGCTGATCCACTGTGGCACGTCCTACGGGCACTACAAGGAGGTGCGCGAGGAGTTGCTGTTGCACCCCCAGCTTCGGGCTGAGGTCCGTGAGGTCCTCGCCAAGCTCGGGAAGGCCATGGTGATGCCCGAGGAGATCGTGCACTACTCGGAGTGGTTCTGGGCGATGCGCCACGAAATCGCGGCCAAGCAGGTGATCAACGTCGACAACATCGTCGCCACCGTCCACCCGGCGTGCCACTACTACAAGCTCGTCGAGGGTGACGCGATCTACGACCCCGACGTGTACGGCGGACAGCGGACCGCGATCGTCACCGGCCTGGCCGAGGCGTTGGGGGCCGAGGTGCGGTCGTACTCGACGTGGTTCGATTGCTGCGGCTTCGGGTTCCGCCACATCCTTGTCCAGCGGGACTTCACCCGGTCGTTTGCCACGATGCGCAAGATCGAGGTGATGAAGGAGGAGGCCAACCCCGACGTCGTCCTCACCCACGACACGGGGTGCGTCACCACCCTCGACAAGAGCCAGTTCGCGGCCCAGGCGCACGGGCGAAACGTCGGCGTACCGGTGATGTCGGAGGCGCAGTTCGCCGCACTCGCCATGGGGGCCCACCCGTACAAGGTGTGCCAGTTGCACTGGCACTCGGCCGACTACCGGCCGCTGCTCGAGAAGATGGGCATCGACTGGGAGGCGGCATGGGCCGAGTTCCAGGTGGATCTCAAGCGTCTCGAGCGCGGTGAGATCGAGTTCCTGACCTGGGAGGACGTCGACGCCTGAGTCGGCGCCGCGCTCAACAATCGATCGACTGGCCAACGGATGGGGGCCGGCAGAGGGGGGAAGATGCCGAGCGACACCGTCGTCATCATCGGAGGTGGCCCGGGCGGCCTCGAGGTCGCGCGCGGGGTCGCAGAGCTCGGCACCCGAGCGGTCATCGTCGAGAAGGCCGCGTTCCTCGGCGGGACGCCGATCGCCGAGAACTACGCGGCGCTGACTCCGAACTTCGAGAGCGCCGAGGTCGCGATGGGGCGCATGATCGACCGGGTCGCCGCCAACCCGCTCGCCGAGGTTCGGCTCGAGAGTCAGGTGACGGCGTGCGAGGGTGAGGTGGGGGACTTCCGCCTGACCGTGACCGGCCCCGACGGCGAATCGACGCTCGAGTGCGGTTCCATCGTCGTGGCGACGGGTTTCCAGCACTTCGATCCCGGCCGCGAGACCCAGATGTACGGGTACTACGAGTACCCGGACGTGATTGCGCTGCAAGACCTCGAAGCGATGCTCAAGGACCACAACGTCGTCCGCCCGTCGAACGGGAAGCCTCCCGAACGGATCTGCTTCGTGCAGTGCGTCGGGAGTCGCGATCGGCACATCGGCAACGAGTACTGCTCGAAGGTCTGCTGCGGCGTCGCGTCCAAGGAGGCGATCGAAGTCCGCCAGCAGCTCCCTGACTGCAAGGTGTTCATCTTCTACATCGACATGCGGATGTACGGCTACTGGGAGAACCAGATCTACTGGCCGGCACAGGAGGAGCACCACGTCCAGTACGTGAAGGGGATCATCACCGAGGTCCTCCCGAAGGGCGACAAGCTACTCGTGCGCGGCGAGGACACCACCATGGGGCGGCCCATGGAGGTCCCGATGGACATCGTCGTGCTGTCGGTCGGCATGGAGCCGTCGCTCGGCACGCGAGAGATGGCGAAGGTGCTCGGTATCGCCCAGAACAAGTACGGGTTCATCGACGCGGCGAACCCGCCGCTCGACACCGTCTCGACCAGTCGGGAGGGCATCTTCGCCTGCGGCGCCGCGCTCGCACCTGCCGACCTCGAGGACACGGTGTCAACCGCAGGTGCGGCGGCGATGCGAGCGGTGGTGACGGTTCGGGCCGGCGCCGGCGCCGCCGCCAAGTAGCCACGGGGGCCTGATCGTCATGTCGGGACCGGTCGTCGACACCGTCACCGCCGAGGAGTTCATGCGTGAGGCCCTCGGCCGGGTCTCCGAGCACGACCTCGTCGGCATCGCGAGCGCGTGCGAACGCAAGGCCGAAGGTTTCGCTGCGTTGATGGCCGACGGACGCGCCGCCGCGCTGGGTCGCGACGACCTGGGTCGAGTCCTGCGGAGCGTGTTCGCCGCCCGCCGCAAGGCCGATGCCATCCTCGACGCACTCGGTCCCGAGGTCCTCGCGCTCGAGGTGGACCGGATGCTCCACGGCGACGATCCGCTACCGGCACGGATCGACCGTATGGACCTGGTGTTGCAGGACTTCCCGGGGGCTGCGTTCGACCTTCCCGCCGAGATCCTCCACTTCACGTATCCCGACCGCTACTGGTCGTGGACCCGCTGGATGTGGGACCCGAACCTCGAGACCGGGTCGTTGCGGCTCGTGACGATGGAGGAGTTCGACCTGACCGGCGATTCGCGAGGTGAGACCTATCTCCGAGTGGGCCAGGCTGTCGCGTTCGTGCAGGAAACGGGACGGGCCGCCGGTTTCACCAGCTACGGGCCGGGGCCGTTCGGGATCGACGTCTTCCTCGCTTGTGTCTACGGCGTGTACATGTACACGGTCCTGCGGATGCGCATGACCCAGGAGTTCAACAAGATCGTTCCCGAGCTCCCTGATCTCGTTCGTCGTCTGCTCGGCGTCAAGCGCCCGGAGGTCTGAGATGCCCGTCGGAGGGAAGAAGCAACGCCCGGCGGCCATGGAGCACGAGATGGCCGTCGTGACATCCCCCATCTCTGGGCGCGAGTGGGAATTGCCGGGCATGTGGAACCGCATGTTCGAACAGCGCGTCATCTTCGACTACGACACGGCGGGCTTCGAGAAGCTTGCCGCTCTCCCCGGCGGCGAGTCCCTCGAGTGGTGCTACGGGTGCGGCAAGTGCGTGCCGGTGTGTCCCGTCGACCTCGTCGGTGAGTACGGGCCCCGCAAGATCCACCGTAAGGTCCAGCTCGGCGTCGATCTCTTCGAGGATCCCGACCTCTGGCTGTGCACCACGTGCATGAACTGCCTTCGCGTGTGTCCCAAGGAAGTCGACATGATCCAGATCATGCCGGCGGCGCGCGAGGTAGCGGTGACCAACGGCAATGTCCCGGCGGAGCTCCAGGACGTCTTCGAGAAGACCTTCCGGTACGGGAACTGCCAGGGCGAGAACCCCCGCAAGCGCCATGCGTGGACCAAGGGCGCAGGTGTGCCCGTGCGGGTCCTGTCGAGCGAGCCGGGTCCGGTGGACGTCCTCTTCTATGTGGAGGACTACTGGAGCTACCACGCCCGTGGCCAAGAGGCCGCCCAGGCCTTCGCACGGATCCTGCACGCGCTCGGCGTCGACTACGGGATCCTGGGGGCCGAGGAGAAGACCCTCGGAGACTCCCAGCGCCTCGCCGGGGAGAAGGGCCTGTTCGAGTCGCTGATGGAGGACGCGGTCGCGACGCTCGAGAAGTACGAGTTCGTCCGCATCGTGACGCCCGACCCGCACGGGTACAACGCGCTCGTCAAGGAGTACCCGAAGCACGGTCATCAGTTCGAGGCGCTGCACTACACGCAATTGCTGGCGCCACTCGTCGACCAGATCGAGTGGAAGACCGAGCTCGACTACCAGGTCACCTTCCACGACCCGTGCTACCTGGGACGCCACAACGGTGAGTACGACGCGCCCCGCAGGTTGCTCGAAGCGATCCCCGGGGTGCGCCTGGTCGAGATGGGCCGCTGTCGCGAGAACGGCTACTGCTGCGGCGGTGGCGGCGGCGGGATGTGGCTCGATGGCCTGACCGCCGACCACACGACCGAGCGGCTCTCGGAGCGCAGGGTTCGCGAGGCGGTCGAGTACGGCGCCGACGTCCTGGCGGTGTGCTGTCCCTATGAGGTCTCTCGGTTCGAGGACGCGGCGAAGTCGACCGGGAACGACCAGCTCAAGGTTCTCGACATCGTCGAGCTCATGGACGAAGCGATGGGCAACGGTGCCGGTGCCTGACACCCTTCGGGTCATCGACTTCGGGCGGGCCGATGCGCTGCGGTCCCAGACGCTCTGGCACGCGGTCGCCCACGGGGTCTCGGCGGGCGAGCCGCCCACGCTCTCGTTCGTGCGGCCGGCCGAACCGTACGTGTGCATCGGGTACCACCGGCGTCTCGAGGAAGTCGACCTCGACGTGTGTCGTGCACGCGGGCTCCCGGTCTTGCGGCGGATGGTCGGCGGGGGACCGGTGTACCTCGACGACGGCCAGCTGTTCTTCCAGATCGCGCTCCCGGTCGCGGCGGTATCGCCGAACCGGGCCCGAGCGCTTCGCGAGCTGCTCGCGCCGGCGGTCGAGGCGTTCCGCTCGGTCGGGATCCCGGCCCAGCTCGATACCGATCTCGAGCTGGTCGTCGGGGACCAGAAGGTGTGCGGACACGGAGCCGGTCAGATCGAGGACGCGGTCGTGGTCGTGGGGAACCTCATCGAGACCTTCGACCACGACACCGCGGCAGCCGTGCTGGCTGTCCCGCGCCCCGAGGCACGCGTCGAGTTGGAACGCCTGATGCGTCGCTACGTGGTGGCTACCCCGGGCGACGCCGACGCGTTCCGTGATGCAGCCACCCGCGCGTACGCGACCGGGCTGGGGCTCCGTCCGGCCCGTGGTTCGCTCAGCGCTTTCGAGCGCGAGCGCCTCTCCGAGCTCGATCGGCAGTTCGGGGACCCCGAATGGGTCCGAGGCCCCGAACGCCCCGCGCCCGATGTCTGGCAGGCGAAGGTCCGCGCCGGCGTGTGGGTGCTGGCAGCCGAACACGCAGGGACGGCGGTGGTCGCAGGCGTTGCGAGGGGACGGATCGAGCACGCCGTGGTGACCGATGCCGATCTCAACGGCGCCACCCCGGGCGTCGAGCAGGCGCTCGTCGGCCGGAGGCTGGACGATGTCGCCTCGGTGCTCGGCGACTTCGGGGCGCCGGGCGAACGGATCGCGGCCGCGCTGGCCCGAGCGGACGGGAGCCGACTGTGAGCTCGGAGACCACACCGACCGTCGAAGTCCAGGGCTACGAGCTCGCGCTCGATCGCGGGTATGAGCCTGCGACGCACATCTGGGCGCTCGTCGTCTCTCCCGACCGGGTGCGCCTGGGCATGGACCCACTCGGCGTCGAGACCGGCGGGGCGCTGGCCCAGCTCGCGCTGGTGCCGGTCGGCACCGACGTACGCCGGGGCGAGCCGCTCGGCAGCGTCGAAGCCGAGAAGTTCGTCGGCCCGCTGAGGGCGCCGATCTCGGGCACGGTCGTCGCCCAGAACTCGGCTGCGGTCGCAGACCCCGGGCTCGTCCACCGCGATCCGCTCGGCGCCGGATGGCTCGTCGACCTGGCACCCTCCGACCTCGACGCCGAGCGGGCACTCCTCATCGAAGGGGCCGAGCAGGTGGTGCCGTGGTTCGAGCACAAGATCGCCGAGTACCGACTCAAAGGGGTGCTGGCCGAATGACCGCGACGACGACCACTCCGGGCTTCGCGCTCCGTCAGCAGCAGTTCCCCGACGTGATGGAGTTCTACGCTCCCGGGCTCAAGCGGTGGGAGACGAGCGAGTGGAAGCCGACGAACCCGCGCCGCTTCCTGCCGGTCTCGGTCACCGGGTCTGCCTGTGCGCTCAGCTGTGACCACTGCCAGGCGAAGGTGCTCGAGGGCATGATCTCGGTGCGCGCCGGGAAGAACCTCTACGAGCTGGCCAAGGACCTCAAGGCCCAAGGCAGCGAGGGGCTGCTCGTCTCGGGAGGGTCCGGGCGCAACGGAGGGGTACCGCACCTGCCGCACCTCAAGCACGTGCCGCGCATCCGCGACGAGCTCGGGATGACGGTGATCGTGCACTCCGGAGTCGTGTCACCGGAGCTCGCAAACGGTCTGGCCGACGCAGGGGTCGACGGCGTGATGCTCGACATCATCGGCGCCGACGAGACGATCCGCGAGGTGTACCACCTCGACCTGACGGCGCGCGACTTCGAACGTTCGCTCGAGCTCCTCGCGGAGCGCGAGCTGCGGATTATCCCCCACATCGTGCTCGGGCTTCACTACGGACAGTTCCTGGGGGAGGATCGCGCGCTCGAGATGATCTGTCACTACCCGGTGTCGACGTTGATCCTCGTGGTGCTCGTCCCGCTGATCGGCACGCCGATGGGACACCTGCCGCCGCCGCCCCTCGACGACGTGGTCGACTTCTTCGCCAAGGCGCGCCTCGCGATGCCGACGACCAAGGTCAACCTCGGATGCGCGCGCCCACTCGGTGAGATGAAGCGTGATCTCGACCAGGCCGCGATCGACCACGGGCTGAACGGGATCGCGTACCCGGCCGAAGGCGCCATCGAGTACGCGCGGAGCCGCGGCCTCGAGCCGCAGCTCTACGAGTACTGCTGCTCGCTCACGTGGGCGGGCGACGGCGGGACCAAGTACTCAGAAGTGTCGCTGTCGGAGGTGGGTGAGTGATGGAACGTTGGCGGCTGCTCGTGTCCGATGGTGTCGGTGGCGCCGAGGGGCTCGCCTTCGACGAGGCGTTGATGACCGGCTACGGGCGCGGCGAGCCGGCCCGGCCCCCGACCCTCCGGCTCTACACGTACCGCAGCCACGTCGCCCTCATCGGTCGGTACCAGCACCTCGAAGCGGAGGTCGATCTGGCCGCGTGCCAGCGCACCCGGACGGAGGTGAACCGTCGCCCGACCGGCGGTGGCGCGATCGTGATGGGCGCGGGGCAGCTCGGCGTCGCCGTCGTGACTCGAGCTCCGGCGGCCGAGCGACCGAAGGAGCTGCTCGAGCGCTACTCCGCCGGCATCGTCTCCGGCCTGGCCGAGCTCGGGATCGAGGCGCGCTTCCGCGGCAAGAACGACCTCGAGGTCGGAGGTCGCAAGATCGCAGGGCTGGGCCTCTATCTCGACGGCAACGGTGCCTTGCTCTTCCACTCGAGTGTGCTCGCCGACCTCGACGTCGAGTTCATGCTCGACGTGCTCCAGATCCCGGCGGCCAAGCTCGGCGACAAGGCCGTGTCCGCGGTGCGCGACCGGGTCACGACGGTCGCGGCGGAGACGGGCATTGGCTGGGTGGGGGCGGCATTGCGTGAAGAGGTCGCGACTGGCTTCGCCAAGGCGCTCGGCCTCGAGCTCACCGAGGAGGTCGCCGACGGCGCGGAGGTCGAGGCGACCGATCGGCTCGTTGCCGACAAGTACGCCACCGACGAGTGGTTGCACCAACGCAGCCCGCAGAAGGACGCCACTTCGACGAGCGTCGTCAAGACGCCGGCCGGCCTCGTGCGCTGCTACGTGGCGCTGAGTGGCGACACGATCAAGAGCGCGCTCTTCACCGGCGACTTCAACGACCTGCCGGCGCCGCTGGTCAGGATCGAGGAGGCGCTGCGGTGGAAGCGCCTCGAGCGCGCCGAGCTCGTCGGCGTCGCCGCGCGGGCTGCGGGCGATGACACCGGTCTCGGTGTGTCGACCGAGGTTCTCGTGGATGCAGTCCTGGACGCCGGTGTCCGCGCGGCCGACGCGCGTGGAGCCGAAGCGGCACCGTTACGTGACGGCTCGTGTTACTTCCCGGAGGCCCAGTGACCAAGACCCGAATCCCGCTCACCGTCGACTCCGTCGACGCATCGGACGCGGACGCGCCAACGACCTCCGCCGAGGTCAGCCCGGACTGGGTGCGGATCTCGGGCGCGAGCGCGATCGCGCTGCGCTTTCGCTCGGGACGGTTCGGCCGCGAGTTCGACTTCGGTGGCATCAACCTGCTGTTGAACTACGAAGACGGCTGCCGGTCGGACTGCTCGTACTGCGGACTCGCCCGGACGCGCCCGGGGGCGTACGAGGACAAGTCGTTCATTCGGGTGGAATGGCCGCTGGTGCAGACCGACGAGCTCGTGGAGCGCATGGCTCGCCACGAGGAGAAGTTGACGCGACTCTGCATCTCGATGGTCACTCACCCCTTCTCATACCGCGACACGTGCGACATCACCGAGCGCATCCGGGCCCACGTGGAGACCCCGCTCTCGATCCTCGTCGCCCCGCCCACACTCAACCGGCGGCGGCTCGAGCGGTTCAAGGAGCTCGGCGTCGACATGATCGGATTCGGCATCGACGCCGTCACCGAGGACCTGTTCCGACGCCACCGGACCGAGGTGCCGGCCGGAGGTGCCGGGCTCAGCTGGGACCAGTACTGGGAGATCGTCGGTCACGCCCGCGACCTGTTCGGCCCGTGGAAGGTCAACTGCCACACGCTGGTCGGCCTCGGCGAGACCGACCGCGATCTCGTCGACATCTTCGTCCGTCTGCGCGACCGGGAGATCTTCTCGTACCTGTTCTGCTTCAATCCCGAGCCCGACTCACGCCTCGCCCACCACCCGAAGTCGCCATTGCGGAGATGGCGGCGCATCCAGCTCGTCAAGCACCTGATCGAGACCGAAGGCCTGGGTTGGGACGATTTCGAGTTCGACGACGACGAGGCGCTGACGCTCTTGCGCGGCTCGGAGCTGCTCGTCGACGGCGCAGTCGAGAGTGGCGTGCCCTTCATGACCAACGGCTGCCCGGGTTCAAAGGGTGAGCCGGGATGTACCCGCCCGTACGGCTCGTACCGGCCGGCCGAACAGTTCCGCGACTTTCCGTTCGCCCCCGACCCCGACGATCTCCGGGACATCAGGGCCGAGATGGACCTCGAATCGATCTTCGAGAAGGTGAGGTAGCGCAGTGCGCATCGTGGTGCCGATCAAACAGGTTCCCGACCTGGTGGAGGAGCTCGAGCTGTCGTCGGATGGCACCGACGTCGATCGAGAGTTCCTCAAGTTCGTCGTCAACGAGTTCGACGATCATGCGCTCGAGGAGGCGCTCCTCGTGAAGGAGGCTTCCGACGCCGAGGTCGTGGTCGTCGGCTTCG
>Ga0315273_10008488_pt1 | contig 12966 bp, 2 predicted proteins | sample YL17G02_0_MG_FD_205753 | JGI IMG/M metagenome (GOLD analysis project Ga0315273, IMG submission 205753) | Sediment microbial communities from Yellowstone Lake, YNP, Wyoming, USA - YL17G02_0 | ecosystem: Environmental > Aquatic > Freshwater > Lake > Sediment | place: USA: Wyoming | collected...
TAACTCTACTGAAGATACTGTAATTATGACATCAGATGTTACTAGTTTCTATCCAAATTTAGCAATTAGAAACAAATGGTCTCCTGCACATTTACCAAGAAAAGAATTTTGTAATCTTTATGAGTGGTTCTTTGAAGAAAGAAAAAAGATTCCTAAGAAAGATCCTAAGAATTATGTATATAAAATTATATTAAACTCTACTTATGGGCTCAGTAATGATGTTAATAGTTTTCTATATGATCCTGAGTTTACTATGAGGATTACAATTAATGGTCAGCTTAGTCTTACTATGTTATATGAGATGATATGTGAAGGGATTCCCGAAGCTATTCCTATAATGCAAAATACTGATGGTTTGGAAACTATAATACCAAAGGATAAAGTAGATAAGTATAAAGAGATATGTGCTGAATGGGAAAAAATAACAATGCTAGAACTGGAGCATAATACATATAGTAAAATTGTTTTAGGTGATGTAAATAATTATATAGCAGTTACAGAAAATGGTGAGTCTAAATGTAAAGGTAGATTTGAGTTTAAAGATTTAGCTCTTCATAAAAATAAAAGTTTCTTAATTATACCAATTGCTCTTCATGAGTTTTTTGTAAATGGTGTTGAACCTATAGATACAATTAAAGCTAACAAAAACATATTTGATTTTTGTGGTGGTGTAAAAATAAAAGGAGATTGGAATTTTTGGGAACATGTTATTAAAGATGGAGACTACAGTGTAAATGAAATACAACACACTATTAGATATTATATGTCTAATGGAGGAAGTAAGATTGTTAAGAAAAACAATACAGATAACAGAGAGATACAAATAGAAGCTGGAAAGTGGATGCAAAGTATCTTTATAAATTATGAAGAAAAAGAATTTTCTGAATATGATATTAATTATGATTACTACATACAAAAAGTAAAAAAAGAAATAGAGGGGCTTATGCCTAATAGAAACCAATTAAGTTTATTTTAATATGCCAAAGAAAATTAAAGATTGCACATGGGATTACCTAACAGGAATTCCTTTACCGGTACATGCTGATACATATACAGTTATTAGTCATGAAAATGTGATGGATTACTCAAAAACAGCATTAATTAATGCAGGTTTTACAATTGAAAGAGAAGAATATAGAGCAACTGCTGATGGGCAGATTGCTCAGGGAGTTTTTAGATTACACTATGGAACTGACCAAGAATTATCAATGATGTTTGCATGGACTAATAGTTATAACAAGCAAGTAAGGTTTAAGTGTGGTGTTGGTGCTTATATAAATACTAATGGCACCGTGATGGTATGTGGGGACATGGGTAATTGGGCAAGAAAACATACAGGAACAGCTGACACAGAAACAATAGCTACAATTACTGACCAAGTAACTAATGCACACATGTATTATAATCAATTAGTATCTGATAAAAATGTTATGCAAACTATCAGCATGACTAAAAGAAAACAAGCACAGTTACTAGGAATATTATTTGCTGAGTATCAAATACTTACTACTGAACAAGCTAGTATAGTAAGACAACAAATGGATAAACCAAGTTATGTGTTTGCAGATAACAATAGTCTATGGGCATTCTATAACTATGTTACTTTAGCATTACAGCAGTCTCATCCTAAAACATGGATGGAGGATCAAAGAATATTACATTATTTTATTAATTCTGTAAATAATTTTCCAGTGTGCAGTCAACCTGCACAGGTCCCTGTAGAAGAAGTTATAGTTACTGAAGACATAGTAGATGCAATTGATCCTAATCAGATTAGTTTATTAGACCAAATTGCCGCCATGGAGGCTGATATGGAAGCTGATATGATAGATGAAGATATCAGATATGCTGCAAATGAAGCTGAGGAAAGAGTATTAACTGAACATGAATTAGCTCATCAGTTATATGGTGTAGATAATGATATAGAAGTATCTATTGTTGCACCAGAAAATAAAGAGTTAAATGAAGAAGAAGAAATCTATGATGAAATAGAAGTGGAAGAACTTACTCTAGAACAACCTGAAGAATCTATATTGCAATATACCGATAAAGATGGTAATACATTTGAGTCTATAGAATTTCATAATGCAGTTGTAGAACCTTCATTAGAAGAAGATATAGAAGATTTAATTGCAGATAAAGAAACAAATATTTTAGAAAATAAAAAAGATTATGATTCCGGTTCTGATTTTGATTTAGATTTTAATACTAATAATATTGAAGAAAATGAAGAGCAATCTGATTTTTTCTAAATATTAAAAACAACAAGGGAGAAGCATTATATGCTTTTCCCTTTTTTTTTATTTTAGGTTAGTAAATGTCTCATTTTTCTTTAATGCCCAATAAGGACTTGCATTTTTACCACTAACACCAAATATTTTACCTAGTCTATTCCACAATTTATATTTACCTTCTTTTTGAAAAGAATAAGGCCCAACATCTTGAGAATAAACAGCATCTTCACTGCCTATTGCCATATTACCAAAATCTCTTAAAATATTTAAATACAATTCTATAGTAGGACCAGCAACAAGATTAGTTGTATTTGAAAAGTCTAACCATTCTTTAGCACCCATTCCAGGTAAAGGAATCATTGTTGTATTTTCTTTTCTAACCATAACTATCTGATATAGTAAATGATTTCCTAACCAACCTACAGTTCCATATTTTTCTTCTCTTGCTTTTATTTTATCAAATCTATCTTCATCATCTGTATCATAACCAAAAACAAATAGTATAATAATTGTAGATAATGCAATTAACATACCTTCCATTAATATTTGATAAGCAGCTCTTTTTTCTTCTGCAGTCATGATAGGATAATAATTTTTAAAATCTGTCAGCATTTTATACGTAGTTTGTAAAAATGTAATATAAGTACCTTTTGTACTTTCATTTAAATCCCAATCCCAAACTTCACCACCTCCATTTTTAATAGTTGAAAAAATACCTTTTGAAGTATCCATTTGAAATCTAGATAAAAACATACCTGTTGCAAATTTTCTAGAGAAAGACAATACATCATATAATAAATATTTTTCTGCAAGTGGTGAGTCAATAGCTGCAACAGTTCCATTTAATTTTTTATTTGCATTAGCCATTCTTAACTTCATTACATTAAATTTAGTATTTCTAGAAATAATTAAATTTTTTCCAGCTTCTAAAGTATCTGTAACTTGCATTTTATTTTTTTTAGCTAATTCTTCTACTGTCATGTAGTATTTCTTAGCAATTGATTCTAATGTTTCTCCTGCAATTACAGAATGATCAGTATAGTTCATTCCATATTCAGGATTAATGCCATCTTTTATTTTTGCAATACCTCTTGAATCTACTTCAAAAGCATCAATATATCTTATTTGTGTTACTTTACCATTTGGTTGTATCTGATCAATCATTTGCCAATCTAATAGACCTTGTGCAAGCTCTAAAGCACCTTGAACTTCTGTTAATTTTCTATCAGAATACATCCAAGCACCATCAAATAATTGTTTTACAACAGAATTAGTATGTGATTTACCTGAATCTTTTTTACTCTTACCAGGTGCCATATCAAAAGCATCCATTAATTGCATGTTCAAACTTTTAATACCTCTTGAGTATGTACCTTTTGCAGCATATTCAATTAAAACTTTAGCTGCTTGAATTTGACCTCTACCAATTGAAGGAAAATTTATATGTTTACCACCTGCAGCAAAAATAAGTCTTTGAAAAGTCATACCACCTTTATTTTTAATAGTTGAAACAGGATTCAAACTATAAAAGGCCATACTTGCTCCTCCCATTAATCTTCTAACTAACTTAGAAAATGTTGGATTATTTTCTTGAAATTCAGATACATTTTCACCATAAAAAGTTCTATTAATATAATTTTCTGCTAATTTTAATCTATTGTTAGTTTCTTTTTTAAGAAAAACTGATTTTTTAGATTGTGCATTTGAAAGTTTACTACTTGCTTTTTCTAAGTCATCAATAGAATTTTCTGGATTGCCTAAAACATTTAATATTGCTCTTCCTGATGGTTCAGCTTCTATTAAAACTTTTTGTAAATCTAAAGAATTCATATAATTTAATTCTGACAACAAAACATCTTTAGAAACAGAATTTAAAGGCATTTTATATAAACCTCTTACCGGCATTTTTGATATTGGTTTACCTTGTAAATCTGTAGGAACATATAAAAATTTTGAATCAAAATTTGCTTGAAAAGTATCTGGATCATCTGCTGCTTTTTTATATAAAGCTGACTTTGCTCCATCTACTATAGCAGCTGTTTTACCTTTTATATCTCCTTCTAAATTTCCTGATTGAGAATATTCAAGATTAGATTGAATTCTAAATCTTGCATAATCTAAATATAGTTTAGAAGAATCTGGTGAGTTTTCTTGATTTTTTAATCTTTGTTTTTTAATTGCTTCTAAAAGTTTAAATTCAGCATTATTACTTTTTTTCAAGTCAAAATACTTTTTATTCATATATTTATCAAACTGACTTCCTATAGCTTGTTCTTTTGGTAAAAATCTACCACGATTATCTATATGAACACCAACTTCTAAATTAACTTTTCCTGTTTTATTATCATAACCAGTTAAATATTGATCTTTAATTTTTGTAGTTGAGTATTTTGCAACAGGTACACCAGCTATAATTATTTTTTCTCCTGTACTTGGATCAATAACTTCAGTAGTTTTATAATATTTACGAACAGAAGGTTTAGAAATTGTCCAAGCTTTTGTTCTCACATATATTTCTTCAATATCACCTACTTCATAATTAAAAATTGTTTTTTTATAATGATTATTATCAAACCATTCTGAAAATCTAGAATTATTTGCTTTAGCAGTTATAAGTTTTTCAGAATTTATCCAAGAATCTGCTGTTTCAATAGTAATAGGCTCTACATCAAGCATCTCTAATGCTGTATTAAAAGATTCAACATAGTAATCTGTAGCAGTAACATTGTTTAACTCAGCTAGATTTTTATATAGTTCTTTTAAAATTAATACTTCTTCATTTGATAAACCAAATGCTTCTCTATTCTGTATAAAAATTACATATTCACTTTTTTGTGCATCTGTCATTTGTGATGCTTTTCCTGCAGCAATAATTTTTTCTTCGTAATATTTTAATTTATAAGCATCAGTTCTAGACAAACCCGTTTTTTTATCAAACTGTTCAGTATAGGAAACAATTTCTTCTTCAATTTTTTTTAATTTTTTTAATGAAACTATACCAAGCTCACCTCCGTTTGGTTCACCATCTTTATCAGTAACTCTATTAACAATATTATATCTTTGCTCATATAAACTTGCTAATTTTTTTGATATTTCTGCACCTTTAGATTTTGCATTTATTTTATTAATGTCATCTAAAATTTTATTCTTGTTTATATAGTAATCATCAGTAAAAGCTACTCTAGTATTTTTATTTAAAAATTTTTCTACTTGTTTATCATACTCAGCAGGATCAGAATCTTTAGTAATTCCTAAACCAGATAATTCATTATTTACAAAATTTGTAAAATCTTTTTGAAACTTTTTAGTATCTGTTGTAGACTCATAAAAACTTCTTGCTTGTTGTCTATAAAATTTTCTAACAAGAACTTTTTCTAATTCTACTCCTTGTTTGTAGTTTCCATTATTATCATATAAATTATATAATTTATTATACTTTATTTTTGCAGCAGCAGAAGGAGAAAATTCTAATAAGTCATCTATTTTAGTAAAGGCATCTGAACGAGAAAAAGTATTCATGTCATCTAATGCTGATTTTCTTTCATTATATGCTTCTAATGAAACATCTGCAGATATTGTAATATTTTGTTTTGTAACAGGATCTAAAATTACATTGTCTTGAATCCATATATTTTGTAAATCATATATTTCATCTGTAAATTTTCTTACCATGTAATCTTTTTCAAAATTCTTATAAGCTATTTTAGCATCTTTTATAGCAGATTTATCACCTGTTAATTCTGCTTTTTTTATATTTCCTTTTAAAACAGCTTCATCATATTCCCAATTTTGAAATTTATCTAAATAAGCATATGCTTCATATTCTTCAACTTCTCCATTTTCTTTTATTATTCCTTTTTTATCTACAAATAATAATTTATTAGCAAGTTCTTGTGTTTTATTTGGATTGTAACCAATTGCATCTAAATAAGGAGCTAATGAACTTATAAATATTTCTTGTTCTTGCTCACTTTTAATTTCTGCATCTTGTATTTTATTTTTTATAAATGAAGAAAATGAACCAAATAAATCATTAATATTTGATACAGGATTAAGAATAGAACCAACATTATTAACATCTCTTACATGACCTCTTAAATATTGATTAACAACATCTTCAGTAACTTTAGTTTCATTATATTTACTAATATCTTGTAATAAATACTTTACAATTGTAGGGACTCTAGGTAATTTTAAATCAGTTGATTTAATTTCTCTAATATTATCAACATCTAACTTAGCAAATAAGTCATCCTTAAAAATTTCAATTTCTTTATCTGTAAATTTTTCTTTTCCTAAGAGTTCATCAATTCTTTTTGATAATGTTTCTTTTGCATTTATTTGCATTTCCATACCTGAAGCAAGTAATAAATCTTTAACATAATCAAATGTCATCTCATTTGCTAAATATTTATTTTGATCTAAAGTTTCTTGTATTGAATTAATTTCTTTACTTAATTCACTTGAAGCATCTAAATTTAAATTTCTTTTAATATCAGTAAGTAATTTCATTTGACTTTCAATAAATTGTAAAAAATATTGAATTTGTTGATTACCATCTTCAAATAGATATCTTTTACTTTTTTTCAATTCCTCAAATAAGTCTTTTATTCTATTAGCAAAAACTTTTAATTCTGTTATACTATTAACAAATGCAAGAGATCTAATTCTTAAATCTTGTTCACTATTTTCTAATTCTGTTAATAAATCATTGATATCACTTTCAGATGCATTAAAATCAGTTTTATAACCTTTTATATAGTCACGAATAGTTTGAAGTGAACCTGCAGCATCACTGCCTAATGCTTCTTTAAGTTTTATTGGTGAGTTTTTTAACTCATTAATTTGAAAAGACATTTGCTCATGAAACCTATTTATAGAATCAATAATTTTTTTTGGTTGAGCTTTTTCAAGATCTTTTAAAAAAGTGTCAGTATCTTTTTGAAATTCAGCAAATAAACTTGATTGATAGGAAAGATTTTCTATTACAAAATCTTCATTAAGCATCATATCAACTAATTGATCTACAGTAGTAGATGTACTTAGAGTATTAAGATTTACTACATTAGTTAAAGCTCTTATAACTTTTTTAATAGCAAATAATAAGTTTTGAATAAAGTTATCAAAAATAGAATCATTTGATTTTATATTTTCAATTTTTTTTGCAGCATCAATTTCCATTGCTGTTACAATAGCTTCTTCTTTAAATCTTACTGAGTTAACTTCTAGTTCAGGATAAGATTCTTTAACAATAGCAATTGCTTCCCTACCAGTTACAGAATTTGATAACTGTTTAAAAAGATTATTAAATAATTTAGGATTCTGAAGAGTTATTCCTTTTATTAAAGGGTGTGCAAATTCATGTAAAACAGATTTTGCATTAAACTTATCTTTAATAAAATATACTTTATTGCCATAAAAAAAAGCAGATACATTATCCCTGTATGGTGTTGGACTTAATTCAAGTAAAACTGCAGCATCAGATGCAGTAATTATTTCATAATCAATACCAAAAGCTCTTTCAAATTTCTGGCCAAGTTTTGTTGCTATTTCATTATCTCTAACTTTAGACAGTTCATTTTCAAAAAATTTTTTATTTTTTACAAAATTGTCAAATAAATAATCATCATTATAGTCTACACCTGCACGTTCAGCATCTTCCATTTGTACAGTTCTTGCTTCTTTTTCAGCAGCTAATATTGATTCTCTAATTTCTAATTTTAATTCATTATTATAAAAATTTTTTATAAGAATTTGTGGAATGCTGATATCAAAATTATATGTATCTTCTACAGATAAAGAAACTACAGAATAACCATAGCTTTTATTTATATTTGATACAAGATTTTGAGCAGCAGAAACTGACATGTTGTATCCAGGTTTTATTTTCTCATAGATTTGAGAACGTAAAAGAGATTCTATTTTTCTTACACAAGGCATGATACTTTATTTTATTTTTATGAACACTCTGTTGAAGTTCTATCAATAGCAGGAAGACCTTCAGGTTTATTATAGTTTAAACTATTATCATTAATATTACCTGCATTAGTATCAAGCATACTTGATTCATTATTTGTGTCTTCAAGAATATTTGTAGCTACTGAAAATGCTTGGCTATATAATGAATTATTTTTTGTTATGTTAAGTAATTTTAATATATAATCAAAAATTTCTTCAAACATATTATTATACTTATTAATATTAATAGGAGCTAAATTTTCTAATTCTTTTATAAATTTAGAATCTGTAAACAAAGCTACAAAAAATTCATCAATTGTGTAAGTACCATATAAACCTTCTAATGATTCAGCATTATACATTCCTAATTGTTCTATTGTACTATCATACAATTTTTTAAAATCTTTATTAAATACATTATTGGTTCTTAATGCATTATATGATAAAGCATGTAGAATTTCATGAAGTAATAAAGTTTCACTTTGACCATTTTTTACATTTGCAAATTCAGCAATAGAAATACTATTATTAATTGGATCATAATAACCACCACTTAAAAAATTAGGATTATTATTAAAACCAACTTGATTATATAATGCAATATCTGTATCATTTATATTAGCAAATGATTTTAATTGTTGAGCTAATTTATTTAATGGATGATTAGATTCAGCAATTTTATTTAATACTTCTGATACTTTTACTACATCTGAATTTTTAAAATACTTTTCTCTTATATTTACATCAGGTTTTCTACCTGTTTGTATATTGTTTAAAAAATCAACATCAGTAGCTGATTGAGTAGTTTTTAATTCATCTCTTACTTCCATCAGTAATCTAGGAAATTCTTTACCCCATTTACCTTTATCTTGAGTATGTGTTAATTCAGCATTTCCTGTTGCTAATAAAAGTTCTGTAGCTTTAGGATTTTGAAAGAATGATTTACTTATTAAATTCTGCATTAATTCAGAAGAATCATTATTCCAATCTTCTACATCTAATCCTTTTATTTGTCTTCCTAAAGCTTTAGCTTGTGCTCCTGTAGCTGTTCTAAGTTTATCAACAATTTTTCTATTTTCTATTCTTTCTTCTGGAGTAGCTTCAGATGTATATCCTTCTTTTTGTGCTTGAAAAGCTCCTTCTACTGTGTTAAATTTACCTATAGAATACCAATCATTAGACTGTAAACCATTATCATTTATAAAAGGTCTATTAGCAAAATTACTTAACTCAGCATTTTCTCCTGTACCAGCATAAATATTAATCTTAGTTTCTGGTCCAGGCAAACTAGTAGATGATTGAGTAGGTGTAAAATAATCTTTCCACATTTTTGAAAATGCATCATCATAATTAAAGTAATCTTTAACAGAAACCAATTGATTTTTTAAATTTTCTTTCTCAGCTTTTAATTTTCCAACATCTTCTTTGCTAGATTCAAATACAAAATTATCAATTTGTCCACTTTTGGTGCTACCATCACTTTCAACTCTTATTGTATATTCTTTTTTCTTTGCTGTTATTACTTTTAAAATAGCATAATCTTTGTTTTTAGTTATTTCCAATACTCTAACTTTATAATCAGAAGCATTTTCATCATTATAAACATTTAATGAATCACCAACTTTTGTTGGCATAGTACTGTTAATTCTTTGAGTTAAACTATTAATCTTTGTAGTAATTTCTTTATTTTTTTCTACTGTATCATCATACTCTTTTTTTAATAGTGCTGCCTTTTCATTTGCTTTTAAGTAATTATATGCAGTTTTAATAGTTTCTTCATCACCTTTTAATACTTTATCTTGTAATGACCTAAGATTAACTCCTTGTTTTAATTCTTCTAAAGTATATTCTTTTAAAACTTCTTGTATAGACAACACTTCTGTTTTAACACTAGTAGATGATTGAGTAGGTTCTTCTTCATCATCAATATCTTCTTCAACACCTATACTTCCACTTTCTAAAAGTGCTCTTGCTTCTGCTGGAGTTATATTAACAGATTTTGAAACCTCAGCATCATTATACTCTTTACTACTCACTACATAATTAACAAATGACTTATCAGAATCCATAAGCATACTATAAATAGACTCTAAAGTTTCTTCATTTAATTGATTGTTTATAAATATTTTAGATGCTGGTTGCATAATATTAATAAAATCATCATAAGGTAAAGCTTTTGTAAAACCATGTTTACTATACCCAACACCATGCTGATAAAGCATTATTGATGGTAGTTTACTAAATATATCACTGATTCTTTTATTGTCTTTAGTATTTTTAACTTTCTTGACATTTACATCACCAAGTGCTACTAAATTTTCATAAAAAGTATCTGAAATATTAGAATCCTTTAAAGATTTAGGTTCATTAATAGTTAAAATATTTTTTTTAATTTGTCCAGGTACTCTAGTTAATTGTTGTAAAATAGAATATTTACTTTTTAAAGCTGGAAACTCTGCAATTACATTTAATACTTGATCAGTATATGATTGAGTATCTAATTCCATTAAACCAACTCTGTTGTATGCATTTATTAATGCTTTTTGATTAAGAAAACTTTCATAGGCTTCTTTTGGATCAGAAATATTTTTATTTATATTTTTAAACTCATTATTTAAATTTATAGTTTTAAAAGGAAACATTTTTCTTAAACTTTCTCTTTCAAAAACATATTTAAAATAACTAGATTCATTTGGAAATATTTTTAAAGATACATCAAAACCTCTTAAACCCATTTTAGTATAACCTAAATCATCAGTGTTACTTCTTAAAAATAAATTATTATCAAATTGATTTTTTAATGCTTCAGTATCTACATACAATATTTTATCAGCTATCTCAACACCATTTTTAACACCTTTTTTTTCTTTTACAGTATAACCATTATATTCTTTTGGAAAAGAAACTATGTTTCCTTGACCATCTACAAAATTTGATCTATAGTTTTGATATATATAATTAGGTATAGCTTTTTTAAAGTCTTTTATAAAACGACTATGACCATCAACTCCTTTACCAAACATTCTAGAAATATCAATTGGATTCAATTTAATTTTAGAATCAATAAAATCTGAAACTTCAGGATTATTTGTAAGTTCAAATAAAGGTTCTATTAAATCACTAATTATATTTTTATTAAAAAAGGAACCTAAAACACTATTTAATAATGCATCTACTGTACCTTCTTTTAAAGTAGTTGATTTTTTTAATTCTTCAATAGCTAATACTTTTGATCTAATTTCATTTAAAGTTTTTTCAGTTTTAGTATCTGGATTTGCTAAAAATTTAAGTGCAGTAAAACTACGAGTAGATTTTTCTAATTCAATAAAATGAAAAAACATAGCTTCTGCTAAAGGTTTTAAAGCTTCTGAATTTGGATTTTCTACAAGTTCTTTCATTTTACTTAAATCAAATTCACCATCATTAGCTATTCCTAAGTTTTGAGAAGCATTTACTGCAGATGCATAATATTGACTTTGTTTTGCAGACCCAGTTAATTCAAATTTTTCAATAACATTTTCTGCAGCTTTAAATTTAGTAAAAGTATCTTTATGTTTTTCATCAACTACTTTATAAATTTTTGAATAAGCACTTTTTATTTTTTGTTGTTCTTTTGCATATGCTCTTACTAAAGGATTTGAAACAAAATAAATAGCATGTTCTCTTGGAACACCTGCTTTAATTAAAAAAGTAATCATTGGTATAGTTTCATAATTACCTTGCATAAAGAATATCCATGGATTTTTTTCAGCATCCACAGCACCATTCATCATTTGTGAAAATATATCAGCAATATTATCTTGACCATCAACAGAATCTATACCTGAAAGAGAAATACCACCATCAATTTTATTATGAGGTAATAATAATCTATATAAGTTTGGTTCTTTTTCTTTACCTTTAATCTTACTAGTATCATCAATATATTTATTAGTTTTTTCATCAAATATTTGATTTTTATATGTTTTTGGTAAAGACATACCCATTTGATTAAAAATAGGATGAAGTGCATTTTCTACAGCAATTAAACCTAAAACTCTTTTACTTGCTATATTAACAACATGTTTATGTAAATTATAACCAACTTCAAGAGTTCTTGTTGGACTTATTATTTTTTTGTCTTTTTTAATTTTGTAAGGTGCCTTATGCATATTTTTAAATCTATCATACTCAGATACAAAGTCTTCTAATTTATCTGCAATATCATCTTTTAATAAATATGTATCATTTGGTCTAACTAAATTTGCATAATTTTCAGGCAATTCTAAAATTCCTTTTATAGAAGCAAGCAATTCATTTTCAATAGATGCTTTTTGTATCTTAATTATATTAAATGCTTTTTTCTTGCCTTCTATAGTTTTATTTAAGTTTTTAACTTGTTTTATTAAATCCTGATTGTTAATTCTTGACTGAACATAATTACCAGAACTATCAATATTAGGCATAAATGTTGTTAATTTATCTATGTCATAGTCAGTTCCTGATTTTGTTACAATTTCTGTTGGAGGAATAATAATATTTCCAGCAGAAGGATCTAAGAACTCATAAACTTCCATAAATTCCATAGAGTTTAATCCTTGTACAGGAATCCTAACTGCAGATAAAGTAATAGATTTTCTGTTATTATTTAAATCTAACCACTCATCTTCTTTAATCATATCATTTAATCTAGCTCTTGTCCCAATAGGCTGGCCATCTAAATGCTTTAGTTTATATAAATTTACAAAGTCTCCTTGTATTGCAATAGCAACTTTCATAGCTACTGTTTTACCAC
>Ga0315273_10008489_pt1 | contig 12966 bp, 11 predicted proteins | sample YL17G02_0_MG_FD_205753 | JGI IMG/M metagenome (GOLD analysis project Ga0315273, IMG submission 205753) | Sediment microbial communities from Yellowstone Lake, YNP, Wyoming, USA - YL17G02_0 | ecosystem: Environmental > Aquatic > Freshwater > Lake > Sediment | place: USA: Wyoming | collected...
ATAAGAAGTTCAAGAAAAAAGGAGGTAAATATGCCGCCGATCATAGGTGCTGCAATCCGCTTCATGACATCAGAGCCAGTTCCTGAAGCCCACATGATCGGCACGAGGCCAAGAAACATGGTAGCGACGGTCATGAATTTTGGTCTAACGCGTTTGACAGCGCCGTTTATCACAGCCTGGCGCAGTTCTTTAAGATTATTCAGGCGACCTTCCTTTTTCGCCTGTTCGTAGGCAATGTCAAGGTAAAGAAGCATGAAAACACCTGTTTCAGCGTCCACACCGAGAAGGGCAATGAGGCCTACCCATGTCGCAGCGCTCATATTGTATCCAAGGAGATACAAAAACCATACGGCGCCTACTGCTGAAAATGGTACTGCCAGCAGTATAATCATAGTCTTTGTTAATGACCGTGTATTCAGATAAAGGAGAAAAACGATCAGGAGAAGAGTAATGGGAATAATTACCTTCAACCTGTCTTTGAGACGCTCCATGGCTTCGTAGTTTCCGCTCCATGTGATAGCATAGCCGGCGGGAAGTGCCACACTTTTGCGAAGCAGTTGCCCTGCTTCATCAATGTAGCTCTGCGGATCACGGTCCGCAATGTCGAGGTATACATATCCGGTGAGCATGCCGTCTTCGTCCCTTATCATCGAGGGGCCGCTCACTTCTTTAATCGTTGCGAGCTGTGAGAGTGGAATATGGCGCTGTCCTCCAGCCGCAGGCACAAGAACTCTGCTGAGAGCACCGAGGTCCCCTCTGAAATCTCTCATATACCGAACATTCACAGGATAGCGCTCCCGTCCCTGAATGGTGGTTGTTATATTATCCCCGCCAATGGCGTTCTGGACAACCGTCTGGACTTCATCAATGGTCAATCCGTATCGGGCCAGCTCACTACGGCTCCACTCAAAGTCGATGAAATACCCACCTCCTGTTCGTTCAGCAAAAACGCTTCGCGTCCCTTTCACTTTCGTGAGCACTGATTCCACCTGGGTACCTACCTGTTCGATGATATTGAGATCTGCGCCTGAGATCTTCAGACCGATTGGGGTACGCAATCCTGTGGTGAGCATGTCTATGCGTCCCTTGATCGGCATCGTCCAGGAATTACTTACGCCTGGAACCTGAAGGGCATCATTCATCTCGTTCACAAGCTCCTGGGCGGAAATGTGATCAGGAGAGATACGACGAAGGACTGACTTTAGCCAATTGGGAGCCCATGACGAATACCATGCATCTTTCTTGCGCCACTCAGATGTTGGCTTAAGTATGACCAATGTCTCGATCATTGAGAGGGGAGCAGGATCAGTCGCTGTCTCAGCCCTGCCGGCCTTTCCGAGTACCTTTTCCACTTCCGGGAAACGACTGATAATACGGTCGGTAACCTGAAGAACTCTCTGGGCCTCAGCAATTGAGATACCCGGCATAGTTGTCGGCATATAGAGAAGTGAGCCTTCGTCGAGGGGTGGCATAAGCTCGGATCCGAGTTTCCTGTATATTGGAATCGTTACAAGAATAAGCACAAGCGCAAAACTGATGACCACCCACTTCCTGCGGAGTGTCCACTCCGCAACCGGTTCATATATTCGTATGAGCAATCGGCTAATAGGATGCTTTTCTTCTGACTGAATTTTACCTACCAGAATAGCGTTCGTTACTTTACAGAGCCACATCGGTTTGAAATTGAAGTTCCGCATATGGGTAACAAAAACACGCAGCGCAGGGTCGAGCGTAATCGCAAGCAATGCAGCAACGATTATGGCGAGGGTTTTTGTGTAGGCAAGAGGTTTAAAGAGACGGCCCATCTCACCCTCCAGAGTAAGCACAGGAAGAAAGGATACAGCAATCACCAGAAGCGCAAAGAAACTCGGACCAGCTACCTGCTTGATAGCACTAACGATTACAGCCTGATATTCTTCTCTTTTATCAGATTTCTGCCATTCCTCAAGTTTCTTATGCGTCTGTTCAACAACAACAATCGCTGCATCGACGAGGGCACCGACTGCTATGGCAATACCGCCAAGAGACATTATATTGGCGGTAATCCCGAGTGCTTTAAAAGGAACAAATGAGATAAGCACAGCGACTGGTATGGTAACAATCGGGATTATAGCGCTAGGCGGATGCCAGAGAAAAAGTATTATCACGAACATGACGGTAACAACAATCTCGATAAGGGTTGATCTGGTCGTATCAATCGACCGCTTAATGAGGTCCGAACGGTCATAAATAGGTACGATCTTCACTCCTTTAGGCAGTCCTGGCTCTATTTCCTTGATCCTTGTTTTTACCCGCTCGATCACCTCGAGGGCATTCTGTCCCTGTCTCATGACTATAATGCCTGAAACAACGTCGCCCTTCCCATCGAGGTCTGCTACACCCCTCCGTATATCAGGACCAAGAGCCACCTCTCCAAGATCCTTAATTCGTATCGGTGTTCCGTTTTCGCTTGCTGTAACTACTATTTCCTCAATGTCCTGAGATGACTTAATATAGCCCCTGCCTCTTATATTGTATTCAGTTCCTCCGAACTCAATGAGGCGCCCGCCAACGTCACTGTTACCACCGCGCACGACCTCTATGACACGGCTTATCGGAATCCCGAATGCCTGAAGCCTGTTTGGGTCGAGGTTTACCTGATACTGACGGTTGAAACCACCAAGGGGTGCAACTTCTGCCACACCGGGAACAGATTTTAAATAATATCTGAGATACCAGTCCTGGAATGACCTGAGTTCATCAAGGCTATGTGTTCCTGATTCGTCTACTAAGGCATACTGGAAGATCCAGCCGAGGCCTGTAGCGTCAGGGCCAATTTCGGTTCTTACACCTTGTGGCAGAAGAGGCAGGACAGCAGACAGGTATTCAAGTGTTCTCGACCGTGCCCAGTAGATGTCAGTACCATCCTCGAAAATTACATAGATATAGGAATACCCGAAGTCTGTAAAACCCCTGACAGCTTTTACTCTTGGCGAACCTAACATCGCTGTGACGATAGGATAGGTCACCTGGTCCTCAATGATATCAGGGCTTCTGTCCCAGCGCGAGTAAATGATTACCTGTGTATCACTGAGATCAGGGATGGCATCGAGAGGCACATGCTGCATTGACCACCATCCGGCGATTGCAGCAATAGCAACAATAACAAAGATAATGAAGCGGTTTTGAACAGAAAAATCGATGATCCGGTTGACCATCAATGATCGCTTCTCTCAGGTTCGATAGTCCGGGAACTCCCGAAACCAGCTCCTCCCAGTTTGCTCTCCGAGTCAATGAGGAAGTTTCCGGAAATAACAATACGATCCCCGGGTTTCAATCCTTTGACAACTTCGATCCTGTTGCCCAGGCGCCAGCCAGTCTCGATTTGCCGTGGTTCGAAAAATCCATTGCCGAGGTCAACAAAAACTGTTTTTTTCATTCCTGAGAAGATGATTGCTTCAGATGGCACAGTAATCGCCGGAGGCATCCTGACCGGTAGCTCAATGTCTACGAACATGTCCGGGCGCATGATCTGCCCAGGATTGTCAGCCTCGAGCCTTACTTTGAGCGTCCTGGTCTGAGCATCGAAAAATGGAGGCACGTTGCTTACTATCGCATTGTAGATTTTTTTCATCTGAGGGAGCGTAACCTTTGCTTTGATCCCTGGTTTCAGATACTGCGCCTCGTTCTCGAACACATCAGCCAATATCCAGACGCGGCTGAGATCTGTAATCTTGAAGAACTCCGTAGTCTTTTCAAATCGTTGACCAACATAGATATTCCTGGCAATAATAATTCCATTGGCAGGAGATGTCATTTCGATCTGATCGGTAAATTTGCGAGTGCGCCCTAACTCCTCGATCTGTTTTTCTCCCATACCAAGACTTCGCAATGTGTCTCCGTATTGTTGAATGTTCGCTTTTGTTAATTTAATCTGATCCGGGTTTGGAGATATCTTTTCTTCCTCACCCTCACCCATTTCCCCTTCCTCTCCCATCACCCCTTCTCCCTTTGTGAATCTATCAAGTGCGTTGAGTGCATAAAAATAGGCTTGCTGTGAAGATAGAAACTCGGGGCTGTAGAAGGTGGCAAGTTTCTCGCCTTTCTTAACTGCACTTCCTACAGTAAGAGTGGAGATTTCACGCACCCAGCCGGCAGCAGCCGAATTTACAATGTAGGCCCTTCTCTCATCAAATGCCACCCGTCCTAATATCCTCAGGTTACTGGATAACTGACTCTTCTCAACCTGTGCTACCCGAAGACCGATCAGTTGCTGCCTTTCCGGGGTAATTTCCACAGTACCGGAAGATGATGGTGAAATTTCTTCTCCTGAATTATCCGGTGGAGTATAGACCTGGGATTGAGAAACCGATGAACTTGAGGCCTCTTTCACTTCTTTGACAGTAAATTTCCTACCCAACAGAAATGCTGAGATGACGAGAACCAATATAAGAATCAGATATACTGTTCTTTTCATGCTTTGTTATTATACCCTAATATTTGTCTCATAAAGAAACCCCGGCGAAGAGCGCCGGGGTTTCTTTATTTCTATACTTAACTGATATTTTTCTACGCGACTATTAGAGGCCTCATCATGTCGTGTTCTTCATGTTCAAGAATATGGCAATGCCATACATATTCATTGCCGCCCGTCCTTGGACTTGTCGGTACAGTAAAAGGCACAGCAGGAAGATCGAACTTCATGATGACTGCAGTAACCTCACCAGGGTTCATCCTGACGGTCTCCTTCCACCCAAGTTCATTGGGATCAGGTGCCACACGAGGTCCTGTATATGCCGGCGTGCCATTATACGTTAACACATTAAATGGTCTCCTCCAGAGAATCTGGACATTCACCAGGTGGAAGTGGATCGGATGTGCGTCAAGCGTAAGGTTGGCTATCGCCCAGACTTCTATGGTACCCGCAGTTGTTACCTCAGTTGCAGGGTCTAAGTACTCTTTACCGAAAAAACCGGCAGCATCAGGTACATTTGTGCCGAGGAACTGTCCAAGGCGACCATAGTCGTCGAATCCTTCATTCAGGGTGAGCTGTCTGGTGCGCACTCCTACAGGCGCACTTGTAGGCTGACCCGGAACCTGGTTAACAAGAGGTGGATCGATAAGTGCCGGAAGAGCAGCATTAAGAGCAGCGACAGTAGGCATTGTTACAGTAATTGTTTGCGGAACTACTACAATCTTGAGAAGTGTCCTCGTGTTGGGTCCAAATCCAGGGGTTGAGACCGGAGTACTTGGGTTCAGGGGGTGGTAATCGAATATGGGGTTTCCGCCCGGGAACGGACCGGGGGCATTATTAAACAGAATAAACTCCCGGCCGGCAAGGCCTGTGAAGTTCACGAGAACGTCTGCACGCTCTGCCGGCGCAAGCAGCACACGGCCTCTACGATTCACCTGAGGCAGGTAACCACCTTCTGTGCCTATCTGCAGGAAGGTGGGGCCAGCCACTCCTGGGCTTGGCTCGGTATTGTTAGGGAAGGTCGTTCCCTTCGTTGCTACAAGCCTCGGGTTAAGGAACCTCGCATTACATGCATTAAGCATGCGGAACCTATAAGGCCTTGCCTCAACAGTAAGGGTCGGATAGGCTGTGCCGTTTACAAGGATAGTATCCCCGAAAAACTCCGGAACAACCGAAGGTACAGGAAGTGGTGTACGAGGAATAGCTGGAGGCGGGAAGGACGGAATGCCCTGAGGGCCGAATAAAGCCGTATCATATATCCAGGCGTAAGCAAGGTCGCCGGGGACAGCTCCGGTGACAGGATAACCCGCAGGGATTGCAGCAGGCAGGAAAATTTTGTCCTGGAAGACAAGATAATATGTGTCTCTCAGGTTCAATGCCTGCAGATCACCTGTTGGGAAAAGAGCTGCTTCTGCAGCAGGGTCATCTAAGACATAGGCCGTTGCAATACCTGCATAGGCATTGATACGGGTAATACCATGGGCATGATCATGATACCACATCAACCTCGCTGTCTGCTGATTAGGATAGTAGTATTCCGCCATGTTAGGAGCAGCCGCAGGGTTTAAAACAGCATTGTTAAGAAAGCTCAGGCCATGTGTACCGTTTGGTGTCCACCAGTCAAAGGGACCACCGTCACTGATCCAGGGAACAAAACCTCCGTGAAGATGCACTGCAACCCGATTTCGAGCCTGGTTGGCACCAGTGATTGTCCTATCCACTGGTATAATGTGGCTTGTCGGTAAGATATTCCTGAAGGTAATTTGTACTGGCGTTCCTTTCTGAGCAAGAATAATTCCGCCAAGGTGACTGAAGTTGGCAGCAAGACCCTGCCCAAAGCCCCACAACTTGGTCGGGTTGGGAAGCTGAGGATGAAGCTGGTCAGTGAACTGACGTATGTTTATTGTATAATGTAGCGCTCCGGTAACTGGTGCAGGTGCAGCATCAGCCGCCATTACCGGGATACCACCAACACTTCCAACACCCCGCATAGGGGCCATAAACTTCCGCAGGGCTGGGCTGTTGACTCCGTACTGAGCCATTGCTTCTTGTACCGCTAATTTCCAGGGAAGGATTGAAGCAGCACCAGAGATACCAGCGTACTTTAAAAAATCTCTTCTCGTTATCATTTTCTCCTCCTTTCTTTAATTAATCATTATTACTAAATACCATCATACAAAATGTATTTTCGATAGCTAAACACCTCCTTTTCCACTTTTGGTTTTTTATAGGATATATTAAAAAAATATAAAAAGGTATCAGAATTATACTGATTTTCCTGTAGGGGTTTGTCCTACAAAATACGTACTTTTTGTTCTTTATACATACATTTTTTGTTCCTTCATTGCCTATTCATAGCGAACTCTGTTCCAATCGTTGAAATCTCTGGATTCCTGCTCCCCGCTTACTACCTGCGGGGACAAGCTTCGCAGGAATGACGTCATTCCCGTGGAAACGGGAATCCAGGAAAGAGAAAAAACTTAAACAACTTTTAAGATCTTCAATTCTGTCATTCTGGCTTGTCCAGTCGGAATCTACTCGTACCGAGAATCTTTCTTCTTCGCTTACAGAAGGATTCCCGACAAGCGGGAATGACAACCACTGGAACAGAGTTCGCTATGATATGACGTTTGCAAAAATCGGAAAGCAAATAACCGAAAGTGCTTGTAAAGAAAATCTTCATTGATATAACATATCCCTTTAAAAAAATGTGGCGCGGGAAGGAGGTGTGGAAAAGAGTAACGCTTTCGGATTCTTTATCAAATAATGTTTGGGTTAGGAGGTTGAAATGACACGGTTTGTTTTTGTTTTACTGATCGCAGTATCTCTGATAACATGCAGTGCTGCTTTTGCAGCAGAAAAGAAGGCGTCCTGCCCCTTATGTGGTATGGAACAGGAGAAATTCGGACATACATGGATGGTTATAGAATATGAAGATGGCACCACTGAAGGGTTATGCAGCATGCACTGTGCTGCAGTTGAGTTCGCACAAAAGATAGATAAAACACCAAAGGCAATCAAGGTAGGTGATTACAACACCAAACAACTCATTGACGTTGAGAAGGCCTTCTGGGTAATCGGCGGAAGCAAGATGGGAGTTATGACAAAGAGAGCAAAATGGGCATTTGAGAAAAAGGATGATGCGGAGAAGTTCATGAAGGAAAATGGCGGAACCCCTGCTACCTTCGATGAGGTAATGAAAGCTGCATACGAGGATATGTATACCGATACAAAGATGATACGTGAAAAACGGAAAATGATGAAACAGAAAATGATGGAACACAAATAATCCTACAGGAGAGGCACATCCTGCCTCTCCTGTTCTCACTTTGCTATAATCAATACATGAAGCGTTTTACTACATTCCTGATTGTCTTTTTTTTCTCGGTCTCCCTGTCTGCTACCGTTGTTCCCATGAAACCCTCAAAAAAAGATAAGTGCCCGGTGTGCGGGATGTTTGTTTATAAGTATCCGGATTTCATCGCGGAGATCATCTTCAAAGACGGTTCATATGCGGTATTTGATGGAGCAAAAGACATGTTCAAGTATTATTTCAACCTTAAAAAATATAATCCTAACAAAAGGGTATCGGATATTGGATCACTCTATGTCACTGACTATTACTCCTTGGCCCAGGTAGACGGCTTCAAGGCATACTATGTTCTGGGAAGCGATATCTACGGACCGATGGGTCGGGAGCTTATCCCTTTTGAAAAAGAGGCTGATGCCAAAGAGTTTTTGAAAGACCACAAGGGAAAATCAATACACAGATTCAAAGATATAACGTATGAAATAATCAAAAGTCTCGACTAATCTATGAGAAAATCAAATCTTTTTCTATCTTACATTGCGGTCAATCTTCTGCTATTGCTTTTAATATTTGTCCATGCCTCTTTTAAGAGAAATTCAGATCAGCGATTTGTTATAGAAAAGCGTGCAATGGTAAAACAATTGAGACTCACAGACCTCTGTCTTTTTACTGATGCAAGTTATACAAGGCATCCGTCCCAGGCTGATTTACATACAGCTTTCCATGACCACCCTGCATCTCTGGAACATTTCCCATCAGGTTCATTACTCGCACCCCCTCCGGTCATAAGAAGAGTGAATGAGAAACTCGATTGAGCATCAGAAAAATATCATAGACTTTGCTCTCTCCTCTCTTTTGAGAAGAAAGGGAAAAAATGCAGGCTTGCTATTCGTCTACACCCTCGTTGTATTTGCTCTTGCCTCTGTCGTGTTTTTTACTCATTCAATAAGGAAAGAAGCTTCGATTATTTTAGAAGGCACCCCTGAGATGATTGTCCAGAAAATCGTTGCCGGAAGACACGACCTTATCCCGCTGATTTATATGGACAGGATTGAAAAGATCAGAGGTGTGAGTTCTGTGAAGGGGAGGCTCTGGGGCTACTATTACGACCCCGTCGTAGGAGCGAACTACACATTGATTGTACCTGAAAATTTCAGATCCGGCGAAGGGAATATAGTTATTGGTGAAGGCATCTCAAGAACCAGGCTCGCCTTTGAGGGAGACACACTGGAATTCAGGGCATATAGCGGGAAGATCATTAATTTGAAAATAAAAAATATTATCTCTTCAGAGTCAGAACTCCTATCTTCCGACCTGATCATGGTTTCAGAAAATGATTTCAGAAGGCTTTTTGGTACCCCGGTGGATTATGCAGTTGACTTAACTCTCAATGTAAGAAACCCGAGAGAACTATCTACAATCGCTCTCAAAATATCAGAGATCCTGCCCGATACACGAATCATCTTAAGGGATGAAATATTAAGAACCTATGACAGCGTTTTTAACTGGCGGGGGGGCATCCTGATCGTCATCCTTTCCGGTGCCTTGCTGGCTTTCATCATCTTTGCATGGGATAAGGCATCAGGTCTGAGTTTGGATGAAAGGAGAGAAATTGGTATTTTGAAAGCTATAGGATGGGAGACATCCGATATTATACTGATGAAGTTCTGGGAGGGTATAGGCATATCCCTCACTTCTTTCTTTTCCGGCATCATGTTAGCTTATATTCATGTATTCTTCACATCTGCTTCCCTTTTTGAACCTGTCCTGAAAGGTTGGTCTGTGCTCTATCCTCAGTTCAAACCCATTCCATTTATAGATGCCTCCCAGATAGCAACCCTATTCTTCCTCACCGTTGTTCCTTATACAGTGGCTACCGTAATCCCTTCATGGAGGGCTGCAACAATTGATCCGGATTCTGTCATGCGGTAAATGAACCTATGATTGAACTGGTAAACATAAGAAAAGTCTTTAACATGGGGAAACCGAATGAGTTCACTGCAATCAATGGAATAAGTATGCAGATCGACTCCGGCAAAATGACCGTATTGAAAGGACCGAGTGGCTCAGGGAAAACAACCCTTTTAAGTTTGATTGGTTGTATGGCAAGACCCACCTCAGGGAGAATCCATCTCATGGACAGGGAGATAACAAGCCTGCCGGAGAGGTTTCTTACCGAGATCAGACGGAAGACATTCGGTTTTATTTTTCAGCAGTTCAATCTTATTAAAGGAATCACTGTCCTGGAAAATGTAATGCTGCCGGCCTATCCCGGAGGCGAAAAATATTCTCTCCTGAAAAAAAGAGCTATGCATCTCCTTGACATCTTTGACATTTCCAGAAAAGCACGCGACAGAGTCGAGTGGCTTTCCGGTGGCGAAGCACAGAGGGTAACCATTGCGAGGGCGTTAATGAATAATCCTTTCATTGTCATCGCAGATGAACCAACGTCACATCTTGATACAAAACTGTCCCGCGAGTTGATGGGTATTATGGGCAGGCTGAAAGAAGACAACAGGACAGTGCTTATCGCAAGTCACGATCCGGTTGTATATGAGTCAGATGCAGTTGACAGGGTTATTCGTATTGCAGACGGAAAAATAGAGGAACACAGATGATATTTCACCCCTCTATCATTGCACTGTATGTCGCCTCCCTTCTTGTCAGTTTCATGATCTCCTATTCTGCCTACTACGGAATACAGATTCTGAGAAAATGGGATATCGAGAGTGGCAGCGAGCTGCAGTTAGTCCTCGAAAGAAGGACGTATCTCATCTCAACTATCCTCACTTATCTCTTTGTCTTTCAGCTTATCTCTCTCTTCCTTTACATCTATACGGCAGAGCAGCTCCACGTACTTTTTGTAGGAGCTATGTGTGCCGCCGGCACTCTTTATGTGAACACCTGTGGGTATCCGGCACTCATTCTGAAAATGGTCACCTTCCTCCTCGCCGGCCTCTGGCTGATCCTAAATTATGCAGACAACAAGGCATATGACTATCCGCTCACCAAAAGGAAATACCTGTTACTTCTCATCATCACACCTCTTTTACTCACGGAGACTGCATTGCAGACTGCTTTTTTTCTACGCCTCAGACCGGATCTGATAACCTCCTGTTGCGGGACCCTCTTCAGTACGGGAAGCAAAAACGTTATTTCGGAAGTTTTCTCACTTCCAAGCATGCAGGTAAAGATAGCATTCTATCTCTGTATGGCTTCCACAGTTGCTTCGGGTATTCACTTTTATCGAAAAGGAAAAGGAGGATATCTCTTTTCCTCGATGAGTATAATAATGTTTTTCGTATCTATTATTGCCACGATATCTTTCATATCTCTCTATTTTTATGAACTGCCAACCCATCACTGCCCTTTTTGCCTTTTACAAAAGGAATACGGATATATCGGTTATCTCCTTTATCTTACACTCTTCGGCAGCACAGTATTCGGGATAGGAACAGGTGCTTTAATGCCTTTCAGGAATGTGAAAAGCCTGACAACAATCCTGCCTTCCATTCAGAGGAGACTGACTCTCCTCTCATTGATTTTACTCGTCATATTTTCAGCGATCGCAACCTACCCGATGGTATTTTATGACTTTACACTGGAGGGTTATTGAGACCTCAATTCTTTAACCTAAAAATGCATTTAAGATAATGCAGATGTTTTGAAAAAATTTATTTTTCGATACCTTAGTGTACCTTTAACTAATGGCTGTTGGAATATTTTTGTGAATGAACAAATAAAGATATCTCAATAATCTATCGAGTTAAATAAATTTTGAACAATTTCTGCATTATTCGGGTTAATTATCACCGACTGATACCTTGAGTTTTGATTCTGAGACAATCAGAAACGTAGCGGAAGAAGCCACTCTCTCTCCTTCCCTGAGACCCCGTATGACCTCCGCCATCCCATCCACCTTCATTCCCAGAACAACTTCTCTCGGTTCAAAATATCCTTCACCTTTTACAACGTACACCCTCTGCCTTCTCCCGGTGTTAATGACAGCACCTGCTCTGAGAAAGGAGGTGATATCCATTTCTGCCAACAGGCATAATGATCAATGGCTCTTCTTGAGGAGACATACGGATAATATTCTTTACTTTCGTGTCATCGAAGGCACCGATAACTACAGTTCTGAGATTCAATGAAACAGCCTGCAAATAAACATTCTGAGCTGCATGTCCTGCTTCTATATGCACATAACGAATTCCCCTCTCCCCATACTTCCGGGTCGTCCGTTCATATACTGCTGATAATATGATGACGACAGCACCATCGGCAACCCATGGCTGTCTGAGGGCGGCAGCGGAAAGTTCAAGTCGTTTATCTCCTTTTTCAATTTTCACCAGTTTGTGCCCAAGGGGGCTGTATTTATAAATCCCGTTTGGAAGGTTATTTACATTTCCAATAACGACATAGACTTCGAGGGGGTAAAGGGCCCCTGCTGACGGTGCTGTCCTGAAACCATGTGGATCTGTAATGCCCTGCGCAGCCCAGAGAAGTTGTGAAACCTCAGAAAGCATCAGAGGGACATTTTTATATTTTCGAACAGATCTCCTTTCCCGCAAAGCCTTTTCGACAGATATTGAACTACTATATTTCGGATCAGGTAGTCTTATCACATCCTCAGGTTCTTCTGTATAGGCAGGCGCAGTTCCACTAACCAGTGCTAATATGGCAATCAGAAATAAACAAAGAATAGGTGTTAAAAGAATTCTCCATATCATACCCATCTGTTTCTTGTTAACCTTTTTTAATTCTTTTACTCTTGTCTCCTCTCAGGATTGATACTCCTAAAACGAAACAAACAAGTGCGATCAGGAAAAAAAGAAAAAAGAATTTCATAACATATCGTGACGTTATGAAAAAAAGTATGGCTAAGACAAAGAAGGCTAAAGCTGATTTCGCCTGATTTTTAGTCATCCTGGATTTCTCCCTTCTGTATTTTTAACCTTTTATTCTTCTGTCAGATACCGAAAACTATCTCCCTCTCTTCCAAGTCAACTCTGTCAATCCTGACCTTTAGCTCCTTGCCTATACCGAACTTCTTTTTGCTATGCAGCCCGTAGAGGCTTAGTTTTCTTTCATCATAGCGGTAAAAGTCATCAGTCATGTATGAAACATGGAGAAAGCCTTCAACATAATAATCTTTCAGTCTTATCTTTAACCCATAGGGGGTAACTGAGATGACCATTCCATC
>Ga0315273_10008490_pt1 | contig 12966 bp, 7 predicted proteins | sample YL17G02_0_MG_FD_205753 | JGI IMG/M metagenome (GOLD analysis project Ga0315273, IMG submission 205753) | Sediment microbial communities from Yellowstone Lake, YNP, Wyoming, USA - YL17G02_0 | ecosystem: Environmental > Aquatic > Freshwater > Lake > Sediment | place: USA: Wyoming | collected...
TGCCCGGCGCACATTTTTACGGCGCTTATCGCCCTTCAAACCGGTTTGCGGCTGAGTATAACGCACGCGTCTCAAGTTCAAGTAATCCAGCTCCAAACCGGGCCACTCCGCCACATAACGGGCCAGAAGCAAACTTTGGTTAAAACCCCGTTCCCGCAAACGTTTGGGGTGCAACGGGATCGGCATGACCAGCCCCTGTTCAAGACCGGCCGGCAACTTTTGGCCGGCGTATTGCTTCAAGAGCGGACCCAGACTCTTCGCTAAATAACTCTTGCCCCCATATTTGAATTGATGAATCGCCTCCATTAGTCCGCCCTCAAAAAGATAGGGCGCGCCGGCCCAATCGAAAAAAGGCCTTTTGCGCAGGCAGTTCTCGCACACATGATTTTCATTGATACCTTGGGAAAAAGACCGGCCGCAAATCGGGCAATGGGGCGATTCCAGAGGAATGAACGCGGAGAGGCAAGCCTTGCAAAGAAAGTTGGATTGTTCCGCTTCCCCGGATTCATCTTGCAAAAATTTCCTACAAATCCGGCATTGGGGCGGAAAAATCAGATCAATGAATTTTCGAAAAAGACCCATGTTTACCCCAACGTTGCATATTGTTTTGAGGTAGCCGCAATCCCGCGCTGCGCGGGATTAGCCTGCGCATTACGCAGCCTAAAGGCTGTGACTACCCCGGTTTTAGAATACACACAAGGTGACATCTGTCAAAATTGTAAATCGTGACTATAATGGCTGTTTTTATAGATTTTTATTAATGCCCAATTCCTTTTTTATGCAACAAGAAGGTTTACGCTTCCCCTGCCGTCACCTCATTAAAATTTTGAATATCGAATAATGAATATGAACGACGCAAAGACGCACGGCTCCGTAGGGACGATTTTATGTCTCTACGTTCTACGTCTCTACGTTATGCGTCTCCACCGTTCCCACGTTTACACATTCACACTTTCACACCTTCTCACGCCTGTCCGCCGGAGGTCCTGCGGAGGCGGATTCACACGTCCCTTGTCCGCCGTAGGCCATGCGAAGGCGGATCACTTTCACACGTTCTCACGTGCTTTTTGCAGCATTTGCTCCAATTTCCAATCCACCCTGAGCCGGACCCTTTGTTCCCGGTCTTCTATTTTACTGCGATAAACCAGGTAACCGTTGTTAAGGCCGAAAAGAAACAGATCACGCGTGACGATCACGTCCTGGCGGCAATATTCGGTCAGTTTCTGCATCGCGCCTTGATTGAACCAGGCCACGGCCTGCAAGCCGTCCGCGCTTTTGCCCTGGCCTAAGGTTTCGTTCGCCAGGTGATCCAGGCTCAAACGGAATCCCAGACGTTGATGAATATCTTCCAGGATATCGAAGGTCTTGAGGCGCGTCAGGTCTTTGTTCGTATAAGCCCCCAACACCTTATAGTCGAACCCCTTGATGTTGAAACCGATAATCAAATCCGCCTGCTCCAGGTGGGCTAAAAGTTTTTCCGTCTCATCTTCGAAGAAAGTGAAGAACTCCTTGGCCAGGCTGTCATAAAGCACACCCACCGAGATCCGCATGAGATGCACGTTCTTCCAGCCGCCCACATCCTGGGCCAACTTCTGGGTTTCCAGGTCCAGGTAGACCACGCGCGGTTCAAGGGCTGCGCTTGGCACTTCTTTTCGGATTGGCCCGGTTTTCTGCGGCGCGGCTTGTTCTTCGGCCTGGCCGGCGGCAACTGCGGCAAAAGGAATCACGCCGGTCAAAAATTCAAGAATCAGGATGGCTGCTCTTTTATCCAGCGGTTTGTTGCCCGACCCGCATTTAGGCGAATGGATGCAGGAAGGACAACCCTCCTCGCAAGGGCAGGCCTTGAGATGTTTCAGGGTGGCCTGCAGCAGTTCCAGGACCACTTCAAATCCACGCTGAGCCAGGCCGACCCCGCCCGGATAACCGTCATAAATGAAAATGGCGCCTTTGCCCACTTGGGGGTGAAAAGGGTAGCAGATCCCGCCGATATCGTTGCGGTCGCAAAGCGCAAAAAGCGGAAAAATACCGATTGTGCCATGCTCGATGGCATGGATGCCGCCCATAAAATGCAAACCCTGTTTTTCGATCCAGGCCTCGATGGCCGGTTCCAGCTCGATCCAAAAACCCACGGTCTCAAAGGTCTGGGGCGGCAGGTCCAGATCGTACACGCCCATCAACTCCTGGCCCGGCAGGGCCCGCTTTTCATAACCCACGATCCACTCGGTGACCTTTAACCGGCCTTCACGAATCAGAAACTGGCCTTTGGGCCGGCTGCGCGTGATCTGGATGATCTCGGTCTGCTTCTCGGCCCGGGTGCGCGTAAAATACTGCCGGTCGGTCTTGCTGGCCACAATGTCCCTCTTCTCAAGATCCAGCTTCTCGATCAAAAACTGTTGGCCGCGATGAAGATAAACCGCGCCCGGATGGCCCTCTTTCAATGCGCGGATGCCGTCAATGGTTCCGATCGCTTCACCGGTCTCTTTTTCAAAAATCGTGTAGGCTTCGCCCACCGAGCGGATATTGACCTGCTGGTGGGGATGGCGCCGGCTCGCAAACCAGATCGGCTCTTCTTCCGCCGAACGCCGCAGGGTCCCCTTTAATTCCAATTGTTCCAGGTGAGTCTGGAAATCCCGGGACCAGTATTTTTCGTCCGCCAGGGTCAACGGTTTTTCAGCAGCCGCGCAAGGCAGATGGGCTGCGATCACAAAAGGATTGTGAGGGTCCAAGATGGCCGCCTCATAGGACCGGTTGAAAAGATCGTCCGGGTGGTGCATGAAGTATTGGTCCAAGGCATCCGGCTTGGCGATCAGGATGATCATGGATTCCCGCCCGGACCGCCCGACCCTTCCACCTCTTTGCCAGGTATTGATAATCGTGCCCGGATAACCCACCAAAAGACAGATGTCCAGGTACCCGATATCAATACCCATTTCCAGGGCGCTGGTTGAAACAACCCCCAACAAATCACCGTCGGCCAGGCGCTTTTCAATCACCCGCCGTTCTTCAGGCATAAACCCGGCCCGGTAAGAACTGACCTTTTGGGCCAAGGTCGGCGAAAGTTGCGTCACCCAAAGGTGGATCAGTTCCGTGATTTTGCGCGATTGGGTAAAGGCAATGGTGCGGAACCCGTGCTTAAGGCATTCCACAAAAAGCTGGGCTGCTGAAAAATTAGGGCTGGCGTCCGGATTGAGAAAAAGAAAATATTGCCCGGCCCGGGGCGCGCCGTTAGCGGTCACAATTTTTATTTTTTCTTCAATCAGGCTTTGGCCGAATTCTTCGGGATTATCGATGGTGGCCGAAGAAAGAATGAATTGCGGATGCGCGCCGTATAAAGCGCAGAGCCGCTTGAGCCGGCGGATGACCTGGTTCATATGCGAGCCGAAGATGCCGCGGTAGGTATGGACCTCGTCCAGGACAATGAATTGTAAGTTTTCTAAAAATGATGCCCATTGCTGATGATAAGGCAAGATCGCGCTATGCAACATATCCGGGTTGGAAAAAATGATCTCCGGCGGCCGGGCTTTAATCTGTTTGCGGCGATAGGCCGAAGTGTCCCCGTCGTAAATCGCCGCCGTCATTTTCCGGCACGCAAGGCCCTTGAGCATGGGGGCCAGGTTCTTGAACTGGTCCTGCTCCAGAGCTTTCAAAGGAAAAAGATACAGGGCCTTGGCCTTTTCGTTTTTTATCAGTTTTTCCAGGACCGCCAGATTGTAAATCAGGCTTTTACCGCTGGCCGTGGGCGTGGCGACCAGTACATGTTCTCCTTGCCGGATCTGCTTGAGCGCCTCGACCTGGTGCTTGAAAAGCTTCTTTATTTTCAACTGCTGGACAAGCAGACCCAGGTCTTCCGTCAAATCGAGATCCGGACCGTATTGGGCCGCTTTCTCCGGCAGGTGGCGGTCATGAATCAAGGCCGGACCCAAATCAGGGTCTTTTTTGATTAAATCCATAAACTGGGACAGATCGAGCTGACGGTTGATATCACACCTCCGGGAAAAGAGTGTATAAGCGTTTAGCTTCCGCATATCGACAATTTGTCGTCGATAAGGAAAAATAAATTAATTCGTTGTCTTACCATCGTACGGATTTCATTCCGGCGATCTCGCTGGAACTCCTGTTCCGGCTCAAACCATTGCCGGAATTCATGTTTTATTGATCCTATATTTTTCAAGATCGATAAAACATTTAGGTCTTCATATCATATAAGTTAAAAAATGAGTGACATCAATTAATAAATATGCTATTTAATTATTGGTATTTCATGCAAATTCATGGTGCTCGAGAGTGTCGAGTTCGTGATTTTAGCACGATAGGTTATTTTTATCGTTCGCATTATATACAATAGATGATCACATTATGAGGAACTCGGTACTCTTGTGATTGTAAATTTTGTTAAGATCCCTCTCTGATAGGTCAAAAAATGCCTAAAAATCTTACCCAAGCGCCCGCTTTAAAAAATCTCCTTTATAAAAAAGGGGATTTAATCATCAAAGAAGGCGACTTTGGTATCTCCATTTATAAAGTGCTGAAAGGTGAGGTCAATATAACCAAAGAAATCGCGAACAAGGAGCTGCTTCTAGCCACCCTTGGTCCCGGTGAACTGTTTGGGGAAATGGCTTTCCTGAACCGTAAATCCGAGGTCCGTACCGCCTCGGCCCGGGCCATGACCGAGGTTGAACTGGAAGTTTGGCATCCCGAGCTTTTTGCCAAGGAATATAACACTTTGCCGCCCATCATGAAACATATCACCAAACTGATGATCGAACGCTTGATCCGTTTGAATAATTCCTTAAGTCAATTATCCGTTAAAAGCACCCTGCCTCAGGAACAGCCCGAGGACCAAAGTTCCAAAAGAAGATATTTTCGCAAACAATTGGACCGCGCCGGTTTTTACCGGGCCAAGGGCGCTCCCAAAGAAGTCGAGATACCAACCAGAATTCTGGATATCAGCATGGTGGGCCTGAGCATGGAAGTAAGTTCCTCCAACGTGCGCCGCTATCAGCTGGGAGACTCGTTTGAAATCTATACCGCCTTGCCCAGCGGCCAGGAACTTAAAATCACGGCCAAACTGGTATCCATAAAACCGGGCAGCAAGCAGAACCGCACCAACTTAGGAATGGAGTTCATTGAGATCACCGGCGATACCGCCAAAAGACTGGGCTTTTTCATGATGTCCTAAATGAAGGGATTTTCGAATTACCATGACAGTTGAAAGTTTCATATACGGTTATCTGGTCGAAGAACAAGATTATGCGGACGGCAAAGTCATCATCGAGGAGAACAGTCAGGGTGACTGGGCTTATGTCGTGATCGAAGGTAAAATAAAAGTCAAAAAGAACACCCCTAAAGGGGTTGTCGCCATTGAAAGTATTAAGCCGGGCGGCCTTTTCGGTATCAGCGAGCTTTTCACCAAAACCGACAAGATTCGCAGGTTGAGCTTCGTGGCCGATGGCCCCACCAAGGTCGGACTATTGGACGGCAATCGCCTGAGTATGGAATACGACAACCTCTCACCCCATTTACAAAGCCTGTTGCGCGCCCTGGCCAAAAGACTGAGCACCATGTCTGAAAAAGTCAGTCTCATGGCCGTCAATAAAAAAGGATGATGTTCAGCTTATAGCCTCAGTCTCTGAAATCTATCCCAAGCTTCCCCAAACCAAAGAAACGGCCATAAAACTCCTTTTCAAATTTCCTCCAGTACCTCATCCAAATTTCCGACTAACTCCTCGGCGTTTTCTTTGGAAAAGATAATGGGCGGTTTGATCTTGAGCACATTATACCAAGGTCCGTCCGTGCTGAGCAGAAAACCTCTCTCTTTCATCTTCTCGATAATAACGTCTATTTCCGGCACAGCCGGTTCCAGGGTCTGGCGGTCACGCACCAGTTCGACGCCTACGAACAAGCCCCGGCCGCGTACATCGCCGATAAGGAGATGCTTTTGCATCAAGCTTCGCAACCCGGCCAGTAAATAGCGGCCCACCTCCAGGGCGTTTTGCTGCAAGGCTTCTTCCCGAATGGTTTGCATGACCGCCAGGCCGGTTGCCATGGAAACCGGATTACCGCCGAAGGTATTGAAGTATTCCATACCGTTATCGAAGGCTCCGGCGATTTCCGGTGTGGTGATCACCGCGGCCAGGGGATGGCCGTTGCCGATCGGTTTGCCCAGGACAACCATATCCGGAACAGCATCCTGCAACTCAAAACCCCAAAATTTTTCGCCTACCCGGCCGAATCCTACCTGCACTTCATCCGCGATACCAACGCCGCCGGCAGCCTTGATATATTTATAGACTTCCGTCAGATAATTATCCGGCAAGGGGATTTGTCCGCCGACCCCTAGTAGCGTTTCGCAGATAAAAGCGGCCGGCCTTTTGCCCTGTTTTGCCAATGCTTCGATAATTCGTTGCACATCCCCGGCATATTTTTCCCCGGCCTGCGGGTCATTGTAACGATAGGCTCCCCGGTAAAGGTCCGGACTCAACGCCTTGTGCACCTGGGGCGGACGGCCGAACCCGCCTTGGCCGTCGAATTTATACGGGCTCAGCTCCATGGCGACCGTGGAGGTGCCGTGATAGGCATGGTCCAGGACGATCACGTCTTTCCGGCCGGTAAAATGGCGGCTCATGCGCACGGCCAGGTCATTGGCTTCGCTGCCGGAGTTGGTGAAGTAACACACCGATAAATTCTTGGGCAGGGTCGCGCAAAGGACCTTGGCGTAATCGACGAGAAGGTCATGCAAATAACGCGTATTCGTATTCAAGACGGCAATCTGCTTCTGCATGGCCTTCACCACCGCGGGATGGCAATGGCCGACATGGCTGACATTGTTGACGCAATCCAGATAGGTTTTACCCTGATCGTCATAAAGGTATTGCAGCGCGCCCCTGACGATTTTGAGCGGCTGCCCATAACTGATGCTCAGGTTGCGTCCGATATACTGCTTGCGTTCCCGGATCAAGGCGCTATGGGTCTCCGCCCGGGGCAAAATGGAAGAAAATCCGCAAGCCTGCCGGAAAGCCTCCTGGGCCGCCAAGGGATTGATTTGGATCCAGCGGTGCAGCAGGTCCCAGGCCGGCTTTTCCGTGATAAAATGATGTTCGTTGGCGCTCCTGAAGGAAGTATGGTAAGCGGATTGAGTGACGCTGATGCACAAGCGGGCCGCAATCAGATAATAAAACAGCCCGACCTCTTCTTCCTCAAGGGGATTTTGCCCGTGATAACCTTGCACCACGAGGCTGGCGGAACGAATCGGGTCGGATTGGCCCAAAATGGCATAAGTACAAGCAATGGCCAGGTTATGAATGAGCTGGGAATGCACCATGTCTCCGAAGTCAATGAGCCCGCTGATCGCGTTCTCTTTCACCAGCACATTGTAATCGTTGGCGTCATTGTGGATGACGGCCGTGCGTAAAGCAGAGAGCCGGGGCCGAACCTCGGTCTCGAATTGGAGTAAAAAATAGGCCGCGACTCTGCGGTCGGCATGCGAACGGATAAAACCCAAACGTAGCTCGGCATCCAAAGCGTTTTTCAGGTCCCAAATATAGTTGCGCTGAGCGGCCGGGTGTTGAAACCCCTGCAGAGCACGGTCCATTTGCCCGAGAAAACGCCCCAGGTCCCGGAATAATTCTTCGTCATGTGTTTTCAGATCCGCCCAGAAAGTCCCCTGCAAAAAGGTCAACACCCTTAAATAACAAGTCCTGTTTTCACGACGGATGACCGTCAAAGCCCGGCCTTCCCGGTTCAGTAAAGGGCGGGGAAATTTATCGGAGAGTACGCTGGCGGCCAAATGCTCCAATACTTTCACTTGCGCGTCCAGGAAATCAAAACCATGTTCCTCAAAAGCCGCCTTGAGAACATATTGCTTGCCGGTCTTGTCTTTGAGGAGAAAATTCAACTCATCATAACCGCGCAAGGCCTTGGCTTCCGCTGTCAGGCCATAGTGCTCCCTAGCCAGTTCGCTGATTTCATTTTCCGAAAAATACATGGGACCTCCTCACAAGATTTCGGCATGGATATTAATCGTCTCATAATAATATTGACACGTAAGCAAAAATTTATTTATCGAGATGAGATTTCAGCAGCTCTTTTTCAAACGGCAACTTCTTAAACACGGAAGGTTATCGTAAGATCGGCAAGCGCGACGCCCGTATTTTACAGACGCCCGGAAAAATTTTGCCGACTCTAAAAAAAATTAACCATAGCGGCGCTTGCCGTTACTGCCCGAATGCGGTTAGTTGCCGTTTGAAAAAGAGCTGCTGAAATCGAAATCATATGTCAATACTATTTTGAGATCGTTAATATGCCGGATTTGAGATTGCTTTATCGTTTCGCGCGGCGCGGGAGTCCTCGCAATGGCAGGTATAGGGCAGGTTTTCTTGCCACGCCGTAGCCTTCGCGAAGGCGGGAAACCTGCCCCTACTTTGTCTGAAGGCGAGGAATTTTAAAGATCTCCCAAATAAGCATTCATCCGCAATTCATCGTGATCGTTGTTGTGACCGTAATCGCCATCGCTTTCATTTCGTATCCGCACTATCATGCGACAACGGTCCCGCTTCTTTTTTCAAACTGAAGCGCCACTTGCAAAAAACATTCTCCGGATGGGGATCCGGAGGCGCAAACAGGCATTCCACCTGAATTCGTTCGTCTATTTCTTTTGCAAACCCGGCGAACTCCCCCCAATGCATTTCTTTGCAGGCATATTCCCCTATGCCGCGCTTCAGGCGTGCCTCCTGGGTGGGACAACGCGGGACCCGGATAATCACCTCGTCGGCCTTTTCCTCGATTTCATAACCCACCAGAATATGCCACGGAAAATAGCGTAGGGCTTTCACGAATCCGACCAGGCCTTTTTCTTCGATCCCGAAGCGCTTGAGTAAATCTTTGGCGGCCATGCCCGCGATGCGTGACCAGACCTTGGCATTGATCTCTTCGGCCGCCGGCCGGCCGTATTGCTCTTCGATGTTGATAAACCAAAAGGCATCCATGATACGGTAATGCCCAAGCATGAATTCAATATAGTTCCGCAGCTCCGGAGCTTCCATCTTCTCGAACATCGCAAAGTCCATGGTTTGGCCTCCTTAGGCTTTTATTTTTAGGATATCGGCCATTTGTTGTCGAAAAATTTTAGATTGCCGCGTGCACAATATCGTCATTCCGGCCTGTTGTTAGCCGGAATCCAGGTTTTCGGACGTTGATTCCGGCTCAAATCATCTTATCCTTACCCATATCTATGTATTCTGGACACGGGGGGGTACATGATAAAAAGCAACTATCCCGGCATTGGAAGGCGACCTGTGAATCTCATTCTTCTTCCAATAACTCGACCTCCTTTTTCAGGGCCTCCCACTCCTGCTGTTTTTTCTCCCATCTCTCGATCAACTTCCTCAATTCCTCCTTGCCGGTATTGTATTCCCGCAGCAAGGTCAGGAATTTCTCGTTCTCTTTATAAACCTCGGGATCGGCCAGTTGCCGGCCTAATTCATTTTCCTGTTGTTCCAGGCCCGTGATTTTGCGTTCCAGGTCCTGCACCTCATCCTGGACCGGTTTGATTACGGCCCGGATGCGCTGGCGCTGTTCAGCCCTTTCGCGGCGTAATTGTTTTTTATTGGAAACGCGATCGGCTTTAGACGAGTCCTGTTCCAATGCTTCCGCTTGCTCCGGGTTGTCTTGGACTTTTTCCTCATCAGGGTCGTTGCGGGCCGCCAGATGTTCCAGATACTCGTTTAATTTACCCGGATATTCTTCGACCAGACCGTCATGGATGTCCCAGATCCGGGTGGCCAGACGGTTCACAAAAGCCTGGTTATGCGACACGAACAAGAGCGTGCCGCCGAAATCGGTCAAGGCATCGATCAAAATCTCGGAAGAGATGATGTCGAGATGGTTGGTCGGTTCGTCCATAACCAACAGGTTGCCGGGTTTCACCAGGATCTTGGCCAGGGCCACCCGGGCCCTTTCACCGCCGGAAAGCACACCGATGGATTTATCCACGTCCTCGCCCGAAAAAAGAAAAGCGCCACAGATCCCCCTCACAAAGGAGACGGTCTCGTGGGGCACGATCTGATAAACTTCTTCCAGGATGGTCTTGTTGTTGTCCAGCATCTCGGAATGATGCTGGGCATAATAGCTCAGATTGGCACCATACCCCAGACTGATCTTTCCTTGGTCCGGTTGCATCTCCTGGGCGATCATGCGCAACAAGGTTGTTTTGCCGGCGCCGTTGGGCCCGATAATCGCTATGCGCTCGCCTCTTAAAACATGCAGGTCCAGGTCCTGGTACAGCGGCGGACCTCCAAAGCTTTTGCTCAAACCCTGGACCGTCACTACGTTTCGGCCGCTTTGCTCCACCGGCGGAAAGGAAAAACGGATGTTTTTTCGGTGTTGATGAGTTTCGATCAATTCCATCTTCTTCATCAACTTGATCTTGCTCTGCGCCTGGCGCGCCTTGGAAGCCTTGGCCTGAAAGCGCTCGATAAACCGCTTGGCTTCCTTGACCTTCTGCTCCTGGTTGCGGGCGCGGGCATCCAGCGTACGGCTTTCTTCTTCACGGGCCTGCAAATAGAAATCGTAATTGCCGGAATAAGAACGCAGGCCCTCGGGTTCAAAGCTTAAGATCCGGCGCACTTGCCGGTTTAAAAATTCACGGTCATGACAAATCAGGACCATGGCCCCCTTGTAATCCTTGAGAAACTCTTCCAGCCAATGCACGGAAGGCATGTCCAGATGGTTGGTCGGTTCGTCCAGCAACAGCAGGTCCGGGTTCTGATAAAGCAGCGAACCTAATGCGGCCCGCATCTGCCAACCGCCGCTGAGGGTCCGGAGTTCCCTTTGAAAATCGCCCGGCTTAAAACCCAAACCTAATAAGATTTTTTGGGCCCGATGGCCCGGGTAACGGGTCTCCAAATCGAGCATCTCCTGGTGGGCTTCAGCCAGCCTGATATTCAACAGGCCCTGTTCCGGCTCGCTTAGTTTTTGCTCCAGTGTTTCTTCCGTTTCCTGAATGGTCTGATGGATACGCAACCGTTCCGGCAGGGAATTCAAGACCGAATCCAACAGCAGGCCAAGCGGTTTTTCCTGAAGGTCCTGGGGCAAATAACCAATGCGGGCGCCTTTGGCTGTCCGGATCTCACCCTCCATGGTGGCCAGGGAGCCGCTTAAAATTTTCAAAAGCGTGGTCTTACCCGAACCATTGGGGCCAACCAGGCCGATCCGGTCGCCGGACTCGATCTGAAACCCGATTCCTCTGAATAAATCCCTGCCGCCAAAGGCTTGCGATAAATTAATGACATCAATAAGGCTCATTTAAAAATCACTCTTTATCTAAAACATACGAACATAGCCTGCCATAAACCGGGGAACCGGTTCAAAGAAGCGTCAATTTAAACCTTTACTCCGTTTTTGGCAAGCTTCAGGCTGCGTTCGAACCATTTAGGTCTGAATTAATTTTCCCTGCCGCGCTTGCTTTACTTGACAGCCTGTTCCGCAATAGCCTAAATTGGTCCTTCAAAATTAAGCAGGTCTAAGGAATATCATCATGATTCATCAAGGTTGGCATGAAACCAAAACGCGTATTCGTTATAAAGAAACCGATCGCATGGGCGTGGTTTACTATGGCAATTATCTCACATTTTTCGAGGTCGGCCGGGCCGAATGCATGCGCAGCCTGGGCCTGCCTTATTCCGAGTTGGAACGTCTTGGTTTTCGGCTGGTCGTAACCGAAGCAGCTGCCAAATATCACGGTAATGTGGGTTATGATGCCCTGATCACGATCCGGACCGCCGTGACGGAATTGAAAAGAGTGCAATTGCGTTTTGATTACCGGATCTTTGATGAAAATGAAAACCTGCTGGTGAGCGGCCATACCGGCCATGCTTGTCTGGATGAAATGCTGAAACCGACCAGATTCCCCGAGCTGCTGAAGACCACTATCGAAGCCCATTTCCCGGAGTTAAAAGATAGGGTTCCAGGGGTCAAGGGGCCAAGGGCTCAAGGGTGAAAGACAAATCACTCTCTTTGTGCTTTTTAATTACTCAGGTATTAAAAAACCGCTGAATATGCCCGTTTATACCTAACCTTTCGCCTGGCTCAGGACTTTTCGAAGGATAAAGCATGTGTTTCTATTTTGAAATGGTTTTACCGGGCAGACCCCCATGCCTGCCCGGGTAGATTAAGAATATCTCGCGCAAAGACGCCAAGGCGCAGAGAAGAAAAAACATTCGATATTTGTATTCTTCAATACTTAATCCGGCCGGCACAGAGGCCTGCGCTTACATCTTCGGCCCTTGGGTTCATTCTTCAACCCTCGACCCCTTGGTCCCTACTCTTCAACCCTTGGCCCCTCTCTTTTCCCCTCGGCTTCGTGTTTAAAATATTTTCTCTTAGCTCTTGGGCTTTCGTTCTTCAACCCTTGAACCCTCGGCCCCTTGATCCCTGTTTTTATTCCCTTGAACCCTTCTTTTGCTCACTCGATCAACAACTTTTGGCCTGGAAAAATTTCCTGTTTCGGGGCTATGTTATTGAGCTTTTGTAAATCCGCGACCTTTTTACCGTATTTTTGGGCGATCCGGAAAAGGGTTTCACCCTTCTGAACTACATGATAACGCTTACCACTGGGTTGTTTTGGCGGTTGGGTGGCTACGGTACTGGCTTTATCAACCTTGCCCCCCTTTCCACTTAATTGATTAACCTGGCTCTGCAGAGTTTGATCGGAACCTTCCAGCCGTTTAACAACCTGGGCTATGGCGCTAAATTGCATTTGCAGATCAATGGCGCCTTTCTGGGTTTCTTCGATTTTGGCCAAACGAGCATCAAGCTGGGCCATGCTTTCGTTGAGCTTTTTAATATCATCTTTTGAAACCTGGTTCCAACTGCGGATCAGCACGAAAAAGAAGGCAAAAATAATGAAAACCAGAGCGGCCCAAAAAAGTATCGGGGTGTTCTGGCTGCTTTTCGAACGTTTGGAACCGC
>Ga0315273_10008491_pt1 | contig 12965 bp, 5 predicted proteins | sample YL17G02_0_MG_FD_205753 | JGI IMG/M metagenome (GOLD analysis project Ga0315273, IMG submission 205753) | Sediment microbial communities from Yellowstone Lake, YNP, Wyoming, USA - YL17G02_0 | ecosystem: Environmental > Aquatic > Freshwater > Lake > Sediment | place: USA: Wyoming | collected...
GGGTGGTGAACGCAGAAGGCGAGGATCTCCCGGTGCGAGTACGAAGTCTTCGGGTTGGGGGTCACGATCTGCACCCCTCCCCAGAGGTTCGGGACTGAAAAATGGACAAGAAAGTCCTTTTCACTCACGCAATGATGCGACACGTATGACGGCAGGGTCAAGCGTGGTCGATGCCCGGAGGCTCGCAGACAGCGTTGGCGGCGTTTGCTAGGCTAGCGGTATGCACGCTCTCCCGATCATGCTCGGTGCGCTGTGCATCTACGTGCTCGCCTACCGCTACTACAGCGCCTTCCTCGCCGCGAAGGCGCTCGTCCTCGATGCGAACCGGCCGATGCCGTCGCACCTGTTCGCGGACGGCCACAACTTCGTGCCGATGAACAAGTGGGTGTTGTTCGGCCACCACTTCGCAGCGATCGCCGGTGCCGGGCCGCTGGTCGGGCCGGTGCTGGCGATGCAGTTCGGCTACGCGCCGGGGCTGCTCTGGCTGCTCGCCGGCGCGGTGCTCGCCGGCTGCGTGCACGACTTCACGATCCTGGTCGCATCGGTGCGCCACAACGGGCGCTCGCTGCCCGAGATCGCGCGCGCCGAGATCGGGCCCGTGGCCGGTTTCACCGCCGGCGTCGCCGTGCTGTTCATCGTCGTCGTCGCGCTCGCCGGCCTCGGCCTGGTAGTCGTGAACGCCCTCGCCGAGTCGTCGTGGGGGACGTTCACGATCGCGATGACGATCCCGATCGCGATCGTGATGGGCCTCTACATGTTCAAGCTGCGCCCGGGGTCGATCGCGGTTCCAAGCGCGGTCGGCGTTGCCGTGCTCGTGGCGGCGGTTGCCGGCGGCCGCTGGGTGGCGCAGTCTGGGATCGCGTCGTGGTTCCTGTTCGACCACCACCAGCTCACGATCCTGCTGTGCATCTACGGCTTCTTCGCGTCCGTGCTGCCGGTGTGGCTGCTGCTCGCGCCGCGCGACTACCTGTCGAGCTACATGAAGGTGGGGACCGTCTTCCTGTTGATCGCCGGGGTGCTGGTCGTCAACCCGGAGCTGCACTTCCCCGCCGTCACCGAATTCATTCACGGCGGCGGCCCGATCGTGCCGGGCAAGCTGTTCCCGTTCGTGTTCATCACGATCGCGTGCGGGGCGATCTCCGGGTTCCACGCGCTGGTGGCGTCGGGAACCACGCCGAAGATGCTCGACCGCGAGACCGACGCCCGCATGATCGGCTACGGCGCGATGCTGATGGAGTCGCTGGTCGGCGTCGTCGCGCTGATCGCCGCCGCCTCGCTGCACCCTGCCGACTACTACGCGATCAACTGCTCGGCGGAGACCTTCGCCAGGCTCGGGATGCAGCCGGTCAACCTCGCGGAGCTGTCGCGCCAGGTCGGCGAGACCGTCGCCGGCCGCACCGGTGGCGCGGTGTCGCTGGCTGTCGGCATGGCGCAGATCTTCTCGGCGATCCCCGGCATGAAAGGCCTGATGTCGTACTGGTATCACTTCGCGATCATGTTCGAGGCGCTGTTCATCCTCACCACGATCGACGCCGGAACCCGGGTCGGACGGTTCTTGCTCCAGGAGTTCCTCGGCAACTTCCACAAGCCGCTGGCCAACCCGTCGTGGCTGCCCGGCAGCGTCATCACCACCACGCTGATCGTCGTCTCGTGGGGGTATTTCATCTACAACGGCTCGGTCCGCACGATCTGGCCGATGTTCGGCACTGCCAACCAGCTCCTCGCCTGCGTCGCGCTCGCGGTCGCCACCACGTTCCTGGTCAACATGGGCAGGGCCAGATACGCGCCGCTCACCGTCGTGCCAATGCTGTTCGTGGCGACCACCACGCTCACCGCCGGGTATCTCTCCATCACCGGCAACTTTCTGCCTCTCGCCCGCACCGCCGGCAACGCCTTCCGCGGCTACCTGCAGGCGTCGCTGACCGCGGTGATGATGGTCGCGGTGGTGGTGATCCTCATCGACGCCGGCCGGCGCTGCCTGGCGACGCTGCGGGGCGAGTCAATCCCGCCGAAGGCGTTCGGCCCGGCGCGCACCGACGTCCCGGCCCGCTGCTGCTGAAGGCCTGTGGTGAGGCACGCCGCCAAGCTCCTGCCATTCCTCGCGCTCTACGCCGCCGTCGTCCTCCTCGCCCAGTCGGCGCCGGCTCGCGATGAGCTGAAGTACCTGGCGTTTGCCGGCAACGTGCTGCACGGACAGTGGTCCCCGAGCGACGATCTGAACCTCTGGTTCGGGCCGGGTTACCCGGCCGTCCTCGCCCCATTCGTGGCCGCCGGCGCGCCGCTCGTCGCAGCGCGCCTTCTCAACGCCCTGCTCGTCTTCGCGGGGCTGCTGTACTTCCACGCTGCCGCCAAGCTGCACCTGAGCGAACGCACGGCGCTGTGGGCCACCTGTGCGCTCGGCCTCTACCCGCCACTGCTAAGGCACCTCCACGTCCTGATGTCCGAGGCGCTGGCGATCTTCCTCGCCTGCGGCCTCGTCTTCCACGTCTGCGCGCTGCTGCGGCGGACGGAGCGACGATGGGGCGCCGCCGCGGCAGCGGCGTGCTACCTGGCCGCACTCGCCCTCACCAAGCCGGTCTACGGGTACACCATTCTCGCGGGTGTCGGGGGCTGCGGCATCCTCTGGGCCGTGCGCAGGACGATCGCGTGGAGGTCGATGCTCCTCGTCCATCTCTCTGCGCTCGGGCTGTGCGTCCCCTATCTGCTTCACACATACGCCGTCTCGGGCCGGCCGTTCTACTGGGCCAGCTCGGGTGGGCTCTCGTTCTACTGGATGGCGACGTCGCGCGGCGACGACCTGGGAGACTGGCACGACGCCCGCAGCCCGGTGGACGTCGGAACCCTGCCGGACGAGCACCGCGCCGTCCTCGCATCGCTCGAGACCCTCGGCGTGGTCGAGCGGGATGGCGCGCTCTGGCAGGCCGGTCTCCGGCACGTCCTGGCGAACCCGGCCGGCTACGCCAGGAACTGGCTCGCGAACCTCGGCCGGCTGCTTTTCAACTACCCCTTCTCGGGCACGCCGCAGAAGCTGTCGACGTACTTCTACGCGCTGCCGAACATGGTCCTCGTAGTTCTCGCGCTCCTCTGCGTGGTCCCGACGCTGGCCCGCCGGCGCTCGCTGCCGGCGGAGCTCGCTGCCGTACTGGCGTTCGCGCTCGTCTCGCTGGGCGGAATGTCGCTGGTCAGCGCTTACGCCCGCTTCCTCGTGCCGATGGTCCCCATCCTCGTGCTCTGGATCGCGTTCACCGCGACCCGTCTGATCACGGTTCGTCTATCTGACTAGACGCCGCGGCCGCTGCCGAGCAGGTCGAGGTGGAGCCGCGGCGAGTAGCGAGAACCGTGCGCCAGGCAGAGGCGGCCAACGGGCAAGGTCATCGCCTACGGCTCGGGGATCGGCAACGGCTCGCAGGACCCGACGACGTTCGAGATGCAGTACGCGGACACGCTGCTCGGCATCGCGAACGTGCAGCACGACGCGACACTGACAGGCGACGGCACCGCCGGAGCGCCGCTTGGCCTCGCCGACGGCGCCGTCACCGGCCCCAAGATCGCTGCGGGCGCGGTCGGCACGGCGCAGCTCCCGAGTCAGGCGGTCACCGCAGACAAGCTCGCCGACGCCGCGGTCACCGTGCACAAGCTCGCCACCTCGCCCGCACCCTCTCCCGCCCCGCTGAGCGTCGGGGCGCTGGGTGGCGATCCGCTCGAGGCGTTCTTCAAGATCGGCGACACGATGTTCTGGAGCACGGCGTTTACCGGCGACATCACGGCGGTCAACACCGGCGCGGGATCCGGCCTGACCGGCGGCGCGACCTCGGGTGACGTCAACCTGGCCATCGCCAATGGTGGTGTGGGCAGCGCGCAGCTTGCCGACGGCGCGGTGACCGACGCCAAGGTGGCCAGCGGGATCAGCTATAGCAAGCTCTCCGGCGCGCCCGCCTCGCTGCCCCCGAGCGGCTCCGCGGGTGGAGACCTGACCGGCACATATCCGAACCCTGCCCTCAAGCTGCCGTACAGCGGCACCACAAGCTGGGCCGGCACTGCCTTTTCCGTGCGGAGCACCAGCAGCGACGGCACGGGCGTGTGGGGCGTCAGCGACATCGGCACAGGCGTGCGTGGGTACAGCGGCAGCGGGGGCGACGGCGTGTTCGGCTCCAGCCCTAGCGGTCGTGGCGTTGATGCCGCAAGCGTGAGCGGCACGGGCGTGTATGCCGGCAGCACGAGCGGTATTGGCGTGTTCGGCATGAGTACGAGCAACGTTGGCGTTTCTGGCATCAGTAACGCCCAGGCAGGCGTCGCCGGCACCAGCAACCTCGGTGACGGCGTGTACGGCAACAGCAACGGCGCGACCGGCATCGGCGTCTACGGCCAAAACTCTTCCTACGCGGGCGTATGGGGCTCCAGTGAACATGGCACTGGCGTCTTGGGTTACAGCGGGAGCTGGCACGGCGTCTACGGCACCAGCCACAGCTTTCAGGGCGTTTCCGGGTACTCCGATTCCAACGCCGGGGTCGCGGGTGAGAGCGGCAGCTTCGACGGTGTCTTCGGCGTCGCCCACAACCTCAGCGCGGCAGGTGTCTCCGGTCACAACCCCGGCGGCCTGGCCGGCTACTTCGACGGCAACGTCATCATCACCGGCACGATGTGGGCGGCTGCCAAGCCGTTCCTGATCGACCATCCGCTCGACCCCGAGAACAAGACCCTCGCTCATGTCGCGGTGGAGAGCCCCGACATGAAGACGATGTACGACGGGGTCGTGACCACGGACGCCAACGGCGACGCAGTGGTGGAGCTGCCGGTGTGGTTCGGAGCGCTCAACCGAGACTTCCGCTACCAGCTCACCGTGATCGGGCGCTTCGCGCAGGCCATCGTGGCCAGCGAGATCGAGAGCAACCGTTTCGCGATCAAGACGAACCTGGCCAACGTGAAGGTCTCCTGGCAGGTCACCGGGATCCGGCAGGACGCGTGGGCCAACGCTCACCGCATCGCAGTCGAAGAGGACAAACCCGCCGCCCAGCGCGGCACCTACCTGCACCCTGAGGCGTTCGGTCAACCCGCGGAGAAAGGTGCGGCGTGGGCGCGCTACCACGAGACCCTCAGCCGGATGGCGACCGAGAACCAGAAGGTCGTGGCTGCGAAGCCGTAGCTTGCCCTGGAGCGAGCGCGCTTCCCGCGGGAGCCGGCACCAGTGAGACTCCGTTGCGCTGATGGCCACACGACCGCACATCCCGGTGATTGACAGAGTCTCCATAGAGTCTCGATACTGGCCGCAGGCGTTGTCGCGACAGAAGACTGGGACGAGGGTGCGGATCTCCGCTCAGGGTCCTCTTCCCGGCGCGACAAGGGGGGACATTGAAGAAGTCGGCGTTGCGCCATGCTCTGGCTATCGGTGTCTTCTGCGTTGCAGGAGTGGACACGGCGCTCTCCGGTATCGTCGAGATTGCCGGGAACCAGGCCATGGCCGCGGCAGTGGCCCAGACCCAGGCTAGCGTGCCAAAACAGCAGAGGAACCTGGCTGGCGGGAGCATGCCCCAGGCCCACGGCACCGTCGCTCAATTCCGGCTCGGGACCCTTGCGGCAGGCGCCGCCGTGGAGACCTGGACGGGGGATATCGACGAACGCACCGTGGAGGTCATGAACTCCCAGAAGAACTGCCCCTACCTCATCCAAGCGTACGTTCGAAACCACTTCGACCTCGCGGTCGCGGCGGATGGGAGCGTGTCCGGCACGATCACCGGCACGCTGCTCTCCATCGACGCCTGCGTCTCCGATCCCTCCTGGACGGTGTTCTTCAAGATCATTCAGCCCGTCAGCATCCTTCAGGTCGAGGGCACCCGCGACACCGGCGCGAGCGGTGAGCTCCGCTTGCGTATCAACAACCCGTCTCTGGTTCAGGCGGCGCGGGTAGAGCAATGGGTGTGCGGGGTGACCGTGCCATGCGGGCCGACCTCACAGACCGACCTCACGATCACCAGGTCGCTGTACTATGCCCCGTTCGCGACGTATAGCGGCCCGGCTGCCCAGTTTGGAAGCGCGGCCTCGGTTCGGGCCACGCCCGCGGACGTCACCGACACAAGCGTGACGGGCCTGACCTTCACCTTCCACCGCCGCGGTTCTCTGTTCGGCCAGAGCGCCGGAGAGCCCACTCTGACCCTTGAATCGGAGATGGAGCAGCCCGAGATCTACCTGCGCGAGGTGACGGTCTCCGAGCCGATCCGCTACACCGCCACGGCGGCGTGGGACGCGATTGGCGGTGGCGCGGTGGACTGGTCGCTGGGGAACGCCTTCCGCCGCGATCCGCTCGCCGGCGCGACCACCCAGACCATCTTCACGTACGACGTGGATGCCGGCAGCCTGGTCGCGCCGACGACACTCCTGTCCGCACAGGCGGTCAGCGTCCTCGGCTCCGCATCGATTCCGCAGGCGCTCAACCTGGTGACGGCGCCGCCACCGGCCTGGTCGGGGGGCGCGCCCTGGATAACGGCGAAGAAGGCAATAGGCCTCGTCTTTTACGACTGGTATGGGCTGCTGCCTCACACCCCGTTCGAGGCTCGATCCGCGGTGCTGCGCACCGAGCTGCCCTTCTTCGGTGCGGACTACATCGGCATCGGGGTGCCGACGGCACCGAGCCATGCCTCGGTGTTCTCCACTGGCGAGGGCCGCGTGTCCGGCAACCTGGAGTCGTGGTTCCATGCGGCGGGTGGGGACGCCAGGGGCACGGCGGAGGTCACCGGCACGCTGTGGCTCGATCCGGCCGGCGTTCACTTGAGTGACGGCGACCTGGACGTTTCCATCGATGACTCCATCACGAGCCGCGACGTTCTCGTAAATGTGTTGCCCAGCCTGAGCGGGTTGGCGGGCCTCGGTCCGGGCACCCTTTTCGAGGTTGTCACGCTGACGCTGCCGATCAAGCTCAGTCCCGTCCTCATGCTGGACGACGTGACCGGGCTCGTCGAGCTCACGAAGGACCTCCGGAGCCTTTCCATCCCGATCCAGCAGGAGAGCAGCCCGGCGAAGGACATCGTGCTCACTCTGACCGGTCAGGTCTCCAGCCTCTTCGAGACCCGTCCCCCGGAAGTAACGAGCGTGGAGGGCTCCCTCGCTGCTCTGGCAACCTTCAAGCGCGGGCCCTACGTGGGGACAACAGCGGACTACTGGCTATTCTCTGCGGGACCGGCAGGCGCACCGAGCGAGGTGGAGCATGCCCAGGAACCCGTGCAGGCTACGTGGGCGCTGGCGGATCGCAGCTACCTGGACCGCTCCGACTATGCCCGCTGGGCGGCCCCGACAGCCCGGGCCGCGAGCCTCGGAGCCGGGGCGGTGGACACGCAGCTCGTAGAGAACGTCGATCCTCAGGCCACACCGAGCCTGGCCACGTCCCTGCACCGGCGTCTGCTGCTCTGGTCCCAGGCCACGTCCGGCGCGCCTGCGCTTTCGGCGCAGGAGCTGGCCTTCAGCCGCTCCTGCAACCACTGCGAGCCGTTCTGGCAGCCCTGGCAACTGGCTACCAGCGAGAGCGGCGCTCAGGCGAGAGCGGACTTCGCACCCCGCGTCGCTTTCCTCGACGACATCAGCGCCATGGCCGTGTGGGAGCGCCTCGACACGGCGACCCCGCCCGACTTCGGCAGCGATCAGGCGGGCTACCTCAGCCACTCCCAGGTGGCCGCGGCGAGCTGGGACGGCAGCGCCTGGAGCGCGCCCCACCAGCTCAGCATCTCGGGCTCCTTGAACGACCGGCCCCAGGTGGCCGCAATCACTGGCGGCGCGCTGGCTGTCTGGGTGGCCAACGCCACCAACCAGGCGACCGGCGACGCGGGCCATCCCGACCGACTTCTCTTCTCCCGGTACAACGCCAGCGACGGGACCTGGACGGCTGCCGCGCCCATCACCATCAACCCCGTCACCGGCTCGGGGGCCAATCTCCCCGGCGTGCTGGGCTTCTCCCTGGCCTCGAGCGGCGCGCACGCGGCGGTCGTGTTCAGCCTCGACACCGATGGCGTCCTCTCAACGCGAGACGATCGCGAGCTCTACGTTGTCCGCTGGGAGAGCGGCGCCTGGACGGCGCCCCAGCGTCTGACCGCCAACGCCGTCAGCGACGACCGTCCCCTGCTCGCGCTGGACGGAGAGGGCAAACCTCTGCTGGTCTGGCGCCAGCGAGACGCGCTGATGTTCCTCAAGGATGCCTGGGACGCGGCACCTACGACCCTCGACCTTCCCCAGGCTCTCGCCGGAAGCAATCTCAGCCTGGCGCGTCACCCGGACGGCCACCTGGCGCTCGTCTGGGAGCAGAACCTCGGCTCCCTCGGGAGCATCGGGTATGCGATCTATGACGCCCGGCTCGAGGCCTGGAGCGCCGCCCGCGAGGTGAGCGTACCCGCGTCGTCCGCCGGATCCCTGACGACCGTGCGCAACATCTCCCCGGCGTTCGGTCTCTGGTGGGGTCAGGACACCCTTCTAGTCGGCTACCAGCTCGTCGGCAGCGAGCTCGTCACCAAGACCATCAACGGCTCCACCGCCCCGAACGTGCCCGAAGAGAGGCGGCACGATCTACGGATGCTGGAGCTGCCGCTGGACGTCAACTTGGCCGTGGCTCCTGCCGACCTGACGCTGAAATCGGGGGGATCGACCCTGACCGCAGTCATCCACAACACGGGTGACTGGGGTGTCGCCAACGTACCCGTCCGGCTGCGCGTCAGCCAGTACGGCACGCCGCCCAGCACGGCTACGACGGAGGTGGCGCGGATCTTCCAGCCGGCCACCGTCGCGGCTGGTCACACCGTGACGCTCACCTTCGCTCTCCCGCTGGCGGTGACACCCGATCTGGTCTTCGACGTCAAGATAGATCCCGACGAGACGCTTGGAGAGTCGAATCTGGATGACAACAGCGCAACCCTCGGCGCCGGGGTGTCCATCACGCCCCTGCCCAGTGGCTACGATCCGGACGGGGTCACCGTCAAGGCGAAGGTGAGCCAGGTCACCGCGCCCTACGTCAGCACGCAGGCTGTCCTCCGCTTGCATCTGGATGCGTCGGACGGCCCGGTCATCGCTCAGACCTTTGCGGTCTTCCCGGTCACGCCGACCGATGCCGTGACCGCGGCCATCTGGATCCGCAGCAGCGTCATGGGGCCGGGCCGCCATCTCCTGTACTGGGAAAGCGGCGCCGGCGATCGCGTAGCCGCTCCGGTCGCGATCCTGCCCGACCTGAAGGCTTCACCCGAGCTGATCGGCTTCGGGAGGGATCCAGGCCCCACCGCTCCATTCATCATCACCGTCGAGAACCGCGGCACCTGGGCCAGCCCGGCTACCAGCCTGCGCGTGCTCAATGGCTCGCCCACCGGTCCGTGCTCGCAGGTTCTCCTGACCCTTCCCGTCCCGGCACTGCAGCCCGGCGACGGCGCCGACCTGACCGGTACTCTGAGCCTGGCCGGAACGATGGCGGTCGGCACGGGACTGACCTTCCTCAATGTCCAGATCGACCCCGACAACGGTGTGGAGGAGCTGAACGAGACGAACAACCTGATCGTCGCCGGCACCCTGCCCTCAGCCTCCAATCCCGACGTCTGCCCTCCAACCCGGCCAGTGCAACGGCATCTACATCGGCATTGAGGCCGTGGCACGTGCCGGCTCGCGCTTGTTGACCCAAGCAGGCATCGGCCGTGGTACGCGCTCTTGCTTGGGGACACCGGTGCCTCGCGCGCACGGCGTCCTTTTCGAGCGACCGGCGCGAGCTTGTATGGTGGGCCGCAGTCGGCAGCTAATGGCAAGCCGGCCCCGTCGAGGACCCACCGCTGGCCGCCCTGATCGCCGAGCGTGTCCTTGACGCTCTTGGATGGCGAGTCGCGGCACGGTCGTTGACAGAGTCTCCACAGAGACTCGATACTGATCACAGGGATTGTCGCGACAGGAGACAGAGACGAGCGGGCGGATCTCCGCTCGGTATTCTCTTTCCGGCCGCGGCATGGGGGGGACAATGAAACCGTCAGCGTTGGCGCGAGCTATTGCTGTGGTTGTCGTCTATGCCGCGGGAGTTGCCACCGCACTCGCCGGCTTCGCCGCGACCGACACCTTCCTGCCGATGGTGGGAAGACAGGCCGGGATCTTCCCGTCGAACTGGTACACCACCGTCTGGATCTACAACCCGGGAACGGAGGCCGCGACCGCCAGGATCTCCCTGCTCGAGCGCGGCACCGCCAACCCGTCCCCGCCGTTCGTGGACGTCCTCGTCGCCCCCGGCGATACCGAGAAGCTCGAGAACATCGTCGAGTCGCTGTTCCACAAGCAGGTGTTCGGCGCCTTGCGAGTGACCTGCGACACGCAGAAGCTGGTCACCACCTCGCGGGTGTACTCGAAAGGCGCGGGCGCCGGCGAGAGGGACTCGGCGGGGCAGGACTTCGCCGGCGTGCCGGCGTCCTTCGCCATCGGCCTCGGCGAGAAGACCCAGGTGCTCGGGGTGTACCAGACGGAGCCGGCGGTCGACTCCGACTACCGGTTCAACTTCGGCTTCGTGGAGACCACAGGGCACACGACCAACGTCCGGGTCACCGCCTTCGACAAGACCGGACTGAGCCAGGGTTCCGCGAACCTGCAGGTCCGGGCGTTCTCGCAGCGCCAGGTGGCGTTCAAGGACTACTTCCCTACCGTGTCGCTGGAGAACGCGCGTCTCGAGGTGGAGGTGACCTCGGGCGGCGGCAGGATCATTGCCTACGGCTCGGGGATCGCCAACGCCTCGCAGGACCCGACGACGTTCGAGATGCAGTACGCGGACACGCTGCTCGGCATCGCCAACGTGCAGCACGACGCGACGCTGACCGGCGACGGCACGGCGGGAGCGCCGCTCGGCCTGGCAAACGGCGCGGTCACTCTGGCCAAGCTGGGGACGACGAACACACCGTCGCCAGCGCCGACCGGCGGCGTTTCCTCGTTGCTCATCTTCGCCCCCAAGGTGCTCTCCACGACCGATGGCAGCACGCTCTCGTGGCAGGCGGCAGGTGCGGGCGACATCACGGCGGTCAACACCGGGGCTGGATCGGGCCTCACCGGCGGCGTCACTTCGGGCGATGCCAACCTCTCCATCGCCGGCCTCGGTATCACGACCGGCATGCTGGCCAATACCGCCGTCACCGACGCCAAGGTGGCCAGCGGCATCGCCTACGCCAAGATCTCGGGCGCACCGGCCTCGCTGCCGCCGTCCGGCCCGGCTGGAGGCTCGCTAGCCGGCGCCTACCCCAACCCCGGTATCGCCAACAACGCCGTGGGCGCGCTCCAGATCGCCGACGGCGCGGTCGCCAGGGGCAAGCTGGCGGCCAGCGGTGCCGGCACCGCCGGACAGACGCTGGGTACCGACGGGTCGGCGCTCCTGTGGCAGAGCGGCGGCACGATCACCGGCGTGACGGCGGGCACCGGGCTGACGGGGGGCGGCACGAGCGGCACCGTCACGGTCGGCGTGGCGGTCCCGCTGGTGCTCAGCGGGACGACCGGCGATCAGATCATCGGCGTGACGCAAAACGGCGCCGGCGCCGGGGTGATTGCGACTCGCGGGCCGCTCATCGGGCGTCTTGCCGGACCCGATGCCGGAGTCCAAGGCCAGGCCAACTCCCTCGACGGAGTGCTGGGCTCGAGCGTCAACGGCAACGGCGTGCACGGCTCGAGCGGCGGTGACGGCGCGGGCGTCAAGGGAGAAGGCACTGCGGGCCCAGGCGTGCTCGGTGCCAGCACGGGCGGCCACGGCATCCATGGAGAAGGAACGATCGGCGTCAGCGGGCAGGGCAACGCGGGCGCCGGAGTCTCCGGCAGCAGCTCTACCGGCGTAGGTGTCTACGGAACAAGCAGCGCCAATCCCGGCATGTACGGTTCGAGCGACAGCGGAGATGGCGTTTACGGCGTGACATCGGGGAGCTTTGGTCCGGGCGTCGGCGTCCGTGGCATCGGCGGATCCGCCGGGGTCGGGGTCCACGGCCAGAGCAGCGGCAACGTGGGAGTGTTCGGTCAGAGTACCGTCTCGGATGGCGTCCATGGAGCCGGGGCGATCGGTGTCAGCGGACTGGGTTCGACCTTGTTCGGCGTGGACGGCAATGGCCCTGTGGTCGGTGTCTTCGGCAGGAGCACCGCCGGCGTCGGGGTCGAGGGCCAGAGCACCAGCGGCGACGGGGTCTACGGCCAGAGCATCAACGGATGGGGCATTCACGGGTGGTCGTCGGGCCTCTTGGGCGCGGGGGTCTTCGGCGAGTCCGCGGCGAGCAGCGGCAACGGCGTCATCGGCCAGGCCGACACCGGGGCTGGCGCCTACGGGATTTGGGGCAAGTCGACGTCGGGCTACGCCGGCTACTTCAGTGGCGCCGGTTACTTCTCCGGCCTCCTGACGAAGGCGGGCGGCGGGTTCAAGATCGACCATCCGCTCGACCCGGCGGGCAGGTACCTGCAGCACTCGTTCGTCGAGTCGCCGGACATGAAGAACGTGTACGACGGCGTGGTGGTGCTCGACGCGGAGGGCGAAGCGGTGATCGAGCTGGCGGCGTGGTTCGAGGCGCTCAACCGCGACTTCCGGTACCAGCTCACGGCCATTGGAGCGCCGGGTCCGAATCTGTACGTTGCCGACGAGATTGCCGGCAACCGCTTCCGCGTCGCCGGCGGCAGTCCGGGCATGAAGGTGTCCTGGCAAGTCACGGGGACCCGCCAGGACGCTTGGGCCGAGGCGCATCGCCTGGTGGTCGAGGAAGACAAGCCCGCCGTCGAGCAGGGCACCTTCCTCCACCCCGAGCTGTTCGGGCAGCCGGAGGAGAAGAGCATCGAATGGGCGCACCACCCGGAGACGATGAAGGCGATGCAGCAGGCTCGCGAGAAGGCTGGCGCAGAGAAGCAGTAACACGCCGGCCGAAGCCGTCACACGCCGCGGCCGCCGCCGAACAGGTCGAGGTGGAGGCGCGGCGAGTAGCGGAACCCATGCGCCAGGCAGAGGCGGCCGACCTCCC
>Ga0315273_10008492_pt1 | contig 12965 bp, 11 predicted proteins | sample YL17G02_0_MG_FD_205753 | JGI IMG/M metagenome (GOLD analysis project Ga0315273, IMG submission 205753) | Sediment microbial communities from Yellowstone Lake, YNP, Wyoming, USA - YL17G02_0 | ecosystem: Environmental > Aquatic > Freshwater > Lake > Sediment | place: USA: Wyoming | collected...
TCGGAAATGGAAGATAAAAATCCTTGCCAGGATAATTTTCTCCTGATGACGCAAATAATAAGCCCCAGGGCGCAACTGGCCGCCGCGGCTTCGGTGGCCGTTACTACGCCGGTGAAAAGGGCATACATGATAATGGCGAAAAGAATAAGGATATCGATGATATCCGGCAGCGCTTTCATTCTTTCTTTCCAGGAGCTTTTTTCAGCCTTTGGGCCCCAATCCGGATGGCGGTAACAAATGAAAATGACCGTGGCCGCGATTAGGATCGTCAAGATGGCGCTGGGGATGACATTACCGAAAAATAATTTGCCGATGGATTGGCCGGTATAGAGCCCATAGATCACCAGTACAATGCTGGGCGGGATCAGTACACCCAAAGTGGAACCCGCCGCCACTGCGCCGGCACTCAGGATCGGGTTGTATTTATATCTTTTCATCTCCGGAAGCGCTACACCGCTCATGGTCGCGGCGGTAGCGGTATTGGAACCACTGATGGCTGAAAAAGCGGCGCAAGCCATGATCGTCGTGATCGCCAGACCGCCCCGGTAATGTCCGAACCAGCGGTAGGTCGCATAATAAAGTCCATGATTATATCCGCCGTAATGAATAAACTCTCCCACCAAAATAAACATCGGAATAACGGTCAGGCCGTAGTTGGAAAACATGTTCCATAGGTCCGGTCCGATCATGCCCAGGGCGGCGCGGAAAGAGGTAACATAGGTGATGCCTAAAAAGCCTACCAGCATCATGACAAAAGCGGCCGGTATTCTGAAAAGGAACAAGACCGCGAACATAACCAAAATGCCAAGAACACCAAGCATGGGGCCGTCCATTATTTATTTTCTCCTTGATTGATAAGCGTGTTTAAAAAATCGACCAGCAGCGTAAACGACAGGATAAGGAATCCGATGGATACACAAAATATAAAAGGATAATAAATGATTTTCAGGGTCTCGGAAACTTCACCGGAACGGGCGATTTGCAGGCCCCATCTTAAAATTACCCAGGCGATAATGGCGAAGAAAATCGTGCCGATAAAAAAACCGATGGATTCGACTATATTTTTTAATTTTTGCGGATAGCGATCCGTAAAGATATCTACTACAATATGACTTCTCTTTTTCTGGGTATAACCGAGGGCAAAGGCAGTAACCACTGCGCCTAAGAATGCGACCAGTTCATAGGTCCCCCCATAAGGCATTCCGAAAATCCGGAGACACACATTTATAGTGGCAAGGCTCATGAGGGCCAAAACCGCTATTCCCCCCATGATAATCAATATTTTATTTAAAATACCAAGGACTTGTTCGATATATTTCATTTTCCCCCCAACCTTGAAATAGTGGTTCCTTTTCTTGCCGTTCATTCAACTCGCTCTCACCTTATTAAGGTGAGAGCGAGTCGTTAAAATTCAGTTCGTTTCATATTTCACTTTCAGAGACTTGATATCCTTGACAATCTGGTCGCCGGGAATTCCCAGAGGGGTCACCCTTTTGATATACTCGTCGACCAAAGGGGCCAAGAGTTTCGGGATTTCGCTTTTTTCATTGGCAGGTAATTGAAAGATCTGCAATTGATATTTTTCCTTGGACCAATCCAGGGCTTCATTGACATGATTGTCGACATACTCTCCGGTCCACATAGCTTGTTCTTTGCGCATGTCATCGATGACTTTTTTCACATCAGCCGGCAGGGCATCCCATTTGGCTTTATTCATCACCACCGCAAAGCTGACCACAAATAAGTTGGTCAAGGTGACATTAGGGGTATAGGCCGCATAATTGAAATCTTTTAAAACCTCCATGGAAGAGACATTGCCCTTGACCGTGCCTTTCTGCAATGCTTCCGGAGTATCGGACTGGGGCATGGCGATCGGGATTCCGCCGATAAGTTCGATAATCTTGGAAGCGGTACCGGCTACGCGCAGTTCCATGCCTTTGAGGTCTTTGAGGGACTTCACGGGTGTTTTGGTCATAATATTGGCCGGCGGGCAGGTAAAAGCCGTAATGATTTTTACATTTTCAAATTCTTTGGGTTTATATATTTCAATGAGATCATAAAGAGCCAGGCTGGCTGCTTTGGCGCTCGAAAACCCGATCGGCAGATCAACGACTTCGGAAACCGGAAAACGGCCCGGTTGGTAGCTCATGGCGAAATTGCCGATATCGGCAGTACCGGACATGACGCCGTCAAAGATGTTTTTAGCGGCCAAAAGGGTCCCGCCGGGAAAAGTCTGGATTTCGACTTTTCCTTTGGTTCGCGCTGTAACCTCTTTGGCCCAGCGTTCCATCTGCACACAGGGAAAAGTCGCTGCCGGCGGAAAATTGGCATAGGTCAGTTTAATGGTATCGGCTGCATTACATTCCGTCTGCATGACGCTAACGAATAGTACTGTTAAAAAAATCCCACCCATCAATAAGGCTATCCTTTTAAACATTTTTACTCCTCCTTGTTGGTTGATAACTTTTTAAACCATGATGACTTAACCCGGACGAGCCGGAACCAAAAATAGGTTTAGTAGACATGAATAGGTTTTGAGAAATCATTCACCACGAAGTCACAAAGCCACCAAGAATTTTTATTAATTTTTTTTCTTCGTGTCTTAGCGTCCTTGCCACGCCGTAGCTCCTGCCCGCCGTAGATTTATCGTAGGTGGGTTGGCGTAGGCGGGTTCGTGGTGAAAATATCTTAACCCTTTTGAGCGTAATTTCACTTTTAAGACACTAAGGCTCCCTTCACCTCCTTTCATTTTGGGCCAAATTCTTCAAAAAATACTGGGTTCCTTATGTTCGCCGAAAACACTCCTGAAAATATCGGCCATCTCGCCGATAGTGGCATAAGCTTTACAACAATCGACCAGATAGGGCATAACGTTCTTTTTTTCTTTGGCCGCGCTTTCCAGCTTCCGCAAAGACTCTTTAACGGCCTTGTTGTCTCTGGTCCTTTTGAATTCCTTTAATCTTTCAATTTGCCGTTTTGCCCAGGTCTCGTCATATTCATGAAGTTCCACTTCCATGTCCACGCCTTCGGTGTATTTATTGACTCCGACTTTGATAACTTGCCCTTCCTGCAGCTTGTTCTCGTATTCGTAAGCCTGCCTGGCCACCTCCCGCTGCACATATCCGGAAGAGACCGCCTGAACCATGCCGCCGACTTTTTCGACCTTTTCCATTTCTTCCAATATTTTTTGTTCCATCTCTTTGGTCAGGGTCTCTATAAAATAAGAACCGGCCAGAGGATCCACCGTGTCCCGCAACCCGATCTCATCCATCAGGATCTGAAAGGTCCGTAAAGAAAGCAGAGCCGCCCGTTCCGTGGGAATGGTATAGGCTTCATCAAAGGAGCAAAGCGCCGTGGTCTGAGCGCCGGAAAGAGCCGCGGATAAGGCATAATAAGCGCCGCGCATAATATTATTCTCAGGTTGCTGCTTGGTCATGCCGGACCCGCCGCCCCCGAAGATACCCCTGAGAAACAAGGCTTTGGGATCCTGGACCCCGTATTTTTCCCGCAGCAACTTGGCCCATAATTTCCTAGCGGCCCGGAATTTGGTCACGGTCTCCCAAAGGTTGCCGTAGATATTCAGGTTAAAGGTAAAACCGCCTACGAAATCTTCCACTTTGTAGCCGCGCGCCACCACATTATCGATGTAGGCAAAAGCGATCATAAAAGCGTAGGAAATCTCCTGGGCCGGCGTGCAGCCCGATTCCCGGATATGATAACCGCAGACCGAAACCGGGTTGCATTTGGGAAGTTCTTTCATGGCATATTCGATCGTGTCGCCGATCAGCCGCACCGCCGGTTCCACCGGATAGATCCAGGCCCCTCTTCCGACCATTTCCTTTAAGATATCGTTCTGGGGGGTGGCCGAGATTTGTTCCTTTTTATAACCGAACTTTTCCGCCATAGCCTGATACATAGCCAGCATGATGGAAGCCACCGCATTGATCGTCAGGCCTGAGCCTATTTTATCCAGCCGGATATCCTTAAAAGCGATTTCAAAATCGCGGAGGGAATCGACCGCCATGCCCACCCGGCCCACTTCACCTTCGGCCATGGGATTATCGGAGTCATAGCCCATCTGGGTCGGCAGATCGAAGGCGACATTAAGACCGGTTTGGCCATGATGGATCATCAGCTTAAAGCGCTCGTTGGTCTGCTCCGGAGTCCCGAATCCCGTATACTGACGGGTGGTCCAGTTTCGGCTGCGAAACCCTAGTGGATGAATGCTTCTGGTAAAAGGAAATTCACCCGGATGGCCGAGGTCCTTCCGGTAATCGAACCCTACTCGTTCCAAGTCCGCCGGGGTGTAAGCTTCTTTGATTTTAATACCGGATTGGAGAATAACCTCTTTAATGGCGTCTTTTTCGTCTTTGACATAGGTGGCTACTCCCATAATCTATTCCTTCCTTTTAACTCTCGTATGGCTTTTTTTTCTTTTAATAGAATATTTTAAAAATCTTCATCCTTTTTACGTCACACCGGCGAAAGCCGGTGTCCATCTGGTCTTTATGTCTCTGATTGCATTGTCAATTTCTTGCAGATGGTTTTCACCCTCTTCTATCTATTTCTGGATTCCGGCTTTCGCCGGAATGACGTTTCCAACGTTTAAAACATATTGAAGAATTTGATGTTTTATAAATTGGCCTTTAAAATTAATGATAAGCATCATCTATCTTTCACATTCTCCTGGATAAACCGATTGATCTCCTTAAAATGCGTGCCGCCGGGAAAGATGCCTTTAACGCCCATCTCTTTAAGCGTGGGAATATCTTTGTTGGGGATCACGCCACCGACCACCACCAGCACATGGTCAAAATCTTTTTCATGGATTAGGGTCATAAGTTTTTTGCAAATCGGAATATGGGCGCCGGACATGATCGATAACCCGATCACATCCGCATCTTCCTGAATGGCCTGCTCCACGATACTGGGAACGGTCTGGTGCAAGCCGGTATAAATAACTTCCATGCCGGCTTGTTTCAAGGCATAGGCAACCACTTTGGCTCCGCGGTCATGACCGTCCAAACCCGGCTTGGCTAAAAGAACTCTTATTTTTCTGGTATGCTTCATAGGCTCTTAGCTTCCATAGATCGACAAAAAACTGCCGATAAGAGAAAAATTTTAACAATCAACCAATTGGTATCCTATATTTTTTCCGGCGCTTTGGCCGGAATTCATGTTTTTTCGATCCTACGCTTTTTAGGATCGAAAAAACATCGTTAGAACAGTTCAGGGTTATTTTCCAGAGCGTTTAAAACAATCGCCTGACCCCTGGAAATATGCTCCCTTACAAGTTTTTCCACCCGGTCTTCATCACGGTTTTTGATAGCCATGAGCATCTCGCGGTGGTCTGCATTGCTGGTCTTGCCCATATCGGAAATTTTTAAAATGATCTTCCGGTAGCGGTAAATCTGGTCGCGCAGGTCGTTGATCATTTTAATCAACTTAGGACTTTTGCTTAACCCGTATAATAGATTATGAAATTCAGTATTGATGCGAGTCAGCTCCTCCAAGGCGCCTCTATCCAGGTAGCTTTGAAATTCCTCGATCTTTTCTTCCAACGCCTTGATCTCTTCTTGCTGATGATTGACGGCGGCCAAACGCGCGGCATAACTCTCGAGGGCGCTGCGGATACCGAAGGTTTCGCGGATGTCTTCCCTGGAGAGACTAACGGCCATGAAGCCCCCTTTGGGGAGCTTTTTCAGCAAACCCTCTCTTTCCAATTTATGGATCGCTTCACGGACCGGTGTGCGGCTGATGGATAAAGCGTCCGCAATGCGGTTTTCGACCAGCCGATCCCCGGGTGCGATTTCACCGCGGATAATGGCCTGTTTCAGTTTCTCAAAAACATACTGACCCAAAGGCATCCTCTCCGGGAGTTCGCCCGGGTTGATAAAACTCAGTTCCTGCGTTCCGATTTTATTGACCATCATAGGCAATCCCAATTTGGCCGATCCGAAAAAATTTGTTGTCGATAAGGAAAAAGGTAATTACTCCATTGCCTTACAATCATACGTCTTTATTCCGGCGATCTTGCTGAAACTCCTGTTCCGGCTTGCCGGAATTCATGTTTTTTTGATCCTATGCTTTTCAGGATCAAAAAAACATTTCTATAATCCGGCCCAGCGGGCAATATTCGGCAACAGAATCTCGTGAGTCCCGCCTCCATAAAGCAAGAAACGATTGTCTCTGAAATAACGTTGGGCCGTGTATTCCATGGAATAACCATAGGCGCCGAAAATGCGGGTGGCGTAATCCCCGGCTTTGCAGGCTGCCTCAGTCGCGAAATACTTGGCCACGGTCGCCTCAGGCAGACAGGCAATCTTATTATCGATCAGATGCGTGGCCCGGTAGGTTAAAAGCTTAGCCGCTTCCAGGTCCACATACATCTCGGCGATTTTGGCCTGGATCAACTGATAACTTCCGATGGTCTTGCCGAAAGCGACCCGTTCATGCGCATAGCGGATGCAGTCATGAAGCGCGGCCCGCACCAGGCCGATACCGAGCGCAGCCGTCATGCTGCGGATCTCGGCCAGAATGGAAAGCAGGTTGTCGAACCCGCGACCTTCTTCACAAAGCATATGGTGATGGGGCACCTTGACATCGGTCAAAGCCAATTCGCAGATCGGCGTGGTCCGGGTCCCCAGCAGACTGAAGGATTTGCTCAAAGAGACGCCGGGTGTGTCCCGGGGTACAAAAAAGAAGTTCAGTCCTCTAAATTTTTTGGCCGGATCGGTCTGGCAGAGTATCGTGTAAAAAGAAGCCACCGGCCCGTTGGTCACCCAGGTCTTCAAACCGTTGAGGACATATCCATCCGGGGTCTTGGTTGCGATAGTGCTGACATTGCCGAGATCCCCGCCCGCTTCCGGTTCGGTCAAGCAGAAGCAGGCGATCTTTTCGCCTTTCATGGCCGGTAGAAAATATTCCTCATGCATCTCTTTGGAACCGAAATGAAACAAAAAATTGGTGCCCATCAGGCATTGCATGGCGGTCGTGGCCGCAACGCTCATCAGACCGCGGGCCAACTCTTCGCAGATGATACAATAAAGAGTGGTATTGCCGCCTGCACCGCCTTTATCTTTGGGATAGCGAATCCCGAAGATGCCCATCTTGGCCATCTCCTGAAACATCTCTTTCGGAAACTCACCCTTCTCGTCGATCTCCTGGGCCCGGGGTATGAGTTCATTATCCACGAACCTGGCGATATTTTGCCTGATTAACTGCTCGCTATTGGATCGTAACATAGATGCCCCTCTCGGTCGTTTGGCGGTTGGAATCTCTCGTTTAGATCAAAGAAAACAAAATTTCTCGCGCAGAGACGCCAAGACGCAGAGAAAATAAAAATTTTTAAAATATCATTCTCATCCTCATTTACGGTTTGCAAGGGAATCATAGTACCCCATTGCTTTAAATTTTTGTTTTTTGTTATGAAATTATATGTTTTTCTCTGCGCCTTGGCGTCTCTGCGCGAGATCTTCTTTGGCTTTCAATTGTTCAATCATCTGCGGAATCAGTTCATGCACATCTCCAACCAGGCCCCAATCCGCTACTTGAAAAATAGGCGCGCGCGGGTCTTTGTTGACGGCAATGATATACCGGGAATTCATCATCCCGGCCCGGTGTTGGATCGCCCCGGAAATCCCGCAAGCAATATAGAGTTCCGGACGCACGGATTGTCCGGTCTGACCGATCTGCCGGTCATAAGGCAGCCAACCCTCTTCAACCGCTACCCGGGTCCCGGCTATTTCACCCCCTAAAATTCCGGCTAATTCTTCTAAAATCCGGAAGCCTTCGGCATCTCCGACGCCCCTGCCGCCGGCCACGATCACTTTGGCTTCGGAAAGATTAACCCTCTTTTTTTCTTCTTTAACGATCTCAAGCAGTTTGGTCCCGATCTCTTTTTCATGCAAGACGGTTTTATGAGGAATGACCTTGCCTTTACCGGATTTTAATACTGCTTCCATCATGCCCGGTCGTACGGTTGCCATCTGGGGCCGGGAATAGCGGTTGGCAATAGTAGCCATGACATTGCCGCCGAAAGCGGGCCGGGTTTGCAAAAGGATTTTTTCTTCCGGATCAATACTCAATTCCGTGCAATCCGCGGTCAGCCCGACTCCGACCCGGCGCGAAACCCGCGGAGCCAAATCACGCCCGATATGAGTCGCGCCCATGAGCAGAATATTGGGTTTGTATTTCCCGACCAGTTCTTCAATAACCTGGGTATAAGCATTGGTGCGGTAATCCTGGAGCGCCGGGTCTTCGACCACATAAACCCGATCTGCGCCGTATTGAATTAAAGTGTCGGACAGTTTGGAAATCTGGTAGCCGATCAATACCGCCGCCACATCCTGATTAAGAATGCCGGCCAATTCACGGGCCTTGCCTAAGAGTTCCAGACCGACCGGCTGCAACCGACCGCTGCGCTGCTCCGCAAAAATCCAGACGCCTTTGCGATCGCTGAAATCGGGAATCTCACGGGGTTTGGCATCGCTTTGCAATGCTTTCTGTTTGCATAGAGCCAGACAGGCTCCGCAGGAGGTACAGCGGTCCAGAATAGAGGCCTTGCCTTCTTTCATTTCCACGGCGCCATAAGGGCACCCTTTCAAGCAACGCGTGCAACCATTACAAAGATCTGCTTCAACCCAAATGGTCATATCATTCTCTCCAATAGGCGCTTAGCTTCCAAAGCCCGACAATTTATGGTCGATAAAATTTATAAACCGTTTACCCCGTATCGTCATACCGGCAATTCTTATTGCCGGTTTTAAGACTTTTTTGATCCAGTGTTTTTCAGGATCAAAAAAGTCTTTTTTCCTTCAACTTTCCGATTAATGTCTTTACGCTTGTCTTGGCATCTCCCGGGATCATTTCGGTTTGCCGCTGTAGTTTGGGCGCAAAGGTCTTGATGACATGGGTCAAGGAACCTTCCAAGCCGACCTCTTTGGTTTGCGCGCCGATATCGGCTGCATTCCAGATCTTGATCGGCGCTTTTTCCCGGCAAGCATCGAGTAACCGGTCCACGCGCGGATAACGGGGACGGTTTATCTCTCCGATCACGGTCAACAAACCGGGCAGCCGGCATTCAATCCGTTCATATCCGTCTTCGAGCTGCCTTTTCACGACCAGGCTTTTTTTATTAACTGATTCAATGTCAAAGACATAAGAGACATGCGGAACTTTGAGATAATCGGCCACCTGGGGGCCTATCTGGGCCGTGTCGCCGTCAATGGCCTGTCGGCCGCACAGGATCAAATCGAAAGTACCGATCTTCGCAATGGCCTTACCCAAGGTCGTAGAAGTAGCCCAGGTATCGGCGCCGGCAAAGAGCCGGTCGGTCAGTAAAATGCCTTCATCCGCGCCCATACCCATGGCTTCGGAAATCGCGTCGATCGCCTGGGGCGGTCCCATGGAAAGAGCAATAACCTTGCCGCCCTGCTCCTGCTTTAAGGTAACAGCAGCTTCAAGAGCATGGCGGTCATCCGGATTGATGATGCTTTCGATACCTTCGCGGATCAGGTTCCCGGTTTTCGGGTCCAGTTTGACTTCGCTTGTATTCGGGACCTGCTTTACCAACACAACGATATTCATGCCCATGACTCCTTAAATCACTTTTTTCTCGGTCAAATCGGCCAAGTCTTGTTGCGAATAACCGAGCAGCTTGCCGTATATCTCCTGGTTGTGCTCCCCGAAGCGCGGCGGGAAAGCGAGTTTTCGATCCGCCTTTTCGACAAAAGAAGTCATAACCGGCAGCGGGGCCAGGGTCAATTTCGTTCCGGTTTTTTGATCTTGGGCTTGGAGCAACCTTCTTTTAACCAGGGGATCTTCGCTTACTTCTGCAATGGTCTTGATTTTACTGATAGGAACGTTGATCGAATTAAACATATCGATTAAAGCTTCGGAAGGGTGCTTCCGGGTAATGGCATTAATGCCTTGATTCAAATTTTCCACATCCGCGATGCGGCCCGCGTTCTTCTCATACGCAGGCTTGTCCAGGGACTTGAATAAATCCAGGGCAACCATGGATTTCCATTGACGGTCATTGCCCACGGCCACATAGACAAAACCATTGCCGGTTTTATAAACCGAAACCGGACAAAAAAATTCGTGGGTATTACCGCGCCGGGTGATTTTTTTGCCCATCAGCGCGGAAACCGTGATCGGTACGGTGAGCCAGGAGACTGAAGATTCGAACATCGAGATGTTGATACAGGACCCTTCCCCGGTGGCCGCGCGCTTATAAAGAGCTTTCATGAGCGCACCATAAGCATGCACACTAGTGCCCATATCCGGGAGAGGCACGCCCAGAACCTGGGGATCACCGTGCGCTTCCCCGGTCATTTCCATAAGACCTGACCGCGCCTGCAGGATCGGATCATAGGCGGCTTCATTGCTGTCCGGCCCAAAGCCGGTCAGGCCGAGCCAGATAATATCCGGCTTTATGGCTTTGAGGGTCTCATAAGCCACACCCAGCTTTTCATAATTTTTGGGAAGCTGATTGGTGGCAAAAACATCGACTTTTAATTTCTGAACCAGAGATTTAAAGAGCTTCTGACCTTCAGGTGCGCCTAAATCAAGGGTAAGGGCCTTTTTCCCGGCATTGATACAGAGGTAATAGGCGTTCATTCTCTCTTCTTTTAGAATATTCTCACCGATCAGCCGGTTCGGGTCGCCGTAAATGGGGTGTTCCAGGCGGATCACCTGCATGCCGTCTTGGGCTAATAGGAAGGTTAGATAGGGTAATACAGTAGCTTGTTCCAGAGATAAAACAGTCAGGTTTTCGAATAGGTTCACGGATTATCCTCCTTTTCAGGCCAGGGACCTTAATCCACCCGCCTGGTGAGTAAAGTTAGTCTGAGAGGGAGAGAATCTGCATATGTGTTTGTATACTGTATACATATTATCTTGTCAAAGATATTTTTTGATTATTTTATTATTGTCTACCCCGATTGAGTAAGGCCCTTATTTTATTCAGGTCCTGCCTTGAAGGTTTGATATTTTTATGGCGATTTAGTCAAACAATCGGATTCCAAAAACCAAATGTAGCCTTTACTCTTACAGCGCTGGAAAAACCCGCAGCCAGACCAAGAAAATATCCTGCTAATCCTGTCCAAAATTCTTGTATCTTTTCAGGTCTTCTTCCGTGTCAATGTCAAAAAACAATAAAGGTTTTTTCATTTCCACGAAAAGTACTTTATCGCTTAGCACTTGGATCAGATCCCTGGCGCCCTTATCCCCTTCTAATTTTTCAAGTTCAGGATAGATCTTTTGGCTGAAGATAACCGGGTTTCCTCTTCGACCTTGATGGATCGGAACACAAATCTCTTGATCCCCAAGCCAGAAAGCTTCCAATAAACGATCGATCATTCTTGAATGGATCAAGGGTTGATCGCCTAATAAAAACATAACCGATGGATAAATATCTTTGACCCTTTCCAGGCCGCACCGCAGCGATTTACTTAAACCTTTTTGATATTGATGATTGACCAACACGTTAAGCCGTGGGTCCCATATTTTAGGACCCAGAGCTTGTTGAATTTTTTGAAATTCATGCCCCAGAACCAAAAAAATGGTTTCTAATTTGGAGTCCAAGGCCGCATCCAGGACTCTTTCGATTAAATACTTTCCCTTTAATTTAAGAAGCTGTTTGGGGCTGCCTATACGCGTGGAGCTGCCGGCGGCTAAAATGACACCGGCGGTCGGTTTTTTCGATTCAGTTGATTTCATTTCTCAATCCATGTTACAGATAGCCAGAATGAGCCGGAACCATACTTGTTAACAAATTTAAACCCTTTTGAGTGAAATTGAAGCTAAAAAATACTATGACCTGTCGAGCCTACCCGGAAGACGAGGCCCAAATGGGCAGGCGACATTTTATTGTTGGCCAACACTAATCTACGTCATTCCGGCAATGGTTTGAGCCCGCCTTCGCTAAGGCTACGGCGCGGCAGGCCGGAATCTGATCAGACGTTGATCAATGGTGGATTCCGGCTTAAAACATGCCGGAATGACGATACAGAGGAATCGGTTTATAAATCCTATTGATGGGAAATTGTCCATGTTTTTTAAGGCAACTGCATAATAGATTTTAACTTTACGTCTTAGTGTTGAAAAAACTAGGGCTCTTTTACAGTATTAAATTTTCAAACTAATTATAGGAGTACCCCTCATATGCCTTTGGCTTTCCCTTCTCATAGTCATGGAACGATTGCCTTTGGATTCTTCAATATTGAAACCGATTTACTCCTGCTTGAGCGGCTTTTTTTCTTTGCCGACCGTTTCTGCCAGGCCATTATAGATCTATCGCAAGAAAAAGGCGAATCCCAATGTGAGGTCCATTTGGATGGGTTCGGCATTAATGATCGGTTCCGGATAGGGAATCTGCATGGGGCGATCCAAGGGATAGATCTTTCCGGATTTATCGGCGCAACTTATCGGAAATTTCCTTTCCCCCTGGATCCAAAAGGTTTTAAGCAAAAATCCTACGGAATTAAAAATCAGGGATATATGCAAACCTTGATTCAGGAATATGGGGAACCCACTGCAATAAGAATCTTATGGAATAAGAATTCGGTACAGGTTGCCGTTAATGAATATGTTTTTGATCAAGAGATCTTTTCAACATTGATCGCTTATGTGGACCAAGGGGGTTATCCCCGGTGGCAAAATGAAATCCGGCCTGATTATGTTCAATCAATGCTGAAGAAATTAAAGGAAACCTTTTCATCGCTTATGGGCGCTTAGTTCCACAACATCGACAAAATGTTGTCGATAATGAAAATGTCAATAATCACCGCCTGACAATCATACGGACTTATTCCGGCGCTTTCGCTGGAACTCCTGTTCCGGCTGGCCGGAATTCATTTTTTATCGATCCTCGATAAAAAATTTAGGCACTTTTTTATAGTCGAAAATTTAAAAATAAATTATACTGCGACCCATCTGAAAGCTTATTTTTCAGAGCGCTT
>Ga0315273_10008493_pt1 | contig 12964 bp, 14 predicted proteins | sample YL17G02_0_MG_FD_205753 | JGI IMG/M metagenome (GOLD analysis project Ga0315273, IMG submission 205753) | Sediment microbial communities from Yellowstone Lake, YNP, Wyoming, USA - YL17G02_0 | ecosystem: Environmental > Aquatic > Freshwater > Lake > Sediment | place: USA: Wyoming | collected...
ACTGTTTTGAGGGGTGGCCTTCTGGCCAATCACATCGGCGCAGCCATTCCCGCAAGTCCCTCAGCCCCGTCCGGCCAAAAATCATCAGATCACTCAAGGGGGGATGATGTCCCTTCCGTGTTCCAAACTTCAACTAACTTTGGGATTGACCCCAGGCCATTGCCACCCGGACTCAATTTCGTCACAAATGCGTCATATCCTCCAGCCCAAGGGCGAAAAGGATTGACGAGAGGGAAATCGTAAGATTGGGTCCATCCCGTCACGTACGCGCTCCCCGACCCGTCCACATCGATGCCGGAGCCCTGATCCCATCCACTCCCGCCAAGATAGGTGCTGTAAAACAGGCTATTGCCAGCCGGACTCAGTTTTGTCACGAAGGCGTCGCAATTGCCGCCATTGTAGCTATAGTCATAAGCATAGGGACATGGAAAATTGGAGGAACCGGTCAATCCCGTCACGTACGCGCTCCCCGCCCCATCAACCGCAATACCTCTACCCTCATCATAGCTATTGCCACCCAGATAAGTACTGTAGGCCAGGCTATTGCCGCCCGGACTCAGTTTCGTCACGAAGGTGGAGTGGCCCCGATTCGGTTGACACCTGATAAGCGCGGCTCGATACTGCCGCAGGAGGTGTCAGGTGGTTCGACAGGCTCACCATTCAATGACGCGGAAGAGACGGCGATACACGGCGGAGTTCAAGGTGGAGGCGGTCCGTCTGGTGGCGGGCGGGGGGAAGCCCCTGGCGCAGATTGCGCGGGAGTTGGGGATCAACGAGCAGGTGTTGCGCAACTGGAAGCAGAGGGCGGAGTCCGGGGTGGCCGCTGGGAACGGTGTTGTTGCCGATCACTTCACGCAAGAAGAAGAGATCCGCCGGTTGCGGCGGGATCTGTTGCGGGTGACCGAGGAGCGGGAGATCTTAAAAAAAGCGACGGCGTTCTTCGCGAACCAGTCCCGTTGAGGTTTGCCTTCATGCAGAGGCACGAGCACGAGTTTTCGATAGCAGCGATGAGCCGGGTGCTGTCGGTGAGTCGGCAGGGGTACCATGCCTGGAAGCGGCGCCGTCCCAGCGCCCGGGCGTGCGCGAACGAGGCCTTACGGGTGGACATTCGTGCCATTCATGCCCACAGTCGGCGTTCGTACGGGAGTCGGCGTGTGCGCCGACAACTGAGGCGGCAGGGGCATTGTGTGGGACGGCATCGGGTGGCGCGGCTCATGGAGCAGGAGGGATTGCGGGCGAAGCGGTCGCCGCGCTTCCGGGTCACCACGGACAGTCGGAACACGAAGGTGATCCATGAGAACGTGCTGGCCCGTGACTTCGCGGTCGGAACACCCAACCGGGCGTGGGCGGGCGATATCACCTACCTGTGCACCCAGGAGGGATGGCTGTACTTGGCGGTGATCCTGAATGTGGGTACCCGCCGGGTGATCGGCTGGTCGTTCCGCGAGACCTTGGAGGCGGAACTGGTGACCGACGCCTTGGACATGGCACTCGGGGCACGATCAGTGAACGCGGGATTAATCTGTCACTCGGATCGAGGCTCCCAGTACGGTTCGAGGGATGTCCAGGCCATGATCGCGCGCTACCAGTTACGTGGGAGCATGAGCCGCAAGGGGAACTGCTGGGACAACGCCGTGGTGGAGAGTTTCTTTGCCAGTCTGAAGACCGAGCTGGTTGCCGATGCCCGCTGGGTGACGCGGACCGAAGCGAGGAGCGCAGTAGTGGAATGGATCGAAGGATGGTACAACCGGGAGCGGATGCACTCGACGTTGGGTTATCTCAGTCCCGACGAGTACGAGCGTCAGATCGCGACCGGAACCCAATAACGGGGTGTCAACGAAAACGGGGACAGACCAAGGCGTCTACATAGCCGCTAAAGCCTTGACCAGGATTGACGAGAGGGAAATTGGTGGAATAGGTAGCCCCCGTCACGTACGCGCTCCCCGTCCCGTCCAACGCGATGCCATAGCCCCAATCATTACCACCTCCGCCCAGATAGGTGCTGTAGCTGAGCACCGGGTCGATAACAACAGGCAGCGATTGATTATACTCTTTTCCGAGACTGAAGCCGAAACTATGGCTATCCGCGATTCGGTACGCACCCGAAATCGCCGTCCGTTTCGCTCCATCCATTTGATAGACAACCGGCGCTTTCTCCGTGACTGTCCCCCATGCTGTCTCGATTACCAGATCACCGCTTGTGTTCACCGCCAGCGATTTGGCCCCTTCGTACTGAATCGTAATCTGCGAGTAGTCGGCTCCCGGCGGCACGATAAAATCATACTCCATCTGGCGACCGTCACCGTAGTACTTCAAGTCAATCCCCGGATAAACCTCTTTGTAGGTGACAGAAGTGTAGTTGGGAACGTCCGTCCGCCATTTGGATTGGTCATTGCCGATGAAGAAATTGCACCTGTATTCGAGCAGGTTCTCACCGGCAAGTTCTGGCTTCTGGTTGCACCCGACAAAGCTGGCCTTGATCATCATGGTTTCGACGCTGTCCCGCTTCTGCTCACGACCCGGCATTTGCATCGGGTCCGCCATTGCGTCCGGTTCCGTGCCTGCGCCATTCGCCTTCGGGACACGCCGCGTAAACTGATAGAACGCGCCATTGGGTGTGAACCACATGGTCGCGCCACCGGCATTTGCCCGATACAGAATGCTGTCCGGCCACTGGCCATTGTTCTGGGTGAACGATAGCGGCATTGAGTTCATCTGCTGAATACTGGTGGATAGATTTGGATCTGTCGTTGCTATCGGCGATGAAGCCATGAGCAACGAAAGGACGGTCAGAATCAGGGCTTTCTTGAAGAACATGTTGACCTCCCAAAGGTACGCTGGCGAGACGTTGGAGAGCATTTTCCGGTATCAAGATAGCAAATCCGGTCGCCGTTGTCAAGACAATCCGGCTGGTCGAACTGGCTTGCGAATTGCCTCACATTAAAGGTAACCGAAGCGTGGCCGTGGTCGACTGGTGGCCCACCAGGAGCCCATTCCGCGAAGCGGAATGCGCGAATGGTGGGGTTCTTGACGCGCATACTCCCAGAGCGTCACCACCCCACCATCCGCGTCGTCCGCCTGCGGCGAACTCGCTTCTGGTGGGCCACCCGAGCCGAACGGTGGGCAGATCCCACCCTACGCCCCCTGCCCTTTGATCTGCTTGGTCCATTCGTCGAGCGTGTCGGTGGGGAGACTGCCGGATTCGAATTGGCGGTAGCGCACGATGTTGAGGATCTCGTCGTCGGTCATGATACGGTTGTGCTGCTTGGCGGCGGTGAAGACCTCATCGACTTGTTTCTTCTCCGGCTCCATACCGTGCTCCTTCAGTCAGTAGACGCTGTTATGTCCGCGGGTCACCCGCGTTTGATCAGTCCGCGGGCGATCACCAGCCGCTGGATCTCGGATGTTCCCTCGAACAACTCGATCAGGCGCGCCTCTCGGTAGAGGCGTTCGACCTCGTACTCGCGCAGGTAGCCGTATCCGCCGAGCACCTGAATGGCGCGGTGCGTGACATAGGTGGCCATCTCCGACGCTACGACCTTGGCCATTGCGGCCTCGGTGGCATAATCGAGACCCTGATCTTTGAGCCACGCGGCATAATAGACGAGCCAGCGGGCGGCTTCCAAACGGCAGTGCATGTTGGCGAGATGATTCTGGATCAACTGGAAGGATGAAATCGGCTCGCCGAACTGTTTGCGCTCTTTGGAGTACTTCAAGGCAAGTTCCAGTGCGCGCCGGCCGATTCCGATCGCACTGGCGGCCACAGAAATGCGTCCGGAGTTCAGCGATTCCATCGCCACACGGAAGCCGCCGCCGAGCTTGCCCAGGATGTTCCCCTTCGGGACACGCAAGTCCTCCAGAATCAACTGGGTCGTCGGGGAGGCATGGAATCCCATTTTCTCCTCGATGTGACCGATGACGAGGCCCGGCATGTCCTTGTGCACCAGAAACGCGGTGATGCCGCGTGCGCCTGCCTTCTTGTCGGTCTTGGCCATGAGGATGATGAAGTCGGCAAAAGCACCGTTGGTGACAAATATCTTACTGCCGTTGAGCACATAGTCACTGCCATCCAGCACGGCCGTTGTCTCGAGTCCGGCGGCATCCGATCCGGCGCCCGATTCGGTCAGCGAGAAGGCAGCGAACTTCTCGCCTGAGCATACCGGAGGCAGGTAGTACTTCTTCTGCTCTTCAGTGCCAAAACAGAGGACCGGATAACCAAAGAGCGAATTGGACCCGCCAACAACGGTCGTATGCGATGCGCAGCCGCGGCCAAGTTCCTCCATGATGAGGGCATACGCGAGCATGTCCAGCCCGGTCCCGCCGTATTCCTCCGGGACGATGGCGCCCAAGAAACCGGCCGCGCCCATCTCGCGCGCCAGATTAAAATCGATCTTCCCGGTCTCGTCGAACTCGGCAGCGCGGGGGATAATCTTCTTTTCGGTGAACTCATGCGCGACCTGCTGGATCGCCTTGTGGTCTTCAGATAGTGCAAATTCCATGGTTTTCCTCTCCGTGCCGGCTAATCGATGTTTGGTTCTAGTCTCGCCACACATGTGATCTAAAGCGGGCTCGTGTCATTCTGAGCGAAGCGAAGAATCTGCTGTTTTCGCCCGTGAAGGCAAAGCCTCTTCGTCGTCCGCCGCGGGGGCGATCCTTGTGATCGCCCTCCTGCCCGGTCAAGGGGCGAATACAAGATTCGCCCCTACGAGTATAGGCAGATCCTCCCTGCTATCTCCCCGTGAACTTCGCCGGGCGTTTCTCCAGAAACGCCCCGCATCCTTCCGTCTTGTCATCGGTCGAGCAGATGACACCGAACTGTGTGCGCTCGAACTCCAGACCGCTCTTCAGATCGACATCGAGCCCCAGATTGATGCACCGCTTGGCGGTCACGACGGCGAATGGCCCCTTGGCGGCGATCTTCTCGGCCATCTCCCGCGCCTTGGCCGCGAGTTCGGTTGCCGGGTAGACTTCATCGACCAGCCCGATGCGATGCGCCTCGGCGGCATTAATCATGTCACCGGTGAGAATCAACTGCTTGGCCTTGCCTTTTCCGACCAGACGCGGCATCCGCTGTGTGCCGCCATAGCCGGGGATGATTCCAAGGTTCACTTCGGGCTGGCCGAGCCGGGCCGACTCTGCGGCGAGACGAATGTCACATGCCATCGCGATCTCACACCCGCCGCCGAGCGCGAAGCCGTTGATCGCGGCGATCACGATCAGGTGGGAATTCTCGATGCGGTCAAGCAGGCGCTGTCCGCGAATGCACGTCCGGATCCCGGCAGGGACATCGCACACCTTCAACTCGTTGATGTCGGCGCCCGCGATGAACGCTTTTTCGCCGGAACCGGTCAGAATCACGACGCGTACCGATTCGTTCTGCTCCAGCGCGGCAAACGCAGTGTCCAACTCCGCGACCGTCTGGTCGTTGAGAGCATTGAGCATCTTGGGACGGTTGACCGTCACCGTTGCCAGCGGCGCCGCGACGTCGACCAGGATATTCTCATAGTTGGCCATGAATCTTCGCTCCTCCTCAGACCTGTCCTGAGTAATCGTAGAACCCCCGTCCGCTCTTGCGGCCGTGATGATCAGCATTCACCATCCGTCTGAGAAGCGGCGGCGATGCGTAACGCGTATCCTTGAACTCGGCAAACATGATCTCCGCGATGTAATGGATCGTGTCCAGTCCGATAAAATCCAGGAGTGTCAGCGGACCCATCGGGTGACCGCAGCCGAGCTTCATCCCGTTGTCAATGTCTTCCCTGCTCGCGACTCCCGCCTCGAGGGCGCGCACCGCGTCGAGCAGGTAGGGAATCAGAAGCAGGTTGACCACGAAACCGGGAGTATCCTTCGCGGTGACAACAGTTTTCCCGACTGATTCCGCAAACGCCCTGGCGGTCTGGTAGGTCGCCTCCGAGGTGTCAATCGAACGCACCACCTCGACCAGCTTCATGAGTGGCACGGGATTGAAGAAATGGAGACCGCAGAACCGGTCGGGACGCTTGGTTGCGGCGGCCATATCCCCGATCGGCAGAGACGATGTGTTGGACGAGAAGATGGTCTTGGAACCGCAGATGGAGTCGAGCTCACGGAAGATCTTCGTCTTCTCGTTGAAATCCTCGGTGGCCGCCTCAACAATAAGGTCGCAGTCTTTCAAGTCCGCAAGTCTGGTTGTCCCCTTGATACGGGCGAGCACCGCATCGCGCTCGGCGGGTGTCATCTTCTGTCTCTCAACAAACTTGTCGAGCGAGCCGGCGATTCGCTTGTGGCCGCGCTGAAAGAGTTCGTCCGTCACTTCGCGGACCACCACATCGTAACCGGCTTGCGCGCTCACTTGGGCGATGCCCGAGCCCATCTGGCCGCAACCCACCACACCAACTTTGTGAATGGTCATTCTCGCGGCTCCTTTCCCTCTCCCCTATGATTATTCATTCGTGAATTCTGGTTTGCTGGTTCGTGCCGAGGCACATCGCATCGGCGAACCGAAGAAACTCAGTATACCACAAATCGCTTTCGGGTGGGGCAGGAAACATGCCAATCTGCCCAAGCTGTTGGCAATTCCAGCCGGAATTGAAGAAACAGCCCGCCCGCACCACCGGATCGCCTGCTTTCCGACAGAAAGATGCGGACATCGAACACGCGGTTTTTCTAGTTCTTCTTCTTCCGTGTATCCACAGGTGCGGAACGAGGGACTTCAATTGGCCGACGAAACGCCTGCGGCCCACCGTAGATGCCGATGTCGGAACGGGTGCCGTCGGGATCGGTGAGCTCCGGGTTGCCGTTGTCGATTAGGGGCGAACCGGGTTGTGGGAGGAAGGTGAGGGTGTCCCACAGCGGATCGACATGGACATTGTTGTATTCGTTCGTGTAATCGGGCATGTCGCGCCAGTCGCCCTCGACATTGTCCCAAAGGACGTTGAAGGACATTGGGAAGATGAGCGGGTGGCCGTAGTTCCATACACCGACTCGCGGACACACCCACTGGTCGCGCCAGCCATTCAGCACAATCACGTTGTTCGTCATGCGCCCGTGCGCCTCGGGTCCCCAGAGACCGAATCCGCAGTTGCCATTGCGGAAGATCAGGTTGTTGGCGCAATCCATGTATGATGTCCCGGTGGCAATGATCCCCCAGCCGAGACAGTGAAAGACGACGTTGTTCTTGCAGATTACCCGCGTGGCGCCGAATGATCCGATTCCCTTCCAGAACTGGGAGATTCGATTGCGCAGCACGGTGGCGGTCGCATCCCAGGTGATGCCCACGCCTGCGCCGCGCCCCTGGTGGATCTCATTGTCGGCGATCGTCGCGGTCGCACCACGGTACAGCGCGACGCCATCCCAAGTGTTGTTGATGATACGGTTGTTGATGACATATAACTCGGCGCCCTCGCGTCCCATCACACCGCCGATCCCGACAATCAGCGACTCGGGGTACTGGGTGTTATCCCGAATCCAGCAGTTCTCGACAGTCGCGCGCGAACTCCGGACTACCACTCCGGCATCGGTGGCCATCCCGGATGTGTCGCGTATGCCGCCGGTAATCGAGACATTCATGATTGCCGCGTCGGGGCAGTTGTCGAAGAAGACACCATATCCCGCCTTCGTGACCAGTGTCGTCTTGTCCGGCCCGGCGCCGATGATCCAAAGCGATTTGTCTTTCACATGGAAACCGTACGATGCCTGATGCTTAGTCTTGTGCTCTTGGCAGTTGCCGCAGAGCGAATCGATGAAAGTCACGGGGTTGGCTTCGAACGTGCCGGCAGCGAGGCGCAGCGTATCGCCCGGTTTGGCCGCATCGATGGCGGACTGGAGATCCGTCGTTACGCCGCGGGTTGCCGCCCGAGAATTCGTCTCGAAGAACGCGATCGACAGGCAGCTTGTGGCAATCATGATGGCGTGGCTGATTCGCATAATCTCCTCACATTCTCGGCGACTGTGTAGGGGCGCACGGTGTGCACCCTTTCGCCCCCCGTAGCGTCTGCATCATTGGACGAGACTATCAGGGCACTCTATTCGCGGACTTCCGTGGCGTGTTTCCTTTACGCCCCAAACTTCGCCAGCTTCTGCGCATGCGCCAACGCAATCGGCAGCAGATGCCGCATTGGCAACCGTCCCAACCCGCCGACCTGACAGGCACGCTCACCGAACGATTTGGATCCATCGGGAAGCACGGTCCCGGGCGAATAGAGCAACGCAGGCACGGGATGCCAGGAATGGGACTTCAACACCGCCGGAGTCGAATGGTCTCCGGTGATCACGAGCACATCCGGTTTGGCCTGCATCAGGGATGGGAGATGACGGTCCACTTCTTCGATGACAGCCACCTTCCTGTCGTAGTCGCCGTCCTCGCCTGCTTTGTCGCTGTACTTGATGTGCACGAACAAATAATCAAATTCCTTCGGCGCTGACCCAGCCGCTGCCATCGTTGTGGCGATGTCCGCAGGTGGGTCAAATACAGTCATGCCAACCAGGCGCGCGATACCTCGGTACATCGGGTATGTGGCGACAGCCCCGGCGTTGATCGGGAAACGGTCGCCGATCTTGGGAATCGGAGGACGCTTGTCGATTCCGCGCAGCAGGACACCGTTGGCCTTCGGTTCATCCTTCAGGATGCGTTCTACCTCGGCTACAAAGCGGTTCAGCCAGTCGGCAGCGATTTTCGATTGATCATCGAGCGGTTTGGCGGGCAGCGGTGCAACCCCTTCGGCCTGGGGGTCCGTATCGGCAACTCGTCCACCCAGATTGCGACCACGAAGCACCACCAGCCCGCGATGCTCGGAGACACTCCGCACAATCACCTGCACGTCACCTTTGAGGTCCAACTGCTCGCTGATCTTGTCCACCAAACGGCGGTTGACATCATCGCCGATCCGTCCGGCGCGCCGGTCGGTAATGCGGCGGCTGGCATCGAGGGTGCAGAAATTGAAGCGCGCGGCAACGTCCTCATCCCGCAACGGGAAATCGATGCCGAGAGCCTCCAGCACACCGCGGCCAATCAGGTGCTTACGCGGGTCATAGCCGAACAATCCCAGATGTCCCGGCCCCGATCCGGGCGTGATACCAGGCTCGACCGGATCGAACAGCCCGGTCGTGGCCTGAGGCAGAAGCGAATCAATGTTTGGTTTGCATGCCGCTTCGAGCGGGGTCGCAAGCCGGTTGCCAAAGGGCAGATCGCCCAGACCATCCATGACCAGGAAGATAATCCGACGGTCATTCTTGATGCCCAGTTGCTCGGCGGTGTGCTCGATCACGCTTTGGACCCTCCCAGTCTTGAACGCTGCGATGATAGCGCGTTTTGCCGTAGCATGCCAGACGAATTTGATTCATACTGGCGCGCTGGCGAATCGGCACATTGCGGCATTCGGGAGGGTTTGCAGATGGAACGATGGCTCTTGCTCTCAATCCTGGTGGGGTTTATCGGAGGCACCTACACCGCCCTCACCAAGCTGGCCGCCGGGAGGATTCCTGACGCGGTCGGCGGATTCTGGCTGGAGGTGACCGCGGTGATCGGCATCGCCTCCTATCTGGTCTGGGTGCGGCAGCCGGTCTGGAGTGCCGAAGTCACACGCTCAGGATTCCTCTACACGGTCGCTGGAGGCATCTGTGTCAGTCTCGCGGGCGTATTGAATTTCACGATTTACCGGCATCACGGCGAGTTATCCGCGGCCGGTCCGATCACTCTTCTCGGATCGGTCCTGGTGACGGCGGTGTTTGGGGTCATGTTTCTTGGTGAATCGCTCACGATCTCAAAAGGGTCCGGGCTGATCCTCGCCATCGCGGCAATCTGGCTTCTGTCCCGTTAGTTCAAGACGTCAAGCGATGTCCGTGCCCGTCGTGAACTCTCGATTGCTTTACAACCGGCTTCAACGGTGGTTTGCACGTCACGCGCGCCGCCTCCCGTGGCGAGGTCTCACGGACCCGTACCGAATCTGGGTCTCCGAGGTGATGCTGGTGCAGACCACAGTCGCGGTGGCGGTCAAACGGTACCCACGGTTCCTGAAGCGTTTCCCCACGCTGGAATCCCTGGCAAAGGCGTCACTCGATGAAGTGATGAAAGAATGGGAGGGGCTGGGCTATTACCACCGGGCGAGGTACATGCACCAATCGTCCCGAATCATACAGTCGCGCCACGCCGGAGCATTCCCAGAGACCTACGATCAGATTCGAGCATTGCCGGGCGTCGGCGACTATGTCGCGGCAGCGGTCGCGAACTTCTGCTTCGGCGCGCGAGTACCGGCGATCGACGCGAATGTGGCCCGAGTTGGGGCGCGTCTGTTCGGAATCATCGGAGATGTCCGTTCGAGTCAATTGCGCGGAAAGATTCATCGCGATCTGAGCCAGTTGATGACTCTCGGGTGCGGCGCGCTCTGGACTGATGGCCTGATCGAGGTCGGGGCTCTGATCTGCTCTCCGCGATCGCCCAATTGCCTAAGGTGTCCGTTACGGCAGGACTGCCGCGCATTTCACAGCGGACACCCTGAACGCTACGGCCTGCCGAAGACCAGGGAATCGCGCCGGGAAGTGCATGTCGCCTGCGGAATCATCCGGCGCAACGATGGTCGTATCCTGATCGCGCAACGCCCCGAAGAAGGGCTCCTGCCCATGCTGTGGGAGTTTCCCGGAGGGAAGCGTCAGGGCCGCGAGGCGCTGCCAGAAACCTGCCGGCGCGAGATTGAAGAGGAGCTGGCAATCGACGTCACGGTTGGGCGGAAACGGATGGTTATCCGCCACACCTACAGCCACTACGGCGTGCGCCTCCATGTCTTCGAATGCCGCTACGTATCGGGCAAACCCAAGAAGATCGGCTGCCAGAATTGGCGATGGGTGCGACCGGGCGAATTGTCCCGGTTCGCGTTTCCATCGGCGAATCGGGCGATCATCGAGGGGATTCAGGGAAATGGCTTATATTGAAGCGTGAATCAACCCTGCGATGGTTCGCCTGAAAACAATTGCAATTGGGCCATCATAGAACGTAATGTGCGGTGACGGCTGGTGGCTTCGAGGCAGCGAGAAGCCCCCTGGCCCGAAGCCAGCAACTGCCCAGCGAGATCTAATGAAACTCTCGGTCCTTGAAATGTGTGCGGGCGCAGGGGGACAGGCGCTGGGGCTTGAAGCCGCCGGATTCGAACATGCGGCCGCAGTTGACATCGACTCGGACACCTGTGAGACTATCCGGCTGAACCGGCCGCGTTGGCGTGTTCTGCTCCAGGACATCCGCAATCTCGACGGGCGCGATTTCAAGGGCATCGAGCTGCTCGCGGGGGGCATACCCTGTCCGCCGTTTTCAATTGCTGGACGCCAGCTCGGCGACAGAGACGAACGGGATCTCTTTCCGGAGGCGCTTCGGATCGCGGAGCAAGCGGAGCCGCTGGCGATTATGCTGGAAAACGTGAAGGGTTTGGCTACAGACCGCTTTGCGCGGTACCGCCGCCAGATCATCGAGCGGCTGATGAGGCTCGGTTACAGGGTGACCTGGAAGGTGCTCAACGCCTCTTCTTTCGGTGTCCCACAACTGCGGCCACGGTTTCTGCTGGTAGCACTACGCCAGGGACCTGCTGGGCGATTCTCCTGGCCGAGTCCTGAAGGACGGCCCCCGACCGTGGGAGATTCCATCGGGGACTTGATGGCATCAAGAGGCTGGAAGGGAGCCGCGAGATGGCGCAAGCGTGCCGATACCATAGCGCCTACACTCGTCGGCGGCTCCAAGAAACATGGCGGTCCGGACTTGGGTCCCACACGTGCCAGGTGTCAGTGGGCTGCACTGGGAGTCGACGGCCTCGGAATCGCCGATGAACCTCCAGATGTGACTTTCCCAAGCGACGGAATGCCGCGGCTGACTGTTCGCATGGCTGCACGCCTTCAGTGCTTTCCTGATAATTGGATCATCTCGGGCGGCAAGACCTCATCGTACCGCCAAGTCGGGAACGCTTTTCCTCCCCCAGTGGCTGAAGCCGTTGCCAGTTCCATCCGGCGAGCGATCGACGGGAAGAACGGTGCCAGGTCCAGACGCCCACTCACGCTTTTCGAAGGTTCGTTCGATGCCTAGGATACCAAGAGAAGTGGGAACCGGCTCAAGAGCGCGAATTCTGAGATTCCTTCTCGCCAATAAGGGCAGAGTCTTGAAATCCGATGAGATCCGTCGTGCCTCCGGCGGGGCATCGGAGTGGGCCCGACGGTTGCGGGAACTGCGGGATGAATTTGGCTATCAGATCCTTTCCCACAAAGACCGCAGTGGGCTGAAACCAGGCGAGTATCTTTTGGAGACAGGGGATCGGTTGCATTCGTTCCCCCGGTCGATTTCAAAGGAAACCAGAGCGTTTGTTCTTGAACGAAACGGGTACACTTGCCACATGTGCGGCGTTGCGGCCGGAGATCCTGACCCATATCACGAGAGCCGCAAGATCCAACTGACTATGGGTCACATCATCGACAAGTCCAAGGGTGGCACTGATACACCCGAGAATCTCCGGGCCGTCTGCACCAACTGTAACGAAGGCCTGCAGAACACGGCCCCACCCAAGCCAAGCCGCATCGAATTGCTCAAGCAAGTCCGTCGTGCAACCATCGATGACCAATTGCACCTACTCGACTGGCTCGAAACGAAGTTCGGAAAACTCAGACAAATGAAGAAGTAAGGGTTCGCGATGGCAGATGTGCTCACACGAGCCCAGCGCTCTCACAACATGGCGAGCATCCGATCCCGGGGCAATGCGAGCACGGAGCAGGCCTTCACCCGGCTGCTGCGCCGCGAGGGGATCTCCGGCTGGAGAAGACACGCATCACTTCCCGGGAAGCCGGACTTTGTGTTCCGGAAGGACCGGCTGGCAATCTTTGTCGATGGCTGGGGGTCAATCCCAAAGTTAGTTGAAGTTTGAACGGCTCATCGTTGTTTATGCCGCTTTCGCCAGCGGGCGGGCGGCTCCTCCAGTCTTGAGTTCACGCTGCAAAGCCTCCCGCAGCAGCGGCAGTT
>Ga0315273_10008494_pt1 | contig 12964 bp, 8 predicted proteins | sample YL17G02_0_MG_FD_205753 | JGI IMG/M metagenome (GOLD analysis project Ga0315273, IMG submission 205753) | Sediment microbial communities from Yellowstone Lake, YNP, Wyoming, USA - YL17G02_0 | ecosystem: Environmental > Aquatic > Freshwater > Lake > Sediment | place: USA: Wyoming | collected...
CACAGTGGTGCGGGAAGGTGACTGGATCACCATGGACGGCACCTCGGGCAAAGTCATCGTGGGGCAGGTCGCGCTCATACCTCCGCAGATCAACGAGAACTTCGACCAGGTACTGGCCTGGGCCGACGAGGTGCGCCGCCTGCGGGTGCGCACTAACGCCGACACGCCTGAAGACGCCGTGAAGGCGCGCGAGTTCGGTGCCGAAGGCATCGGTCTCTGCCGCACCGAGCATATGTTCATGGCCGAAGAACGGCTGCCTCACGTTCGCGACATGATCATGTCCGAGAATCGCAAGGAGCGCGAGGAGCACCTCGCCAAACTGCTTCCCTTCCAGCGCGATGACTTCGAAGGCATCTTCCGGGCGATGGCGGGGCTTCCGGTCACGATCCGCCTGCTCGATCCGCCGTTGCATGAGTTCCTGCCCGACTACACCGGTCTTATGGTGCAGCTAGAGCGGCTCAAGCTCACGGGGGGGTCGGCGGAGGAGATCGCCACCCAGGAGGCCATGGCCCACAAGGTCAAAGTGATCCACGAGATGAACCCGATGCTGGGCACGCGCGGCTGCCGCTTGGGCGTGCAGTATCCCGAGATCTATACCATGCAGGTGCGGGCGATCATGGAAGCGGCCTGCGACATCACGTCCGAGTCGGGGACGGTCCCTCTGGTGGAGATCATGATCCCCCTCGTCGGTTTCGCGAAGGAACTCGAACTGATGCGCGACCTGACGGTCGAGACGGCCGAGGCCGTGCTGGTGGAGCGTGCGTGCAGCATCCCCTATACAGTGGGCACCATGATCGAACTGCCGCGAGCGGCGATCACGGCCGACGAGATAGCCGTGCACGCCGATTTCTTCAGCTTCGGCACCAACGACCTGACGCAGACCACGCTCGGTTTCTCGCGCGACGACGCCGAGGGTAAGTTCCTCACGTACTATCTGCGCGCCGAGGTCATACCGTCGAACCCGTTCGAGAAGCTCGACCAAGTGGGTGTGGGCGCTCTCATCGCGATGGCCGCCGTCAAGAGCCGCGCCGTTAAGCCAGGTATCAAGCTGGGCATCTGCGGCGAACACGGTGGTGAGCCTTCGAGTGTGAAGTTCTGTCACCGCACCGGGCTAGACTATGTCAGCTGCAGTCCCTATCGCGTGCCGCTCGCCCGGCTCGCCGCGGCGCAGGCGGTGCTGGAGGACGAGGGCGGCGACGCGGTGCGAGACTGACGCCACAGTTCGAGAGTCACGCCGCGTCGCTGTGCTACGAGCTATCCTTGCGTCCTTGTCTCACATTCGCCCATCGCGCCCTGGTGGCGAAGCGTCACTCTTCAGCAGCCTGCGAGGCAAGGAGGTGCCCGGATGAAGCAAGAACGATCGGGCAGGGTGTCTCTGTCGGCCGAGACCTACGACGCCGGGCTTTCGCCGTTCGCACAGCGGTCGGGTGACACGCGCGGGCGTGCACGGGTCGAGGAGTCGTGTTCTATCAGGTTGCCTTACCAGCGCGACCGCGACCGCATCGTCCACAGCAAGGCTTTTCGCCGCCTCAAGCATAAGACGCAGGTATTCATAGCGCCCGAGGGCGACCACTACCGCACCCGGCTTACCCACACCCTTGAGGTTTCGGGGATCGCCCGCGCGGTGGCCCGTGCGCTCCGTCTGAACGAAGACCTGGCCGAGGCCATCGCCATGGGTCACGATCTCGGTCACACCCCCTTTGGCCACGCGGGCGAGGAGGCGCTCGACGCGGTTCTGCGCGGCATGGGCTACCCAGGGTTCCGCCATAACGAGCAGAGTCTGCGGGTAGTCGACGTGCTGGAGAATGGAGGCCGGGGACTCAACCTGACCTGGGAGGTGCGCGACGGCATCGTGCGTCACACCGGCGCTGATCGGCCGTTCACGCTGGAGGGTCGTGTCGTGTGTCTCTGCGATCGGGTGGCCTACATCAACCACGACATCGACGATGCCCTCCGTGCGCGCCTCATCCATCCCTACGATCTGCCCCAAGACGCGGTGGCGGTGCTTGGGGCTACCGGTTCGGATCGCATCGACACGCTGGCGCACGATCTGGTCGACGCGAGCGAGGCCGCGGGGGATATCGTGCAGAGTGCGGAGGTCGGCACAGCGATGGACGACCTGCGCGCGTTCCTGTTCCGCACTGTGTATGCCCGGTCGCTGGAGGAGAGTGGGGGGGACACCATCCAGGAGCTGCTGGGGCATCTGTTCCGCCATTTCATGGACCATCCGGAGCAACTTCCGGAAGGGCTCTTCCGTGCCGGCGGTCTGTCGGCTTCTCCTGCGCCTGGCGCGGTTTCCGACGAGCGTGCCGATCGTGTGCGGGCCGTGACCGATCACATCGCCGGTATGACCGATCGCTATGCCGAAGAGGTCTACTTCGACGTCTTCCTTCCTCGATCGTGGAGACGGTAGGCACTCATGTGCGCCCTCATCAAGCAGAGCAGCCTGGACGCCCTGCTCGATGTGTCCGACATCGTGGAGGTGGTCTCCGGCTACACCAGTCTCCGCAAACGCGGCGCCACGCACAGTGGCCTATGTCCGTTCCACCAGGAGAAGACACCGTCGTTCACGGTCAGCGCCGACAAGGGTCTCTTCTACTGTTTCGGCTGTGGCGAGGGAGGCAATGTGTTCACCTTCCTCGAACACATCGAGAGCCTCTCGTTCGTCGAAGCCGCCGAGCAACTGGCTCAGCGTTTCGCGGTGGAGCTCGAATACGAGGACGGTGGCGGGGCCGATCGGCAGGCCCGCGGCGGCGAGAAGCGCCTTCTCGACCTGCTCGAGAAGACGGCCACGTTCTACCAACGTTTCTTGTGGGAGAGCATGGAGGGTGCGCGCACGCAGGAGTATCTCGAATCTCGAGGTCTCCGCCGCGACGTGTGTGAGGCCTTCCGCGTGGGCCTAGCTCCGGCGGGCTGGCGAGGGCTCTACGCCAAAGCCCGGGAACAGGGGTTCACCGAACAAGAGCTGGAAGCGACCGGTCTCGTGGTGCGCCGGCCGGGCAAGACGTACGATCGCTTTCGCGCGCGGTTGATGTTCCCGCTGGTCGACCATCGTGGCCGCGTCGTTGGTTTTGGAGGCAGGAGCCTGGGAGACGAGTCCCCCAAGTACCTCAACTCTTCGGACGGTCCGGTGTATCGTAAGGGTCGGCTCCTGTACGGGCTCTTCCAAGCACGCAAGGCGATCGCGGAGGCGGATGAGGTGCTGGTGGTCGAAGGCTATACCGACGTGCTCGGGCTGTCGCAGGCCGAGGTGCACAATGCGGTGGCGTCTATGGGGACGGCGTTGACTGACGGCCAGCTCGATCTTCTCACCCGTTTCACGCGCAACGTCACTTTCATGTTCGATGCCGATCGGGCGGGTGCGGAAGCGGCCGTTCGCTCCGGTGACCTCGCCCGTCGTCATGGTTTGCACCCCATGGTCGTCGCCCTGCCGACAGGGTCTGATCCGGCGGATGTGGCCACATCGGGAGGTGCCGAGGCCGTGGCGAGGCTGACGCACGACAAGCTCTCTTTGCTGGGCTACGAGTTGAGGCGTGCACTCGACGGCAGCGACGTCGCTACCGTCGACGGGAGGGTGCGGGCGTTCGACGTGGTGCGCGAGATCCTCAGTCGGGCGGCTTCGCCCAAAGAGCGGGAAGAAGAGATGCGGGTGGTGGCCGATCGACTCCGCTTGACGTCGGACAACATCGAGCTGCTGCTGCGAACGCCGTCGGCATCCGGCTCCTCTGCTGGGCGCGGTGGCGGTGATATGCCGGGCGGATCCGCCGGCGCAGGGCCGACTCGGTGGCCGCAGGGAGATGTTCTGGCTGCCTATCGGGAGCGACTGCGCTCGCCGGAGGCTACGGTGGAGCGGGAGTTCCTCGTGGCTGCGTTCAGTCATCCGGAAGCTGCGCTGCCGCTTCTCGACGGAATCACTCCCGAGCATTTCGTCGATCCGCTGCACCGTGAGGTGTTTCGTGGCCTGCACCGGGTACTCACCGCATCCGACCCCGCCCGGGAGGTGATCTCGCTGGCGGGAGCCGACACCGACATGGGTCGTTTCTTCGTGCGACTAGCGGTGGAGGCCGACTCCGCTCTATACTCGACGGCGGTGTTGGGTGAACGCCATCTGCGCCTACAAGAGCAGTTTCTCGCCCGCGAGGTAACCGAACTGCGCCGCTCCCTTGAGCAGGACGGCGTCGAGTCAGACGCAGAACAACGACTTCTACGGTTAGAACAGCTTCTGCACCAAGTGAGGGCGGCGGCTACCGGGCTTGAGGAGGAGTAGGTCGGCTGTGGTGGATGCAAGCGACATGGACGGTCATGCGCTACAGGCAGTGCTGTCACGCGGAAGAAGGCTCGGGGCTCTCTCCACCGACGAGATCAACGAGATGCTGCAGGACGTCGATCTCACCCCGGGTGAACTCGAGGCGCTCTATACGGAGCTGTCCGAGATGGGCGTCGAGATAAGCGAACCCGCCGAAGAGCCCGAATCGGCTCACGACTACTCCGCCGAAGAGCGGTTCCTGCGGCAACTCGATCTGGCCATCGATCATTCGTCCAGCGATCCCGTACGGCTCTATCTGAAAGAGATTGGCAAGGTGCCGCTCCTAACGGCCGCCGAAGAGATCGATCTGGCTGAACGCACCCAGGGCCGCGACGTCGAGGCGAAACGCCGGCTGACCGAAGCGAACCTGCGGCTGGTGGTGTCCATCGCCAAACGGTACGTGGGCCGGGGGTTGCTGTTCTTGGACCTGATCCAGGAGGGCAACTTGGGGCTCATCCGCGCGGTGGAGAAGTTCGATCCGGCGCGGGGCTTCAAGTTCTCCACCTACGCCACGTGGTGGATCCGTCAGGCCATCACGCGGGCTATCGCCGACCAGGCGCGCACGATCCGCGTGCCCGTGCACATGGTCGAGACCATCAATCGCATGAAGGCGGTGCAGCGGCGTCTGATACAGCAGAACGGGCGCGAGCCCACCACGGCGGAGGTGGCCGCCGAGATGGATATCAGTCCGGCGCGGGTGCGCGAGATCCTCAGGGCGGCCCAAGAGCCGGTGTCGCTCGAGATGCCCATGGGCGAGGAGGACGACTCCGAACTGGGCGACTTCATCGAGGATCTGGAGGTCGACCAACCCCTCGAGGTGGTGGCACGCAAGCTCCGTCACGAGGAACTGCTGCGGGTGCTCGACTCGCTCTCCGAGCGCGAGCGAAAGGTCATCGAACTGCGCTTCGGTCTTCGGGGGGAGCAACCCCGCACCCTCGAAGAAGTGGGAGAGCGGTTCGGGGTGACGCGCGAACGCATCCGGCAGGTGGAAGCGAAGACGCTCAACCGTCTCAAGAACTACCGCGACGCGCAGGGGTTGAAGGACCTCCTCTGACGGAGTCCGCTGCCCGAGGGCGTGACGGAGCGCGTTGACCGAGGTCGGAAATGGCTAAAGCCTTCACGCAGAGTGCCGATACTGTCAGCAAGAGTCTCCCATCCAGGCTCCTCTCTCTCCTCTTTGGGCGCCCGATAGGGCGCCCTCTCCCTTTTCTGAGGCCGGTTCTCTATACTCCCGTGCGGCATGCCGGGGCAGTCCCCTGCCGCCGGTCCCCGTTCACCAGCACAACAAGGAGGGCGCGACCGTGATAACCCGCGCCGAAGTCGAGCATATCGCCCGTTTGTCGCGCCTGCATTTCGAGGAACAGGAGATGGAGCGTCTCCGACAGGATCTTTCGCTCATCTTGGACTACGTGCAGACGCTGGGTGAACTCGACCTTACCGGAGTGCCGCCCACGGCTCACGCAGTGGCATTGAAGAACGTGTTCCGGCCTGACGAGCCGCGCCCTGGTCTGGAGCAGTCCGTGGCCATGGCGAACGGGCCGCACGTTGAACGGGGGCAGTTCCTCGTGCCCCGGATCGGGTAGGCGGGTCGTGGATGTGAATGTGCTCGGCCTGTCGGCCGTCGAGTGTCGCGCCCTGCTGGAGTCTCGGGACCTCTCAGCTCTGGAGCTAGTGACCCTGTACCTGGACCGTATCAACGCGGTCGACGGTGACGTCCGTGCCTTCCTCGCCGTCGATGCCGAAGGAGCGCTCCGTCGCGCGGCTGAAGTCGATGCCATCGACCCGGCGCAGCGGCGGCCGTGGGACGGGGTGCCGATCGCTCTCAAAGATGTCTTGTGTGTGGAAGGGTGGGAGACCACGTGTGGGTCGCGGATCCTGGCCGGTTACCGGCCTCCCTACGACGCCACCGCTGTGGCCAAGTTGCGCGAGGCGGGCCTCATCTTCCTGGGCCGGCTCAACATGGATGAGTTCGCCATGGGCAGCTCGACGGAGAACTCCGGCTACCATGTCACCCACAATCCGTGGGATCTCGAGCGGGTGCCCGGCGGGTCCAGCGGCGGCTCGGCTGCGTGTGTGGCCGCGGCGGAAGCCCCGTGGGCCTTGGGCACCGACACGGGTGGGTCCATCCGCCAGCCTGCTTCCTTGTGTGGGGTGGTGGGGATGAAACCCACCTACGGAGCCGTCAGCCGCTACGGTCTGGTAGCCTTCGCCAGTTCACTCGATCAGATCGGGCCCCTGACTCGTTCCGTCACCGACGCCGCGGCGCTGCTCGACATCATCGCGGGGCACGACCCACGCGACTCCACCAGCATCGGCCTGCCGGAACCCATCCGCCTGCCCACCGAGACCGATCTCACAGGTACACGCTTCGGCGTCGTCACCGAGTACATGGGTGACGCCTGCGAGCCCGGGGTGAGGCAGGTGTTCCACGACGCCGTGGCGGCGGTGACCGCGCTCGGTGGACAGTGCGAGGAAGTCAGCCTGCCTTCCGTCGAGAAGGGCATCGCGGCCTACTACATCATCGCGCCGGCAGAAGCCAGCTCGAACCTGGCCCGGTTCGACGGGGTCCGCTACGGGCACCGCGCTGCCCACAGCGACGATCTGCTCGAGATGTACACGCGCACCCGCAGCGAGGGCTTCGGCGCGGAGGTGAAGCGGCGCATCATGATCGGCACGTACGTGCTCTCGTCGGGCTACTACGAGGCTTACTACGGCCAGGCGCAGAAGACCCGCACCCTGATCATGCGCGATTTCGAACGGGCCTTCGCACAGGTGGACTTCCTGATCTCACCCACCTCGCCCACGGTGGCCTTCAAGGTAGGGGAGCGCACCGATGACCACCTGGCCATGTATCTCTCCGACCTATGCACCATACCCGTCAACTTGGCCGGTCTGCCGGGTATCAGTCTGCCCGGCGGTTTCTCCGGTGGACTGCCGGTGGGCGTGCAGATCGTGGGCCCTCACTTCAGCGAGCAGGGCCTCATCGATGTGGCCTACGCGCTGGAACAGCGTCTAGACATCCGGGCGCGCCCCGCGCTGGGGGAGGTGCGGCCATGAGCGACGCGCCCGTGACTGCCGGCGTGGCCGACGACGGTCGTCCCGGTGCGTGGGAGCCGGTGATCGGTCTCGAGATACACGTGCAGCTCAAGACCCGCACGAAGATGTTCTGCGGCTGCGCGACCAGCTTCGGGGAAGAACCGAACACGCATGTGTGTCCGGTGTGTCTGGGTCACCCTGGCACCTTGCCGGTGATCAACGAGCGGGCGGTGGAGTACGCCACCCGCATCGCGCTGGCGCTGGGGTGCAGGGTGGGCGGGCCCACCATCTTCCACCGTAAGAACTACTTCTATCCCGATCTTCCCAAGGGGTATCAGATATCGCAGTTCGACCAGCCTCTCGGCGTGGGGGGTCACCTGGATGTGGAACTCGAGAGTGGCGAGACCTTCCGGGTAGGCATCACGCGGGTGCATATGGAGGAGGACGCCGGCAAGCTCGTGCACTCCGGGGGCGCCACAGGACGCATCCACGGGGCCGACCATTCGCTGGTCGATTTCAATCGGGGGGGCACGCCATTGGTGGAGATCGTGAGCGAGCCCGATATCCGGTCGCCCGAGCAGGCTCGGAGCTTCCTCACCCAGCTGAAGAGCCTCCTCGAGCACCTCGACGTCTCCGATGTCAATATGGAGGAGGGGTCCATGCGCTGCGACGCCAACGTGTCACTGCGTGCGGCCGGCGCCGAGTTCGGCACCAAGACCGAACTCAAGAACATGAACTCCTTTCGCTTCCTTCAACGGGGGCTGGACGCCGAGATCGAACGTCAAGAGGATATCCTCGAAGCGGGAGAGCGAGTGACGCAGGCGACCGTGCACTTCGACCCCACCACGAGCAGCATCTCTGTGCTGCGGAGCAAGGAAGAGGCTCACGATTACCGCTACTTCCCCGAGCCGGACCTCACGCCGATCGAACTCGATTCGGAGTATGTGGAGCGGGTGCGTGCGAGTCTGCCCGAGTTTCCCGCTGCCCGTAAGGAGCGGATGATGCGCACGTACGACCTTACGGCCTATGATGCGGGGGTGCTGAGTGCCAACCGCTCCTTGGGTGACTATTTCGAACGCGTCGCCGACATCGTGGGCGATGGCAAAGTCGCAGCCAACTGGGTCACCGGCGACTTCGCCGCCTACGTGAACGGTGTCGGCCTGCAGGTAGAGCAGAGCGTCGTAGGCCCCGAGGCTTTGGCGGAACTCCTGGGGCTCGTGGCCGAGGGCACGCTGTCGGGCAAGATGGCCAAGGAAGTGTTCGCTGAGATGACCGAAACCGGCCGTGGTGCTCGGGCCATCGTCGAGGAGCGGGGCCTCGGCCAGATCTCCGACAGCGCGGCTCTCGAAGCGGTGGTGGCCGCGGTGGTCGCCGCAAACCCCGGTCAGGCGGAGGAGTTCCGCCAAGGGCGCGACAAAGTGTTCGGTTTCTTCGTTGGACAGGTCATGAAGGAGACGAAAGGCCAGGCCAACCCGCACTTGGTCAACGAACTCTTGCGCAGACGACTCACCGGCTAGGCTTTTGAGAAATGACGCTTAGCCGCCTGGGCGCTACGTGCGCGACCGAGGACGCCGTATCGCGGCGGCCCCGTGATGCGGTCCGCTGCGCACGTTCCGATGTCGGCCGGGTTGAAAAGGGCGGGTCCTTCTGCTAAGTTGCAGTGTCTTTTTTCCGCATGCCGCTCGGGCTCCTCGCCGCGTATTCGCCAGCGATCAAACACACCAGGAAGGTTCAGTGACCGTGCATCACTTGACGACTGATCGAGACAACTGCCCTGTGCTCATGACGGCCGATATCATCTCGGGTAAATGGACTCTGCTGATCCTGCGCGATCTCTCTGAGGGCCTCAATCGCTTCAGTTTGTTGGAGAGGTCGCTTTTGGGAATCAGCCCAAAGACCCTCTCCGAGCGGCTGAAGTCGCTGGAGAAGGCTGGCGTCATCACCCGCACCAGCTACGCCGAAGTGCCTCCGCGGGTGGAGTATGCGCTCACCGACCGTGGGATGGACCTCATTCCCTTGATCGATCACATGCGCGATTACGGCACCAAATGGCTGGTGTCGGGCAACGGCGCAGGGGCCGACAGGTCGAACGGCGACCCGCACGGCGTGTGACGATCACGATCTCGGCCGTCACCCGACCGTAGAACGGAGTGTCTGCGCTGGAGGGGTGGGCCATGAATAGCGAGGAAGTCGAGCACCTCGTCGAGCGTGGTCGTGAGCGCGGATACGTCACGGCAGAGGAGATCGCCGAGGTGCTGGCAGAGGTCGACCTCACCACCGACCAGATCGAGACCGTCTACACACGGCTGCTCGATTTGGGCATCGAAGTGTCCGAGGACGACCCGGTCGATGGCGACGAACCCGACGAAGCCGTGCCCGAGAAGGCCGCGTCGCGGTCGGCGAGTGTGCACCACGTCGATGCCGCGCTCGATGTATCCACTACGGACCCTGTGCGCATGTATCTCAAGGAGATCGGCCGAGTTCCCCTGTTGACCGCCGAGCAGGAAGTGTCGCTGGCCAAGCGCATAGAACGGGGCGACATCCGGGCGAAACACGAGCTTACCGAGAGTAACCTTCGTCTCGTGGTGTCTATCGCCAAGCGCTATCACACCGACGGCATGAGCTTCCTCGACTTGATACAGGAGGGCAATCTAGGGCTGATCCGGGCGGTCGAGAAGTTCGACTACCGGAAGGGCCACAAGTTCTCCACCTACGCCACCTGGTGGATCCGTCAAGCCATCACCCGAGCTATCGCCGACAAGGCGCGCACCATCCGCATCCCCGTGCACATGGTCGAGAAGATCAACAAGCTCATCCGGGTCCAGCGCCAGCTGCTGCAGGACATGGGCAGAGAGCCGCTGCCGGAAGAGATCGCTCGGGAGATGAGCATGAGCGAGACCGAGATCCGGGAGATCCTGCGCATCAGCCAGACCACCGTGTCTCTGGAGACCCCGATCGGCGAGGAAGAGGATTCCGAGCTTGGCGACTTCATCGAGGACGAAGAAGCCATCCGCTCGTTCGACGCGGTCGCCTCTCAGCTCGACAAGGACACCGTCACCGAGGCTCTGAGTTCTTTGCCCTATCGCGAGCGCAAAGTCATCGAGTTGCGCTTCGGTCTGAAGGGGGAGCACCCGCGGACCCTCGAGGAGGTCGCGCGCCGTTTCGGGGTCACCCGTGAGCGCATCCGGCAGATCGAGGCGAAGGCTCTATCCAAACTGCAGGCCACCGAAAAGGCGCGTCGTCTGAAGTCGCAGCTGGAGTAGGTATGCCCATCGGAGCCGAGCCCAAGACCGTGACGCTGCAGGTGCCCATAGAAGGCATGACCTGCGCGTCATGCTCGTCTCGAGTCCAACGGGGGTTGAGCAGGCTACCGGGCATGGCGGACGCCGCGGTCAACCTGGCTACAGAGAAAGCCACCGTCAGCTACGATCCCGCGCTGCTCGACCAGAACGCGATCATCGCCGCCGTCCATGACATAGGCTACGGCGTCCGTCTCGAGAAGCGGACGCTTCACATCGGCGACATGTCGTGCGCCAGCTGCGTTGCTCGGGTCGAGAAGGCGCTGAAGGCCACACCGGGCGTGACTTCGGTATCGGTGAACTTCGCCACCGAGACCGCCGCGGTGGAGTACCTGCCGGGCACGGTGACGCAGGCCGCGCTGCGCGCGGCAGTCGAGGGAGCGGGCTACGTCCTGCGAGAGCCCGAAGCCGGGAGCATGGTCTCAGCCGGAGACCAGGCCGCCGAGGCCCGCCGCCGAGAGCTCCTGGTCACGCGCCGCAAGATGATCGTGAGCCTGGGCGTGGGGGCGTTCCTGATGCTGTTGGGGTTCTTCCCGCCCTCGTTCCTCACTCAGCGCCAGCTGTGGCTGGTCATGTTCGCTCTGGCCACACCCGTGCAGTTCTGGGCGGGCCGTCAGTTCTATCGGGGGGCGTGGGCGTCGGCCCGGCACCGTACCACCGACATGAACACGCTGATCGCCGTGGGCACGTCGGTGGCCTATGTGTACTCGGCTGCCGTGACGTTCTTCCCTGGTTTTTTCGAAAGCATCGCCGGTGCCGGTTTCGAGGCCGCCGTCTACTACGAGACGGCGGTGATCATCATCGGTCTGATCCTTCTCGGCCGCTTCCTCGAGGCCCGGGCGAAGGGGCAGACCTCCGACGCCATGAAGAAGCTGATGGGGCTGCAGGCCAAGACCGCCCGCGTGGTTCGCGACGACGTGGAGCTCGATGTGCCGGTGGATTCGGTGCGCGCGGGTGACATCGTGGTGGTGCGTCCCGGCGAGAAGATCCCTGTGGACGGCGTGGTGCTCGACGGGCGTTCGGCGGTGGATGAGGCCATGCTGACCGGGGAGTCGATCCCCGTGGAGAAAGGCCCCGGCGACGAGGTCATCGGCGCCACGCTCAACAAGACCGGGTCGTTCCGGTTTCGGGCGACCAGAGTCGGCGCCGATACGGCCTTGGCTCAGATCATCCGGCTGGTAGAGGAAGCGCAGGGGTCCAAGGCCCCGATCCAGCGGACGGCCGACTACGTCGCCAGCATCTTCGTGCCGAGTGTCTTCGGCATCGCGACGGTCACGTTCCTCATCTGGCTGCTGTTCGGGCCCGAGCCGGCCTTTACGCTCGCCATGCTGGCCGCGGTGTCGGTGCTCATCATCGCGTGTCCCTGCGCCCTGGGCCTCGCCACGCCCACCGCGATCATGGTAGGAACCGGTAAGGGAGCGGAGAACGGCATACTCATCCGCTCGGGCGATGCCCTTGAGCGGGCCTACAAACTCGACGCTATCGTGCTCGACAAGACCGGTACCCTGACGGTGGGCAGACCGGTGGTGACGGACATCGTGATGGCTGTCGGTCCTGACGGCTCAGAAGTCATGGCCGGCGAGCGCCTCTTGGCGTTGGCGGCGTCCGCCGAGCGGGGCTCGGAGCATCCTTTGGGCGAGGCGGTCGTCGGCCGCGCCGGCGAACTGGGCCTGACGTTGAGCAGACCGGACGAATTCGTCGCCATTCCCGGCTACGGCATCGAAGTGACCCTTGATGGCTCCCGGGTGCTCCTAGGCAACGGCCGGCTCATGCAGGAGCGGGCATATGAACTCGGTGGTCTGGCCGAAGAGGCCGAGCGCTTGGCGACCGAAGGCAAGACACCTATGTTCGTGGCCGTTGACGGCGCGGTGGCCGGTATCATCGCGGTCGCCGACACTTTGAAGCCCGATGCAGTCGAGGCCGTGGCGCGCCTCAAAGCGCTCGGCCTGCAGGTGGCCATGATCACGGGTGACAACCGGCGCACCGCCGAGGCGGTAGCCCGGCAGTTGGGCATCGACCGAGTGCTGGCGGAGGTACTCCCCGACCGCAAGGCGGAGGAAGTGCGGAGACTGCAGGCCGAGGGACGCGTCGTGGCCATGGTGGGAGACGGCATCAACGACGCGCCGGCTCTCGCTCAGGCCGATATCGGCGTGGCCATCGGCACGGGCACCGACGTGGCCATGGAGGCGTCCGACATCACGCTTATCCGCGGCGACCTCATGCCCATCGTCACCGCCGTGGCACTGAGCAACGCCACCATGCGCATCATCCGGCAGAACCTGTTCTGGGCCTTCGCCTACAATGTGGCCCTTATCCCGGTGGC
>Ga0315273_10008495_pt1 | contig 12964 bp, 11 predicted proteins | sample YL17G02_0_MG_FD_205753 | JGI IMG/M metagenome (GOLD analysis project Ga0315273, IMG submission 205753) | Sediment microbial communities from Yellowstone Lake, YNP, Wyoming, USA - YL17G02_0 | ecosystem: Environmental > Aquatic > Freshwater > Lake > Sediment | place: USA: Wyoming | collected...
CAACATGCAGGCTATCTCCCCACTGACTATCACCTGATTCTCGACCACACCTTGTGGGTGCGGATAGCTGCTATAGCCCCTCTCCTTCATGTGGCCGAGTTTTGGGCTGTTGAGCGTACTCACGCAGACGCCAAGACCATTGCCCAGTCTGCCCAATTTGTCGATGAAGCTTTTCTTTTTATTCATTCATTGGAGCATAATCCATCTTTTCAACCAATCTTTGCTCAATATAGTAAAAATATTTATGCCGGGCTTCATATCTTTGCTGCCAGGCGTTTAATCGATGCAAGTCAGCCACACCTTGCTTTGGATCATTTCAAACAAGCTGCACACTTCTCGTTTCCTAAGGTGCTGTCAGTGTGGTACAAAGTTCTCCAGGCAATGGGCGGAGCTCTAGGACTGGAAAGATTATTCATGTCCTACCGCCACGCACGTAGGCGTCTGCAGCATCGGACCAGCCACCTGGTCGTTAGTGAATCAGGTGTCTCATATATTGTGCCAGCCGAAACGATGGGGAAAATCACAAAGTAGCCATGTTAAAACGAATCCCCATTGCACCTTTTGCTATAGCTATCTTCCCCATCCTGACCTTGTTGTCTAGCAATGCCACACAGGTTAGTTTTAGCGTTGTCATTCGACCTTTGTTTGTCAGCTTACTGGCCACTATGCTGCTTTTGATCGTACTACGCCTGGTACTGCGCCAGTGGGATAAAGCTTCCCTGGTCACCTCTTTTATATTGATTTTATTCTTTTCCTATGGTCAGGTTTATTCCCAGCTGGAACAACATCCTATCGCTGGGTTTATCATCGGGCGCCATCGGTACCTGATAGTTCTATATGCATTAGCATTCATTGCAGGCTTGTGGTGGTTAATCTTCAAACTGAAGAATAATACACAGGCTTTATTCCTGGCAAATGTGGTCAGCCTGACGTTGCTCGCAATGCCTTTAATTCAAATATCCATATATTCCGTGCAGACTTCCCTTCAACAAAACAAGGCTGTTCAGGCTGAAATTCAATTGGATAAATCCCTTGAGCCAAGCATAAAGCCCCTCCCAGATATCTATTATATCGTCCTGGATTCTCACACCCGCAGCGATGCCTTGATGCAAGACTATCACCTTGATAACTCCCCTTATCTCAATGAATTGCGAGATATGGGTTTTTATATTGCCGATTGCAGCCGGACCAATTACGACTACACCCAGGGAGCAATTGTGTCAGCACTGAATATGGATTACCTGATGAACCTCGGTCCATATTTGAAAGCACTTAATTCCAAAGATATCTGGATTCTTTTGAAACAAAGCCGGGTTCGGAAGTTGCTCGAAAATGCTGGTTATAAAACAGTAGCCTTCGACACTGGCTATGAGTGGAGCCGCCTGGAGGATGCAGACATCTATATGAGCCTTGGCAGTGATAGTTATGCCATACAAAAAGTCAACCCGTTTGAAGCTATGCTCATCAAAAGCACAGCCTTCCTTATCTTGACAGACTCACAGAATCAAAATCTGAGATCGCAATTCCAGGAAGTCAACTTTCCCTACAGTTTTCATGTGAACACTGAAAACTTCATCCTTGAACAGCTGCCACAGATTTCCAACGATCCTGATCCTACATTTACCTTTGTACATTTGCTTATTCCACATGTGCCTTTTGTTTTTTCTCCCGATGGCAGTGTTGTATCCGACCCGCTGTTTTACAATGGGAAACTTTCCTGGCCTGGGGATGACCAACATCGCATTCTTGGTTACTCCAACCAGGTGCAGTTCATTGATCGAAAGATCGTGGAGATTGTCAAAACCATTATGGATCAGTCCAAGACACCTCCCATTATTGTCATCCATGCTGATCATGGGCTGCTCGATGCGAATCGCTACGAGATTTTAAATGCTTATTATCTCCCGGGGGATGGAACCAAAAGCTTATATTCTACGATTACTCCGGTGAATTCCTTTCGTATCATTTTCGATAAATACTTCGGGACGGATTATGGCCGTTTACCTGATGTCAGTTATGACGGATCAGGTATTCCGGTTCCCGAAATTTATCCGGATTGTATTCAAAAATAAAATCGAACATGCCACCACTAGTATCCATCGTCACTCCTTCCTATAACCAGGCACGTTTCCTCATGGAAACCATCCGATCGGTTCTGACTCAGGATTATCCAAATTTTGAATATATCATTGTGGATGGTGGTTCAACCGATGGGTCCAAGGAAATCATCAAGCAGTTTGCAAACCAGATTGCTTGGTGGGTCTCCGAACCAGACCAGGGTCAGGCGGATGCGATTAACAAGGGCTTTGCTCATGCCAATGGCAAGATATTTGCCTGGCTCAACTCAGATGACACCTACCTGCCTGGAGCAATCTCACAAGCGGTGGAATCCTTGCTCGCCTTTCCTGATGCAGCCCTTGTGTACGGGGATGCCAATTTGATCGACGAACAAGGGAACATCATCGGTCGCTTTCCCTCCCGCCAGACGGACCTGCATAGGTTGCTACGTGGTTCTGTCCATATCCCACAGCAGACCACTTTCTTCTGGTCCCGGTCTTGGGAGCAAGTGGGTCCTCTCGATCCAACTTTTCATATGGCCATGGATTACGATCTTTGGGTGCGTCTTGCCAAACTTGCATCTTTGATATATGTCCCCCGTCTATGGGCGAATTTTCGTTTGCATAATGAAGGGAAATCGGTCACGATGGATGATCGCTTTTACCCCGAGATGATCCGGGTCTATCAACGCGAACGTGGAGATGGAATATCCTTACTGGCGGTTCGATGGCGTTTACGTCGCATGTTTTATGCCTGGTTGCCTCTCCGTCTGCGCCTCAGGTTGCACCAGATCTTTAGACCCTGATATCCGGCTTAAATTAACTGGAAATAATATTACAATTAGATATACCCCAATTGGAGGCCTGAATATATGTTATTTGAACCAACATCTATCCCCGAAGTTGTCCTCATCACCCCTCAGGTGTTTGGGGATGATCGTGGTTTTTTTATGGAAACCTATCAGGCCCAAAGGTTCGGTGCTGCAGGCTTGCCATTCATCTATGTTCAGGATAATCATTCAAGCTCCCAGCATGGTACTTTGCGTGGGTTGCATTACCAGATCCACCAGCCACAGGGAAAGGTTGTGCGCGTCCTGGTGGGTGAAATTTTCGACGTTGTAGTTGATCTGCGTCGCTGGTCAACGACCTTTACGCAGTGGTTGGGGATTGAGCTCAATGCAAAAAATAAAAAACAATTATGGGTACCGCCCGGTTTTGCCCATGGATTTTACGTGCTTAGTGACTGGGCTGAAGTGGCTTATAAAGCTACCGATTACTACGCACCCGAGTGGGAACGTACCGTGCTCTGGAATGACCCTACCATAAATATCACCTGGCCAATCTCGAAGGGTGAAGACCCTATCCTGTCGACAAAAGACGGACAGGGAAAGCTTCTCTCAGAAGCAGAAGTATACGAGCAGGAAATAAAATGAGGAACGTCCTCGTCACTGGTGGAGCCGGGTTCATTGGTTCCAATTTTATACGTTTCCTGCTTAATGCTGAGCCCGATGTCCATGTGCTCAACCTGGATGTGCTCACTTATGCTGGCAGCCAGGAAAACCTCAAAGGTTTAGCCTTCCCAGAGCGGCATACATTTATTAAAGGTGATATCTGTGACCAGCCATTAGTAGTTGATCTCTTCCACTCAAATAAAATAGACACCGTGGTTCACTTTGCTGCTGAAACGCATGTGGATCGTTCGATCCTCACTCCAGAACTATTTTTGCGCACCAATATTGTGGGCACCTTCACCTTGTTGGAAGCTGCCCGTCAGTATTGGCTTGTAGAAAAGGCTTTACCAGCCGAGGATTTACGTTTCCACCATATTTCCACAGATGAAGTGTTTGGAACCTTAAAACCAAACGACCCAGCCTGGACTGAGTCCACCCCCTATTCACCCAACTCCCCCTATTCCGCCTCCAAAGCTGCCAGCGATCATTATGTCCGGGCATATGGTCATACATACGGTCTGCCTTTTTCCATCACCAACTGCACCAATAATTATGGTCCGCATCAGTTTCCCGAAAAGCTGATACCTCTTATGATCCTGAATGCAATGGATGGGAAAACCCTCCCCATTTATGGGGATGGGAGTCAGATACGTGATTGGTTGTTTGTAGTGGACCATTGTGAAGCTATTTGGATGGTCCTGCGAAAAGGTCGCTCGGGGCAGACTTACAATATCGGTGGAGGTTCCCAGCCCACCAACCTAGAAGTTGTGCAACACCTGTGTGCTGCCATGGATGAGCTTCTACCCCACTCAACCTATGTTCCTCATTCCTCCTTGATGCGGTTTGTCCCCGACCGTCCTGGTCATGATCGCCGCTATGCAATCGACATCACTAAAATTAAAACCCAACTGGGATGGCAGCCCAGGCAATCCCTAGGCAGCGGTTTACAGAAAACGGTTGAATGGTACCTTTCCCATCCGGAGTGGGTCTCTGCAATCCGTCAGCAACAAGATTACCAACAGTGGTTGGAACGGAATTATGATAAAAGGCAATGAAAAAGCTTAGGAGGCAGCTATGAAGGGTATTATTCTAGCGGGTGGAAAAGGTACAAGGCTGTATCCCCTGACCATCGGGGTTAGCAAACAGCTCCTACCCGTGTATGACAAACCCATGGTGTATTATCCTCTTTCAATGTTGATGCTGTCTGGAATCCGCGAAATTCTTGTGATCAGCACACCCGATGCCCTCCCCGCCTTCCGCAGCCTATTGAAGGATGGTTCTCATCTAGGATTGAAAATCTCTTATGCTGAGCAGGTTGAGCCACGCGGCCTTGCAGATGCCTTCTTGGTTGGTCGGGAGTTCATTGCTGGTGAACCTGTCTGCCTCATCCTCGGTGATAACATCTTTTTTGGGCATGGTCTGCCTGCTCAACTTCTCAATGCAGCCCAGCTCACCCAGGGAGCGCTGATCTTCGCTTACCCTGTACGAGACCCTGAACGATATGGTGTCGTTGAATTTGATTCCAACGGTTTAGCGCTCAGCATCGAAGAGAAACCTTTAAAACCTCGCTCTCATTATGCGGTCCCAGGCATGTACTTTTATGATTCAAATGTCTCCAACTACGCTGCTGCTCTTCCACCTTCCGCACGTGGTGAGATTGAGATTACCGATCTTAATATGATTTACCTGCATCAAGGCCATATGCGCGTGGAAATCTTGGGGCGTGGGGTCGCCTGGCTGGACGCTGGTACCCATGAAGCTCTCCTTCAAGCAAGTAATTTTGTTCAGACTGTTCAAGATCGCCAGGGTATGATGATTTCTTGTCCAGAGGAAATCGCCTTCCGCCTGGGCTTTATTGACTCTTCCCAGCTCCGCCATCAGGCACAAAAAATGGAGGGCAACAAGTATGGGCAATATTTGTTGGGTATTATTGAAGATGAGCTCCCATTTCACCAGCAGTAAGGATCAAACTTGGTAACCTGGCACATAAATCACCCCTTGCGTATTCTCATTATCGGTAACACTGGTCAGCTTGGTTGGGAATTGGAACGCACCCTGGCACCTTTGGGTGAGGTTCTAGCCTGTGATTATCCAGACATCAATCTGGCATATAGTGAAAACATACGCCAGGTTTTCCACCAATGCAATCCGGAATTAGTTATTAATGCAGCCGCATATACAGCTGTAGACCGCGCTGAAATCGAGCCCGACCTGGCGAGTGCAATCAACGCGACTGCGCCAGCGATCCTTGCAGAGGAAGCTAAGAAATCAGGTGCGGCTTTTATCCATTTCTCAACCGATTATGTCTTTGATGGATTAAAAGGCACTCCTTACCTGGAAACTGATTTGCCCAGTCCTCTAGGTGTATATGGGCGTACCAAACTTGCTGGTGAACGCGATGTCCAACAAATAGGTGGTGCTTACCTGATCTTTCGCACCAGCTGGGTGTATAGTCTGCGGCGCGACAGCTTCGTTAATAAAGTCTTGGGTTGGGCGCGCACCCAACCCAGTCTTAAGCTGGTCACGGACCAGGTCAGTGGACCCACCTGGGCCCGCATGTTGGCTGAAGTCACCAGTCATGTTGTCCTATTAGGTGGAGATGATGTAATGGAATGGCTAACTGAGCATCATGGCTTGTACCATCTGGCGGGTTCCGGTTATTGCAGCCGTTTTGAGTGGGGGCAGGAAGTATTACGCCTCGACCCACATAAGGAAGGACAGGTCGTCCATGAGCTGTTGCCTGCCCTGACGGATGAATTCCCCACTCCGGCATGCCGGCCACTTTTTTCTGCCTTAAATTGTGACGACTTCACTCAAACATTTCATTTGTATTTACCGGATTGGAAAGCTGCTCTAAAACTTGCCATGGAGTCGGGATGACCCTGCGAGTCTTATCCATATTTGGCACCCGTCCTGAAGCGGTGAAAATGGCTCCCGTAATTCAGTCGTTGACCCACACGCCAGGTATTGATTCGCTCGTTTGTGTCACCGCTCAACACCGGCAGATGCTGGATCAGGTGTTAGGACTGTTCAACATCGTCCCCGAAATTGACTTGGATCTGATGCAACCCGATCAAAGCCTGGCGAGTTTAACCGCCGAAGTATTTACCCATCTTGATCCTGTGCTTGCCGATCTAAAACCCGATTGGGTCCTGGTTCAGGGGGATACCACCACAGCCATGGCTTCCAGCCTGGCAGCTTATTACCATCATATCCATGTTGGCCATGTTGAAGCCGGTTTACGGACCAATGACAAATGGCAACCTTTCCCCGAGGAGATCAATCGCCGTCTTGCAAGTGTGGTTACGGATTTGCACTTTGCCCCTACCGATTGGGCTCGCCAAAATTTACTGCGAGAGAATATCCCCTCGGAGCAGATCATTGTCACCGGCAACCCGGTCATTGATGCTTTGTATTCTGTGGTGAAAATGCCTTTTACCTCAGCTGTGCTTGAACTTTTTAAGCGTGTGGATATCCGATACAACTCATCGGAGATCAAACTAGTAACCTCCCCAGGATCTCCACGCTTGATATTGGTCACCGCTCACCGGCGTGAAAACTTTGGCAAGCCTCTTGAAAATATCTGCATGGCTCTCAAAGAATTGGCGGAAGCTTATGGAGATAGAATCCGGATCGTCTACCCGGTGCACCTGAACCCGAACGTCCAGGCACCGGTATACTGCCTTTTAAGCGATACCCCAAACATTATCTTGCTCCCCCCCTTGGATTACCTTCCCATGGTCCATCTTATGAAACACGCCAGCCTTGTCCTGACTGATTCAGGTGGGCTGCAGGAGGAAGCCCCGGCATTGGGTATTCCAGTCCTGGTCATGCGTGCTGTAACCGAACGCCCTGAGGGTGTAACCGCCGGCACCGTCCGCTTGGTGGGGACTGACCCGATACAAATCTTCAACCAATCACGATACTTACTGGATGATCCCCAAGCCTATGCGGCCATGGCACACGCAATAAATCCGTATGGGGATGGGAAAGCTGCAATGCGCATTACAAATGCCATCCTAAATACTCCCATTTAATATCATCCAACCATAATCAAATGATGTTAAATCCATACATAACAATCAAAAAGGCGCCTTCTTCCTTCCATTCGATTTACTAGTCATAATCATGGTTGATCTTTCTATCTGTATTGCCACACTCAACGCTTGTGATTACCTGCGTAGTTGCCTGCAGTCTATATATGAACAGTCTTCTTATCTGCAATCAGAGGATTCCATTTCAGCAGTCCCCTCGCCATCTTCTGATCAGCCGTCAACAAGTCTGAAAAAGTTGAGCTTTGAGCTGATTATTGTGGATAACGGTTCTACCGATAGAACTGTCGAAATGCTCCAGGAGGAATTTCCAGGTATTAAGCTAATTCTGAATGGCAGGAATGATGGATTTGCTAAACCCATCAACCAGGCCTTGCGTGTTAGTTCTGGTGAATATTTGCTCGTTCTCAATCCCGACACGACCATCCTGCCGGGTGCATTTAATGAATTGGTTGGTTATCTGCAATCCTATCCGGATGTTGGTATCTGCGGGCCAAAGGTTTTAAACCGCGATGGTACCTTACAAAAAGCATGTCGGCGTGGTGTGTCACGTCCATGGGCAGCTTTTAGTTATTTTTTAGGGCTGTCTTCCTTATTTCCGAAAAGTAAAATATTGGGGGGTTATTTGTTGAATTACATGGATGAAAATGCCATCCATGAAGTAGATGGAGTCTCCGGTTCCTGCATGATGATTCAAAGCAAGGTAATTGATCAGGTCGGGTATTTTGACGAACGGTTTTTTGCCTATCAGGAGGATGCTGATTATTGCTTTCAGGTAAAAAAAGCTGGCTGGAAGATTGTTTACTTCCCCCGATCTCAAATCATCCATTATGGCGGGCAGGGGGGGTCACGAGTCCAACCGTACCGTTCAATTTATGAATGGCATCATTCTTATTACCTATATTACCGGAAAAATTTGGCGAAGGATTACCTTTTTCTCTTCAATTGGTTTTATTATTGTTTGATGGGATTCAAATTGGCTGTGTCTCTGATTGCAAACGCGTTGCGCACTGATAAATTTGCTGGTCCCCGGCGTGCATAAGTGCAAGCCTAAAATATCCTCATGCTAAAAAACTTTACAAAAAACCAAGTATTATTGATTGCCATAGCAACTATGTTATTATTTTTGGCTGCCTTCTCATTTTACTTGTTACAGGATCTGTCTGCGCCACTGCCTTTTTCTCCTCCAACGCCTTCCAGCACAGTTACACCCCTGCCTCCCTCCCCCTCCTACACCCCTGAGCCATCCTCTACGAGCTTACCAACGCGCCAAACCTCCTATACACCATTTGCCTCACCCGCCATAACAGATACCGGTGCTCCTCCAGAAAGTACAAGCACCTCAGAAACTGCCTCCCCGGTACCCAGTGGCACTCCAACACCAGGATTGCCAACCAACACTTCCACAATCCAACCTAATATCACAATTACGATATCCCCAACTGCTTCCCAGACCCGCAGTGCTGGTGAATATGAGGTTAAGGGTCGGATCGTTCAAAACGGCACACCTGTTGCGAATGCGGTCGTTGAGTTTACAGATGATACCCCCGCACGCAAACGTACCACAAGCTCAGGAGGTCATTACTCGTTCATCACCCTCGCTCCAGGCACATCTTTCACCCTGCTGTTCAACCAGGTAGATAATCCGCAAATAACACCAGTTTCAGAAATTGCTTCACTGGCATGGATTGAAGGAACTTTACCGACCGGGATAGATACCATCAGCTTACCCGACTTAGAAGTGAGTTTGAATGTTGGGGGGATAAACTTCGAGCCACAAACTCCCGAGGATGGAGCCACTTTTCCAGCAGCAGTGATAAGTCCAGCCAACCCACTCCGATTCAGTTGGACACTTTACAACCAGGGAGAATTATATTATGTTGAGCTTGGAGTAAATGGCAGTGAAGACTCTATTTGGACATCCCCCGAAACCGTCAAAGACGACTGGTTTTGGAATGGATTATTGGATGATGGAAGCCATATATCCGAAGGTAATTATTGGTGGCGTGTTGGAGAAAATAAATCATTAGGAGATTACAAATTAATTGTTTACACCCAGAAGTGGGATCTTCTATTCAATCCATAACGATCTTAAGTCATTTAGGCATGTCTTTTGAGCGAGTGGTAAAAAAAGCCCTCGCTCTTTTGTTTCCTTTGTATTGTTCAAATAGAACTTTTTATTCGTTGGAAACAAAATGCCCACTTAGACGGTAAGCTTTGTAATGAATTATAATTCTTGCTGCTTTAAAAACTTCACATAGGATGGTTTATGACTAATAAAGGTTGGATTGCTTGTATTATTGTAATAATCGTTTTGCTTTGTGGATGCATTTTTTGCCTCCTTATAAGCCTGGCTGGTGTTGCGGGATATATATATATTTCACCTAATCTCCCGTGGACCATGCCCATTCAGCCTGACGAAGTTGGCTCACCTACACCATCCCCGGTTGTTATAAGACCTACCCCATATGGATTGGATGCTACCCCCTCCTCCCCTTTAGTGGCTAGCACGCCTCACACCGTATCACCCTCACCCGTTTCGGAAATCACTCCAATACCCGTATCGGTTCCAACCGATACCCTATACACGCTCGAAAACACTTTTATCCCGATTAATGATCCCATCGAGCTTGCTCATCGTTTGCTTAATCTAGATAATATTTCTCCCACGATTCCGCCACCGGCCTCTCCTTATGCAATTGGTGCCCAGGAGACGTTCTGGGCAGGCAATGGTGATGATCAGAATTTTCAGGTTCATGCCACACTGCGCTATATCACCGGTCATGCATATTTCTGGGTCGAGGATGGTGTTAATTATCACCCACATGACTTGAGTAGGTTGGCGGATACCTTTGAAAACAATATCCTCCCCACCGATCGCGGCTTTTTCGGTAGTGAATGGACCCCTGGTGTGGATGGTGATCCACATATATACATTCTCTATGCCCGCGGCATAGGTGATAACATTGCTGGTTACTTTTCGTCTACAGACGAGTACCCGCCTCAGGTTAATGAGTACTCCAATGCTCATGAGATGTTCCTGTTCAACGCTGATAACTCGCCCTTGGACGATGAATATACCTTTGGCGTGCTTGCTCATGAATTTCAGCACATGATCCACTGGTACCAGGATCTGAATGAATCCGGCTGGCTGAATGAAGGTTTTTCCGAACTGGCTGCCTTTTTGAACGATTTCTATTCTGGTAGCCTTGATGCACTTTATACCAGCAATCCTGATTTACAGCTGAATAACTGGCCAGACGATTCGCAGGAAGATCCCACTCCCCATTACGGTGCCGGTTTCCTTTTCGTCACTTATTTCCTGGATCGCTTCGGCGAAACCGCCACAAAAGCCTTGATCGCCAACCAGGATAACGATTTGAAAAGTGTGGATTCCACATTACAGCAGCTTAATTTGAATGATCCGCTCACGGGCAAACCCATTTCCGCGGATGATTTCTTTTTGGATTGGGCGATTACCAACTACCTTATGGATCGGCAGGTTGGTGACGGACGCTATGCCTACACAAGTTACCTTGAGACACCACCAGTGGAACCAACCCAATCATTTTCAAGTTGTCCAACTTCATCCTTTACCACTGATGTTCACCAATACGGCGCGGACTATTTCCGCTTCACCTGCCCGGGTAGTTACAGCCTGCACTTTGAGGGCTCCATTCAAACACGTCTCCTTCCTCAGGATCCCCATTCTGGGCAATATGCATTATGGTCGAATAAGAACGACGAGTCTGATATGGCCCTCACTCATTCATTCGACCTCACCAGTTATTCGGGGCAATTATCTTTAAACTTCTGGACCTGGTATGACATTGAAGATGGCTGGGATTATGTCTTTTTAGAAGCCTCTACCGACGGCGAAAACTGGAAAATCCTTACCACACCCTCCGGGACCGCTGAGGATCCTCAAGGGAGTAACTTTGGTTGGGGTTATACTGGCTACAGTGGGGGAGGATCCACACCCGTGTGGATATTTGAAACTGTGGACCTCTCTCAGTTTGCCGGTAAGAACCTGACCTTGCGTTTTGAATACATCACCGATTCCAATGTAACCGGTGAGGGCTTCTTATTGGATGACCTCTCCATTCCAGAAATAGGTTACTCCACTGATTTTGAAACCGATAGTGCAGGCTGGCAGGCTGATGGTTGGGCTCGTATTCAGAATGTCTTGCCACAAACTTATAGACTGGCGCTTATTTCTGAAGGTGATACGACAAATGTCCAATATATCAGCCTGAACTCTGATGTCTCTGCCGATATTCCTTTCACGATTGGTAATGGAGTCGATAATGTCGTCCTGGTGGTTTCAGGCACCACTCGTTTCACACGCCAATTAGCCCCCTATCGCTTCAATGTGATCCAACCCTGATTAGAAAAAAATGGGGCTGTCCAAAATGAATGACAGCCCCACATGATTCTATATGAGTGGATGAAATCTATCTTTTTTTGCTCACTCTTTTCTGTGCGGTTCTCTCAGAGCTGCTAATTCCCGTTCAAGCTCCGCTCGCCTTTCTTCTGCTACTAATTTAATCTCATCCTTCAATTGGATGGACCGTTCCTGAATTTGAAATCTTAAATTCTCACCAGAGACGGGAGTGAGTAGGATCGCCAGTGTTGCGCCAATCAAACCACCGGTGAGAATACCTAAAAAGAAATTGAATACCTGTCGCATATTGACCTCCTTTCAATGTTTTCCTTGATAACTACTGATATTATAATATAGTCGGTTCGAATATCTATTAAATTATTCGGCGAGTTATATATTTCTTCCATTTCACATTATAATGAACCGACAGAAAATATAACGTGAATATATTGATTAGTAATCATTAATTAGCAAACCTATCCCAGAATAAAACATCGAAAGGAGGTTAAGCTTGAAAATCGCAGTTTGTGTCAAACAAGTTCCAGATTCTGCTGCCAAACTGGTTGCTGTCGACGGCAAAGCGAATTGGGGTGATTCGCCCCTGGTTATCAACCCGTGGGACGAATACGCTGTCGAAGCTGCCCTTCAGCAAGCCGAAGCTCATAATTGTAGTGTCATCGCAGTCAGCATGGGTGGGGAAAGCTCTACTGAAGCGCTCAAACATGCCCTGGCAATGGGTTGTTCGGATGCCATCCTCATCTCAGACCCCTCTTTATCACGGGCAGATAGCCAGGTGACATCCCGAGTTCTAGCAGCCGCAATAAAAAAGATCGGTGAGGTTGATCTGGCTTTTCTCGGCCGGCAAGCCATAGACACCGATACCGGTCTCGCTGCAGCCCAAACGGCGCGTCTACTGGGATGGCCTGCCCTCACCCTTGTGGCAGTAATCTCCAGTTTAGATCCCTCAGCACACACTATCCAGGTTCAGCGCAGTACTGAAGAAGGTCGGATTACAGTAAA
>Ga0315273_10008497_pt1 | contig 12962 bp, 3 predicted proteins | sample YL17G02_0_MG_FD_205753 | JGI IMG/M metagenome (GOLD analysis project Ga0315273, IMG submission 205753) | Sediment microbial communities from Yellowstone Lake, YNP, Wyoming, USA - YL17G02_0 | ecosystem: Environmental > Aquatic > Freshwater > Lake > Sediment | place: USA: Wyoming | collected...
CTCTACGGTCGCTGCTTTTCCCTCCCCTTTTTTTAATAATATAATGGACCCTTTTTTTAGAAGTCGATACGTTTCGGAAGAAAAAAAAAGCAGACTCTCTCGCATTTTTTTCGAACTTTTGGGAAAAAAAGTATATTCTCTTTTTTTTCGAAAATAAGAATTCTTATTTTTCTTGCAAACCATACGCAGACAAGCAAAAACATAGATGGCACGCTCAAAACAGGTTCCGATTCGTTCGCCGAGCACTCCGAAAAAGACGTTCTACACGATTCACCACGAGAAGAGACCAGACGGCAGCAGTAAGAGGGTAATCGCGATCGGCGCGCCGCCTCTCAGGAAGACTGCGCAAGATTTAACAAAGAAGCGGCATGGGACAAAGCGAGTCGTCAAACGCCCTGGGATCGACGGGATCGCGAAAGCGGCGCTAAAGAAGATCACGATCAAGGGCGGCACCAAGCGAGTTTCCGCCGGCGCTTACAACGACATGCGTCGAATACTTTTGGCGTTTTACGTAAAACTCGTCGACAACTGCATGGCGTACGCCGACAGCGCCGGCCACACCACGCTCAGCGTACACGATCTGAACTGCGCCCTCGAGAAGATGGGACACGTGATCTACGGCGACCCAACTCTTATACCAAAGAATAGTAGGTATAGAAAACGGTTTTCAATTTTTTCTTCTTGTATCCAACCCTATGCAGCAGACACAAAATCGCGACTGGAGGCGCTGCTTCTCCTGCCAAAGCAGACGAAGAGATGACATGATAAAAAATACACATACGTTGTGTCCGTCGCGGACAATGTGGTTATATATTTTTAAAAAACTTTAAAGTTGACACTGACGGACAGCATCTAAGACTTAGACACTGCACTTGAAATAGCATTTCCCACCTCTACCAGCCCATTCCATTTACCTTGAAACGTTTTGTGCCAACACATAAATACAATGTGTCCCGCTAGAACCTCGGCATCACCTTCTTCTTTCATAGACAATCCAATCTTCTTTAAAGTGCTCGTTAAAATGGCACTCTCGTAAGCATCGACTTTTATAGATGGCGCCCAGTCCAGTTTGTGTTTCGACATATAAGCTCCCCCTTTTCCACCGGACAAATACTGGCCAATCAGGTCTAACAATTGTTTCATTTTCGGGTACGCCTTTATCGCCAATTGGATCGGTTCAGTTACCCTAATTCCCAAATCGGAGGAGTCATCAGTCTTCTTTGCATTTGCTATTTTGCCTTCTGCTAGACATGAGAGCTCTGTGGCCACCATCTCAAACGGGTCGCTCGGCGCTTTGCTGAATGCTGGAGCAATCGACGATATGATGCTCTGTGTCTGGGATAGTTCTCCGTAACTCGTCGGGGCTTGCTGTTGATACGCCGTGATCCAATCGGGGTGATATAATTGGTGAGAGTCCTTCCAGTCTTTCACGCGATGTTCATCCGAACAATAGAAAATCCTCTTACATAAAGAGCAAGCCATTGTGGCAGGTTCACCACAAATAGCGCAAAGTCGTGTTGCTGTTAATGTCGTTATCATCATCGTCGTCGTCGTGTTTCAATAATCTTTTGTTGCTGGTATTAGCCTCGTACTGTCCGCGAGAAAAAAAATAAATCTGCTTTATTTTGTCGAATATGTAAAACTCTCAAACGTGTTTTTTTCCTCAGGCAAAGAAGTTAAACGGGGAAAAATATATCCATTTATTTTTTTCGTATAATAATAATTCTATTGTCGTCGAAAGAAACATCGTCTTTTTTTGACGCCTCGGAACGTGTTAAAAAAGATGCTGTTTTCCTTTAGTACGCTCGCTGGGCCGCCGGGTAGATGGCCAGCAAGATCTCTTCTCGGTATGAATACAGGGCAGCGCCAATTCCGACCAGTATGAGGAGTCCAGCTAAAACGGCAAACACGACTACAAAGATCAACCAGCTGGGAGTCGTGTGGTGGTCATCGTCGTTATTGTTATCTGGATGATCGTGGTCGTGGTCGTGGTCGTGGTCTGTTCCATGGTGAGGTCGACATTTTTCGTGTCCCGGCTTCCCGCAGTCTAGTCTTTCGTCAAACTCCAGGTCCTCGGTGGTGCAGACTCTCTTCCCGAGATATCGGCATTCGCCGCTGTAGCACGAGAAGGACTTGCATCGGTACTGAAGGTTGCACGGCGTCCCGTCCTTCTCTGTGATCACCACCTTGTTGCCGGTCTCTGGGTCGCAGTATGCGCGGCTGCAGTCTGTTTCCTCGTCCTCGTAGCTGATCTTGTACTGCACGCACTTGTATCTGAGAGCGTGGGGGTCCTCGCCGGTGCTGTTGTGCACTTCTGGGAAGCAGTGCTCTTTCTCTCGGTGGTCATCCTTGTCGTGATGGTCGTCGTGGTCATGATGATGGCGGTCTTTTTCTTCTTCGTCGTCGTCATCGTCGTGATGTTTATGATGTTCTTTGTCGTGGTTTGGTTTATGTTCCTGTCCTCGAGGTTCGTAATCATGATCGTGTTCGTGCTCATGCTCGTGTTTGTCACACTCTTCACACTGCGCGTAAAAACATGGTCCGAGAGGCAGACACTCGCGGTCCGCAAATATGCACTGGCCGTTCCGCGTGTTGCAGGTGTCGATGGTGCACGGGTTGTGGTCGTCGCACTCCACGGGGATGTGGAATATGACCCCGTCGATACACGAGTCGATGGTGCAGGGGTTGTGATCGTCGATGCCATGGATCGGCCTAAAGACGCACTCGCCGTTGTGGGGGTTGCAAAAGTCGACGGTGCAGAGGTCGTTGTCGTCGCATATGACGCGGTTGGCAAAGCATCCGGTCTCGTTGTCGCACCCGTAGATCATGCACTTGTCGAATCCCTGGCAGTCTACGTCGCGATGCGCGCAGAATCCGGTGTGCCTGTTGCAAAAGTCCAGCGTGCACGCGTTCTCATCGTCGCAGTCTAGCTTGGCGTGCACGCACTCGCCGCGGACGCAGGTGTCGGTGGTGCAGGCGTCTCCGTCGCGGCAGTCTATCGGCGTGGCGTGGCAGCGGCCGTCGCTCTTGCTGGTCTTGTTGACGATGCACGGGTCTGGGTTGTCGCAGACGTTGTCCAGGTGCTCGCACTTGCCGGTGTCGGGGTTGCACCAGTCGATGGTCCACGGCAGGCCGTCGTCACAGTTGATGGGCGGATTGAAGCACTCGCCAGTGTCGGCGTGACAGCGGTTCAGCGTGCACAGATAGTTGGGGTTGTCGTCCACCGTGTCGGAGCAGTCCTTGTGCGTGTGGATGCAACCGATGCCCTCCACGCACGTGTCGTTGGTGCAGGCGTTCTGATCGTCGCAGGAGAGTGGCACGGTGTAGCAGCCGCCGTCTCCCGGGTAGCACTCGTTGAGCACGCAGTGTCCCCAGTTGCCGGGCGCAGGGTTGAGGCCCGGCGCGCTGGCCCCACAGAGCTCTGGAGCATGGCCGCACTCGCCGCTCGCCTCGATGCAGTAGTCCATGGTACAGAGGTCGCTGTCGTCGCACTGCTTGGGGATGTGGCGACATTCCCCGGTGCCGCGGTCGCACGAGTCGACGGTGCAGTTCACGCCGTCGTCGCAGTCCTTCTCGGTGTGCAGGCACTCGCCGTCGATGATGCGGCACGTGTCTGTCGTGCACGGGTTGTTGTCGTCGCAGTTCTTCTCGACGCGCATGCACTGGCCCGTGAGCTTGTTCAGCACGTAGTCGACGCAAGAGTTGCGCAGGAAGCCGTTCCACTCGCCGTCGCCGCTCCGGGGCTCGTTGTTGTAGAACTTGCGGTGGCACTCGTTGAGCTTGTGCCTGCAGACGCCGTCCACGTCTGGCGGCGGCTGGGGGCGATGATGATGATGATGGTTGTCCATATCAGTTACCGATTCCTCGTCAAGAGAAGGAGAACTGTTGTCGTCGTGATGATGGTGGTGGTCGTAGACGCGGATCGTGGGGTCGCACCAGTCGATGGTCCGCGGGTCGCCGTCCTCGCAATCCACCGGATCGTACACGCAGTCGCCGGTGGTGGGCACGCAAGACTCGATCATGCAGGGCTGCTTGGGGCAGATCTTGGGGACGTTCTTGCAGTCTCCGGTCTCGCCGTCACAAAAGTCCACCGTGCACCAGTTCTTGTCATCGCAGTCCACGTTGGTGTACACGCACTGGCCCGTGTTTATGTTGCAGGTCCCGATCGTGCACATGTCCTCCGACGTGCAGTCAAATCGCGGCACGTGCGTGCATTCGCCGAGCGAAGAGATGCACACGTCTGCGGTGCAGGGGTTGCCATCGCCGCAGTCGACCTGTTCGTGCAGGCAGGCGCCCGTCTCGTGGCTACACGAGTCCACCGTGCACGGATCCTGGTCGTCGCAGTTCACCGCCTCGTGGACGCACTCTCCGGTCGCAGAGTGGCAGACATCCGCGGTGCACAGGTTCCTGTCGTCGCACGATATGGCCACCGGCTCGGAGCACTCGCCGGTGCTGCGGTCGCACTCGCTGTGGTAGCAGAGGTCCTCGGGCTGAGGGCACTTCTTGCGCGAACTGACGCAGATGCCGAGGTCCTCGGAGCACTCGCTGATGATGCACTTGTCCTTGGAGTGGCGCTCGCAGTTCTTTGGGTAGTGGTGGCACTCGCCGGTCTTGTCGTCGAGCTCGTCGATCGTGCACTTGATCCCGTCGTCGCAGGGCAGGTACTCGTGCGTGCAGAGCGGGATCCCCGGGTGGTCGGGGTTCTGGTGGCACGTGTCGACTGTGGTGGGGTCGTTGTCGTCGCATGTCACCGGCGCGTGGCGACAGCCGCCCTGGTCCTTGGAGCACCAGTCTGACGTGCAGTCGTCGCTGTCGTCGCACGACACTGGATGATGCAGGCAGCCGTGGAACTGGTTGCACACGTCGTCGGTGCACGGATTGCGGTCGTCGCAGTCGACGGGGATGTCGATGCAGTCGCCGGTCAGACGGTCGCAGCCGCGGAACTTGAAGCACAGGTTCGACGCGTCCATCCTGGGACACTTTTGCACGTGGACGATCTCCCAGCCCGCCTCGGTCGCGTTGGAGATCACGCAGGCGTCCACGGTGCACGGGTTGTTGTCGTCGATGGGTAGGGGCACGACCTCGCACCGCCCTAGGTTGCTGTTGCAGCGCGACTCGTGGCACGGCAGGTCGGTCTCGCACTGGAACCGCGGGACGTGGACGCACTCGTTCTGGACGGGGTCGCAAAAGTCCACCGTGCAGGCGTTGCCGTCTCTGCAGTCCAGCGTGTCGATGTACAGGCCGCCGTGGTTGACGTCGCACTTGTACGTGGAGCACGGCGGGAGGCCGTCGCCGCCGGGTATCGGGACCGTGGGGATGGGCACGGCCACGCCGTCGCCGATCAGCGTCACCGCGGTCTGCGACAGCGCGCGCCCGCTCAGCGTGGCGCCGTCGGCCATCGTGATCTCCACCTTGGCGAGGATGATGCCGTTGAACGCAGATGTCGTGCCCAGCGCCACCGTGCCCGCGACTTGCCAGAACACGTTGCCTGCCTGGGCGCCTCCGATCAGATACACGTGCACCCCCGACGCCACGGTGAGCGTCTGCGCGATCTGGAATATCCACACCGCGTTGATGCCGCCCGACAGCGTCACGTTGGTCGATATCGACAGTCCGGTCGACCACTTGTAGAGTCCCGGGACGAGTGTCATGCCGCCGATTTCTCCGGATCCAAGCTCGATAAAGTCGGGCGCCGGTCTGCCCGCGGCCTCGGTGTAGGCAGTCTCCATGTCAGATACCGCGGTGGTCAGTATAGCCGGCGTGGGCGGCGCGTAGTCTGCCGCGTATGCCTTGCCGACGAGGAGCGACGACGTCGCAAACTGGTTCGATGGGTCCATCACCAGCCCGAATCCCGTGATTCCGCCGGGCGCTAGTGGGCTGACGCCGATGTTGCCGACGACGAGTGTGGTGCCGGTCGTCGATATGCCAGTCTTTGAGAGTATCACATAGTTGGCGGCAGATCGCAGATTAATCACGGGCATATTTGGCGTGTCGGAAAACGCGTTGCCGCTTCCACCCGAAGACGGCAGTGGTATGGGGATGTGCGCGCAGAGTCCCGTGAGCGGATCGCAGTTGTCCTGGGTGCACGGATTCATGTCGTCGCAGTCCTTGGTGACGGGCGTCGTGCATATGCCCGTGGCGGCGTCGCAGCCGTAGGTCATGCATCTGTTGTTGCCAAAGCACTCTTCTTTGCGCGCGTGGACGCAGTGTCCGGTGGTGGTGTTGCAGCTGTCGATGGTGCACTCGTTGGAATCCTCGCATTTTATCGGGATGTGCAGACACTGGCCGGTCTTTGGATCGAGCACCTCCTCGGTGCACAGGTTGCCGTCGTCGGGACAGGCCCTACGGGCGTGGCGGCATCCCGCCGGATGCTCGCACCAGTCGCGTGTGGTCGGGTCCTTGTCGTCGCAGTTGCGCTCGTAGGTCTTGCAGCCGCCGGCGTCGACAGAACACGTGCAGAACAGACACACGTTGTCCACTACCGTACCGGCAGGGCTGCAGCCGCAGTCGAGTTCTGCGTGCACGCAGGCGCCGGTGCTAGATATGCATGCGTCGGTGGTGCACGGGTTGTGGTCATCGCACGAAATGGGGCGCACAAAGCAGCCTCCGGCGTCGGCCGAGCAGCCGCAGGCCATGCATGGGTCGGAAATCAGCCGTCCGCGAGAGTCGCAGCCGCAGTTCTTCTGCGTGTGTCCGCAGGTGCCGCCAGGAGTCTGGCACGTGTCGTCGGTGCACGGGTTGTGGTCGTCGCAGTCCAGCGGCTGGAACGCGCAGCCTCCAGAGTAGTCTAGGCAGATTGGTATGAGACACGGCCTCGTCACGTCTATCGGACAGTCGATCTTGGTGTGGACGGCGCCCGTCTCTGTATCGCAGGTGTCCACGGTGCACGGGTTGTGGTCGTCGACGTCCAGATGCTCTATCATGCACTGGCCCGTGTGCGGGTCGCAGACCGGCCATTCGCAGGCGTCGCCGACTATCTGCAGCTCTGTCCCGCAAGGCTTGGGGTTGGTTATGCAAGATCCCGTCGCGGGGTCGCACGACTCTACCGTGCACGGGTTGTCGTCGTTGCAGTCCTTGTGCCAGACGACCTGGCAGCCTCCAAAAACGTCGCAGACGCTGAGCGAACACTTGTCGTCTTCGTTGCAGTGCACTGGGTCGTGGCGACAGCAGCCGTTGGTGTGGTTGCAGCTGTCGAGCGTGCAGGGGTTGTGGTCGTTGCACTCGTGGCACTCGCATTCGACGCAATGCGGGAAGAAGTGTGTGCACTCGCCGGTGAGCGAGTTGCAGCCGTCTATGGAGCGTCGGTTGTTGTCGCTGCAGTTCTTGAGGTCAAACAGACACGTCGGCGTGTCGTTTACCATCACGCACCGCTCGTTGATGTGGCACAGGTCGTGATCTATGCACAGCGTCTCGACAAACTCGCACTCGCCACTGGGCAGCAGACAGGATATGTTGTGGCACGGGGCGTAGGCCTCGCAGTCCTCCAAAAAGTCGTCCTCGTTCAGACAGGCCATGCACGCCGCTACCCGGGGATCGGAGGCGCAGGGCGAACGCGGCGGCAGACCGTATGAGATTTCGATGTAGATGTCAAAGAACGAGTCGCAGTCGTCGTACTGCGGTATCACGCACACTGCGGCGCAGCGTCCCATGCCCTCGCTCCGGATGCAGGTCTCCATGGCGCAGTCGCGCAGGAGCTGCGGAACGCAGACGTGTGCCTGCGGGTCGCACACCGTCACGTGGCAGGCGTCGGAGGCCTGGCACTCGCTGTCGTTGTGGCAGCAGTTGTCAAACTTGGTCCGCTTGCAGATGCACTCTGGCAGCGTGTCTGGCGTGCATGTGCTCCAGTTGCCGGTGCAGAAGAAGTCGCTGAAACAAAAGTCGTCGTTGGGCGGGCATGTGATGTCCAGCTCCACGTTCTCGCCCTGGCCTACTATGATCGTGCCGGGCGGCACGGGGCGACCGCACGCGGTGACTATCGGCGTCCAGTGGTACGCGGTGATCATGCAGGGGTGCGGGTCCTGGCACTCGCTGATGTTCATGTTGGCGAAGCGTCTGCAGATGAACACCTGGTACGGGAGCACGCCTCCGCCAGGGAGCGGGTTGAACCACGTCTCGACAGAGGGCACATCTATCGTGCATGGGTCGTGGTCGTCGCAGGGATTGTACGTGGTGCAGAATCCCGCGACGCACTCGCCGCACGCTACGCCGCCCAGCGGATTGAGGTCATCGAGCGCGGCGCAATCGTCATTGTTTACACAGGGGTCACACCCGACCGGGATGTGGCGGCATCCCACAGAGGGGTCGCAAAAGTCGACGGTGCACGGGTTGCCGTCTGAGCAGTTGGTGGGCGGGAAGTGGCACTGCTGCGCCACGGGGTCGCAGATGTCGTCGGTACATATGTTTCCGTCGACGCAGCGTGGATTGTCTGGCATGCAGAGTCCGGTTTGCAGGTCGCACGACTGAGGCTCGCACCAGCCTCCGCTGTCGCAGATCTTTGGCGTGTGCAGGCAGGTGCCGTTGCCGGGCACGCAGGTATCGATGGTGCACAGGTTCGCGTCGGAACAGTTCTTTGGCAGGTGTGTGCACGCACCGGTGATCGGGTTGCAAAAGTCGTCGGTGCACGGGTCGTGGTCGTCGCACCTAAACGCAAACGTGCAGGCGCCGGTGATCGGGTTGCAGACGTTGTTGGTGCAGACGTCGTCGTCGTCGCACCGAGATTCGTGGACGCAGTCTCCGGTGACCTCGTCGCAGCTGTCCAGGGTGCAGATGTCGTTGTCGTCGCAGTCGGGGGCGACGTTGGTGCAGCCGCCCACGCCGTTGCACGTGTCGTTGGTGCACAGGTTGTGGTCGTCGCAGTCGTACGCGGTGTTGATGCAGCCGCCCAAGCCGTCGCAGGCGTCGACAGTGCACGGGTTGTGGTCGTCGCAAGAGTACAGCGTGTGGTTGCACCCGCCAAAGCCGTCGCATATGTCTATCGTGCACGGGTTGCCGTCGTTGCAGCCGTGCGAGACGTGCGTGCACGTCCCGTCGCCGTTGCAAGAGTCGACGGTGCAGGGGATGCCGTCGTCGCAAGAATATAGTATGTTGGAGCAGCCCGTCACGTTGTCACAGCTGTCGACGGTGCACGGGTTGGTGTCGGAGCAGTCTATCGGATCGTTGTCGCAGCCGGTGACGGGATCGCAGCTATCGACGGTACAGACGCTGTGGTCGTCGCAACTGTGCACAGAAAACTGGCAGCCGCTGTCTGGGTGGCAGACCGCGTCTGTGCACGCGTTGGGCGGGACGCACGGGATCGGCGGGTAGTAGCAGCCGACCGACGCGTTGCACAAGTTCTGGGTGCACATGTCGTTGTCGTCGCACGTGACGTTGCTAAAGGGGCAGCCTGTCTCGGGGTCGCACGTGTCGTTTGTGCACGAGTTGCCGTCAAAGCAGATGACCGGCGCAAAGGTGCAGCCCGTCTGCGGGTCGCACGACAGATCGGTGCACATGTCGTCGTCGTGGCAGCTGATGGGCGCGTACTGGCAACCAAAGTCATGTTCGCAGTGGGCAGTGTGGCACGCGTCGTGGACGCAAACTACTGGCGTGTGCGTGATCTCTCCAGTGTTGATGTTGCACGCGTCGTTTGTGCAAAAGTCGCCATCGCCAATGTTGACGGGCGGATATGTGCAGCTGCCGTTACCCAGACAGATGTGCTGCGTGCAGGCGTTCCCGCCAGAACACACAAACGGAATGTGTGAGCAGTTGTGCAAATTTCCGAGGCACGTGTCGACGGTGCACGGGTTGTGGTCGTCGCATGAATACGCGATGTTGGAGCACAGGAAATTTCCGAGGCACGTGTCGACGGTGCACGGATCAGAGTCGTCGCAAGAATACGCTGTCACGTTGCAGGTGCCGTTGCCCATGCACTGAGAGACGACGCACGGATTGGTGCTCGTGCAGTTGAATGGGACCTCGGTGCAATTTCCGCTGTTTCCGAGGCAGAGCGGAGCGGTGCATGGGTCGTTGTCGTGGTCCACGCACGTGAACGGGATGTGGCTGCAGTTGCCATTCCCGACACAGCTGTCTATCGTGCAGGGATTGTGGTCGTCGCAGTCGATGAGCACGCGCAGACATCCAAAGTCTGGATCGCAAAAGTCCAACGTGCATGGATCGCCGTCCTCGCAATTCTTGAGCACCTTGGTGCATCCGCTCGTCACGTTGCAGCCGTAGATGAAGCACTGATCGGCCTCCACGCAGTCTGTCCTGTTGGGATAAAAGCACCCGGTGACAGTGTTGCACAGATTTTGGGTACAGGCGTTGCCGTCGTCGCAGACCGTGGGGACGGAGAAGTCGCAGCCGGTGGCGTTGTGGCAGAGGTTCTGCGTGCACGCGTCCTGGTCGTCGCACGTTATCGTCCCGTGGAGACAGCCGAGCAGGGGGTCGCAGTCAAGGCTCGTACAGAGGTTCCCGTCAAAGCAGTTGACCGGCGTGTGCGGGCAGCCGATCGCGGGGTCGCATACGTCGCTCGTGCACGTGTTGTTGTCAAAGCACGAGACGGGCGCGTACTGGCAGCCGATCTCGGGATCGCACGTGAAGCTCTCGCAGTGGTTGTTTCGGAAGCAGTTTGACGTGATGTTGGTATGGTAGCACTGTCCGTTGGTTACGTTGCATGAATCCTGTGTGCAGGCGTTGTTGTCCCAGCAATTCTTTGGTATCAGGGTGCAGCCGCCGAGGCCGTCGCACAGATTAGTGATGTAGCAGCCGTTGGGAACAGGCGGGCATGTGTAGGGTATGTGAATTGTGCCACCGATTCCGTCGCACACATCTATTGTGCACGGATTGTGGTCGTTGACTGGCCTGTAAGGCAAATAGGCGGTCCCTCCGAACCCGTCGCACGTGTCTATCGTGCAGGGATTGTTGTCAGAACCGGGAAGATACGGCGTGAACGTGCAGTTTCCGAGGTTTCCGTTGCATGTGTCGATCGTGCACAGTAAGTGATCGTTGCAGTCGTAACGCGTGTGGTTGCAGAGATGGTCGCCGATGCATCTGTCGACGGTGCACGCGTCGTTGTCGTTGCACTCGGCCGAGAAATCCGTGTGCGTGCAGCCGCCGAGGTTGTCGCACGCGTCCACCGTGCACGGGTTGGAATCGCTCCCGACGCAAGAGTAGGCGGTGACATTGCAGCTCCCGTTCCCGAGACAGGTAGTGAAGGTGCAGGGATCTGCGTCTTGCGTGCAATTGAAGGGTATGTGCACGCAAGTGTTGAGGGTGACGTTGCAAAAATCGCTGGTGCAGGGATTGCTATCGGAGGCACAGTGCACGCCAGAGTCGTCGCACCGGTTGCACTCGGAATTGTAGGTGAAATTCGAGCACTCGTGCGCAAAATTGTTAGAGTTGCATTTGCGCTTCCCAAAGCGCGAGTCTGCCCCCGTGGGGTCGCAGAAATAGAGGAAATCGCCATCGACGTCTGCCACCGGCGCCATCAGGGCGCAGCGTCCGGCTATGCAGTGGCGCTTGCCAGTGTCGTTCAAGAAGCACTGGTTGTCGGCGGTGCAGTTGGCGTCAGAGGTGCAGCTCGGGGCAAATTCGTCGGCGTACCAGCAGCCGCAGATGCCGGTGTGGAAGGTGTCCACATGAAACTCACTCCACATGCCACAGATGTCCAGCACCGGCTCGCACGTTTCCGAGGTCATGTTGTACGCACCGATAGTGGTCGCGCAGCCGTCGTCTGGCACCTCGCAGGTGGCAGACGAGTGCGAGCATGTTCCGTCTGTGCTGTTGCAGCTGTCGTTTGTGCAGTTGTTGTTGTCGGAGCAGTTTTTGGGGAGGTCCAGGCACTCGCCAGGACACGACGAGCTGTACGACAGCGCGCCGCATTTGAACGACGGCGGCACCCACATGTCGGTGCAGAGGGGGCTGGTGAGCGTCGAAGCCGGGTACCGCGGGTAGCAAAACGTGAGCACTCCGGCGCCGCTGAGGCTCAGCGGCTGCGCCAGCATGCCGCAGACCCCGGCGACGCACTTGATGTACGCCGTGTTGTTGAAGCAGTAGTTGAAGAGGCCCAGGCCCGTGCAGTTCGCGTCAGTGGTGCAGGACGGATACGGTGCGCCCGGCCAGACGTGCCAGCACGCACACGTAGGACCTATTCCAAGGTCGTTTCTTCGGAACTCGGGACGCAAGTCGCACGCATTTATTACGCCCTGACATGTCCCGTCGACGGAATCGCAGACTCCAGCGGTCAGAAGACATCCGTCGTCTGGATCTTCGCAGTCTTCGCTGCATGGACACACAGCCGCGCTGCAGCTGCTCGCAAATATCGATATCATCAAAATGAGAGACGCAATTGCAAATCCATTTCTTTCATCGAGTCTTCTCTTGTATCTTATCGACATTTCTGATGGTAAAATTAAGATATAAAAAAATTTGTTTTGTCGATTATACCTCTATTTGTATGTTATGATGTGCGTATAAAGTTGTTGGGGGAATGTACGTGGGGGGGTTTTTTGTGTTCGGTGACTTCTTTCAGAGTAGTATACTACTACGACTGGGGAGGGAAAAAACTTCCGAGAAAAGAAAGAAAGCGTTTACGCCTGCTACTTGCTTTGTGTATGGTATCAAGAGCCAACACTGAGCTCCTTTGTAGTTGTTTTTGGCTCGAACTTTTCCCTTCCTTTCTCTGTTTTCGTAGGATCAAAAACGCCGTGTTATTATAGGAGAGAGCTTCACTTTTTTTTGTATAATATATGATGCTAGACAAAAAAACCACGTCTTCTTCTCTATTTTTCTTCTTCAAACTTCTTGTCGGTGTCTTTGCGAGCCTGTATGTCTGCCGTCATCTGCGCCATGCGTACTTGCTGGTTGTATTCGAGGTTTTCCTCGTGAGTTTTCTGCGCGTTGGTTTCCGTCTTCTCCAGCACGTCGTTCAGCTTTGCTCTGCCGTTGGGAATCAGATCGAGCGCATCCTCCAGTCGGACCAGCATCTC
>Ga0315273_10008498_pt1 | contig 12961 bp, 15 predicted proteins | sample YL17G02_0_MG_FD_205753 | JGI IMG/M metagenome (GOLD analysis project Ga0315273, IMG submission 205753) | Sediment microbial communities from Yellowstone Lake, YNP, Wyoming, USA - YL17G02_0 | ecosystem: Environmental > Aquatic > Freshwater > Lake > Sediment | place: USA: Wyoming | collected...
CCACCCCGGCTGGCGCAGGCGATTCCATACCCGGCCCGGCTCTTCGAGGCACAAGCCAGGATCCTGGAACAGGCGCCGTGGCGCGCCGGCTCGCTGGCTGGGCGGGCGGCGGACGGTCAGGGCGATCCCGTCCCTCCGACGGCCGTGTGGGCGGGTGGGTCAGGCTTCGACTTGGTGAGCGCGTATCAAGGAGGCGAGGATCGGCGAGTGCGAACCCTGCTCATCGGCCGGAACGGCGAATCCGGGCGACGGCTCACACTGCTCCGCCTGAGCGAGGCCGTCAGCCTGCCGGGACCGGCGGCGTCGCAGGCCACGTGGGATCGATTCCCCTCGTACGAGCAGATCCTCGATTCGGTGGTGCGTCGAGGGGAACGCTTCGAGCGGGGGCCCTGGCGGATCCTGCCTCGCGGGGGCGTCCCGATCGCGTACCAGCCGTGGTATGCACTCGATGCCAATGGCCGCGTGACTCTCCCATACGTCGCGCTGGCGCAGGGCGCTCGGGTGGGTGCCGGCCGTTCGTTTGCCGACGCGTGGAACAATCTTCGCGGCGCTGGCGCGCCGCTGCCGCCAGGGTTTGGTCCGGGCACGCCATTCGAGGAAGCCAGGCGCTGGATGCAGCGGGCCGACTCCGCGCTGCACGACGGAGATTGGGAAGGATTTGGTCGGGCCTTCGGCGCCCTCCGCCAGACGCTCGGCGTTGGCCGGACGGAGCCCTGAACGCGGTTGTATCCACCCTCCGGGGCGGGTAGGTTTCCGCGCTGCAAACCACCGCACAGGAGCGATCGTGAATCTGCATGAATACCAGGCGCGCGCGCTCCTCAAGGCGGCGGGTGTGCCGGTGCCCGACGGCGACGTGGCCGCGACCCCCGGCGAAGCCGAATCGTTGGCGCGACGCATCGGCGGCACCGTGGTTATCAAGGCCCAGGTGCACGCGGGGGGGGGGGGGTGGGGGGGGGGGGTGAAGCTGGCCGCGTCGCCCGCGGAGGCGGCCGAGATCGCCTCCCACATTCTCGGGATGCAAATCAAGGGGCTGACGGTCCACAAGGTGCTCGTGGTCCCGGCGGCGCAGATTGCCTCGGAGGCGTACGTCGGCCTCATCCTCGACCGGGAGTCGCAGCGCCCAGTGTTCATGGTGAGCCCGGCCGGCGGAATCGACATCGAGGAGGTGGCCGCCACCACGCCCGACAAGATCCTGCGGCTTCCCGTGGACCCGCGGTTTGGCCTGTTGCCCCACCAGGCCATGACCCTCGCCTTCTTCCTCTATGGCGACATCAAGCAGGTGCGGGCGGCCGCGGACATCATGCAGCGCCTGTATCAGGTCTTCACCTCCAACGGCGCCTCCCTGGCCGAAATCAATCCGCTGGTCACGACACCGGATGGCCAGGTGCTCGCGCTCGATGCCAAGGTGTCTATTGACGACAACGAGCTCGACCGGCGCCCGGACCTTGCCGCGCTGCGGGACGAGACCGCGGAAGACCCGAGCGAAGTGGCGGCTCGTCGCGCCGGGCTCACCTTCATCAAGCTGGACGGCAACGTCGGGTGCATCGTCAACGGTGCGGGCCTCGCCATGGCCACCATGGACCTCGTCAAGTTCTATGGGGGGGAGCCCGCCAATTTCCTCGATATCGGCGGCAGCTCGAACCCCGACAAAGTGGTCAACGCCCTCAAGATCATCACGGCGGACCCGAGCGTCCGGGCCATTCTCTTTAATATCTTCGGTGGGATCACGCGCACCGACGACGTGGCCAACGGGATCAAGACCGCACTCTCCCAGTTCCCCGTCAAGGTGCCCATCGTGGTGCGTCTGACGGGCACCAACGAGAAGGAAGCCGTCAAGATCCTGCAGGGAATCGGCATGACGGCGCTTTCGGACATGGACGAGGCGGTCTCCCAGGTCGTGGCGTTGGTCCGGGAGGCCGCGTGAGCATCTTCATCGGAAAGGACACCCGGCTCGTGGTGCAGGGCATCACCGGCCGGGACGGTTCATTCCACGCGAAGCAAATGATGGAGTACGGCACCCGGGTGGTGGCCGGTGTCACCCCGGGCAAGGGGGGACAGCGCTTTGAGGGCGCCGTGCCGATCTTCGACACCGTTGCCCGGGCGGTGGCGGAAACGGGGGCGAACACCGCAGTCATCTACGTGCCGCCGGCGGGCGCGGCCGGCGCCATCTTCGAGGCGGTGGACGCGGGAATCCCGATGGTCGTCTGCATCACCGAGGGAGTGCCCGTCATCGAGATGACCCGGGTGATGCCCTTCGTGCGCGAGCGCGGCGCCCGGCTCCTCGGCCCCAACTGTCCCGGGGCCATCACTCCCGGCCAGGCCAAGGTCGGCATCATCCCGGGCCAGATCTGTGCCCCCGGCCGGGTCGGGCTCGTGTCCAGGAGCGGCACGCTCACCTACGAGGTCGTCAACCTGCTCACGCGGGCCAAGATCGGCCAGAGCACTTGTGTCGGCATCGGCGGCGACCCCATCATCGGGACCAACTTCATCGATTGCCTTCAAGCGTTCCAGGACGACCCCGATACCGACGCGATTGTCATGATGGGCGAAATCGGCGGCACCGACGAGCAGCATGCCGCCGACTTCGTGCGCCAGCACGTGACCAAACCCGTGGTGGGTTTCATCGCGGGCCAGACCGCGCCCCCGGGCCGCCGGATGGGGCACGCCGGCGCGATCATCTCGGGCTCCTCGGGCACCGCGTCGGAAAAGATGGCGGCGTTCGAGGCGGCGGGGATCAGCGTCATGAAGCGCCCCGCCGACGTGGTGCCGCTCCTCCGGGCCCGGCTGAAGTAGCCGGACTCCTTTTCCGACCCGAACGCAGAACTCGAGATCATGCAGACTCTCGCCATCATCAAGCCCGACGCGGTCGCTTCCGGCAAGGCCGGCCTCATTCTGGCGCACCTCCAGCAGGCGGGGTTCACACTCGAGGCCGCTCGGCTGGTCCGACTCACCCTGGGCCAGGCCGAGGCTTTCTACGGCGTCCACAAGGGTCGTCCCTTCTATCCGGAACTGGTGGCCTTCATGACCAGCGGCCCCTGCCTCCCGATGGCGCTGACGCGGAAGGATGCGGTCGCGCAGCTCCGGACGGTCATCGGCGCCACCGATCCAGCCGAGGCGGCCCCGGGCACCGTCCGGAAGTTGTACGCGGAATCGAAGGGCCGGAACGCGATCCATGCGTCGGATAGCGACGAGAACGCTGTCCGCGAAATCGCCTTCTTCTTCACCGAGGGAGAGCTGGCCGGGCTACGCGGCTGACCGTGGGCGTTCTGCTTGACCTAAGTCAAACGCCCTACTAGGTTTAGTGGCTATGCTCAAGATTGCCATTCGGGAACTCCAGCACGGTCCCGTCGAGACCCGTGGCGAGCTTTCGCCGCGCGATCCGGCCTTCGAAGGGCTGGACCTCCCCCTCGCCGGCCCAGTGTCCGTCGTGGGGCAGTTGCAGGCCACGGCCGGCGAGGATTTCCTCTGGCGGGGGGCCATTCGCGCCACCGCTCGGTTGCCCTGCCGGCGCTGCCTCGCCGACGTGGAATGCCAAGTGGACCGGCACGTCGACGTCCTGCTCACGAGCGACGCCGAGGCCGCTGAGGACCCGAGCGTCTATCCGCTGCCGGACGCGGCGACCCAGGTGGACCTTGCCGGGATCGTGCGTGAGGAACTCGCCCTTGAGGTCCCGGGCTACGTGCTCTGTCGCGATGATTGTGCCGGGCTCTGTCCGATGTGTGGTGCCGATTTGAACGCGGGTCCGTGCACATGCGTGCGGCCCGCCGAACCCGTCTGAGGAAACCATGGCAGTCCCGAAGAGAAAGCTCTCGAAGTCCCGCAAGCGGCTCCGCCGCGGCCACGACAAGGCCGCCAGCGTGAAGACCCAAGCCTGTCCTCGCTGCGGCGATCCCAAGCTGTCCCACCGCGTGTGCCCCAGCTGTGGGTACTATCGCGGGAAGAAGGTGGTCGAGGTCAAGGGCGACTGACCATGATCCGAGTGGCGTTGGACGCGATGGGCGGAGATCACGCCCCGCAGGCGGAGGTCGAGGGCGCCCTCGCGGCCATCGCCCTGCTGCCCAACGTGCTCGTACAACTTGTCGGCAAGGTGGACGTGATCGCGGCGGAACTCGCCAGGCATCCCGGGGCGGATCGGAGCCGGGTGGAAATCATCCCGGCTACGGAAGTCATCGGGATGGGGGAACGACCACTCTCCGCAGTCCGCAAGAAGCCGAATTCCAGCGTGGTCGTCGGACTCGGCCTGCAGAAGGCCGGCGCCTCCGACGCCTTCGTCTCCGCCGGCAACACGGGAGCAGTGCTCGCCGCCTCGACTGTGCTCCTCGGGCTCCATCCCGGCGTCGAACGCGCCACCGTCGCCACCCCGTTTCCCACTGCCGATCTCCCTGTCCTCGTGCTGGATGGCGGCGCCAACGTCGATTGCTCCGCCAAGGAACTCGTCGGGTTCGCCCGGCTCGGGTCCGCCTATGCCCGGGACGTCATGGGGCGGGAGCGCCCCCTCGTGGGCCTGCTCAACATCGGTGAGGAAGACGAGAAGGGGAACGCGGTCTCCCGCGAGGCGCACGAGCTCCTCAAACAGACCACCAGCCTCAACTACATCGGCAACATCGAAGGGCGCGACATCCTCGCCGGACACTCCAAGCTCGGCCATGTGGACGTGGTGGTGACCGACGGGTTCGTCGGCAACATCGTGCTCAAGTTCTACGAGTCGGTCGCCCGCCTGATCCTCCGGCTCGTCAAGCGGACTGCTCCCGATATCCTCCAGCGGGCCGATGTGCAGGAAGTCTTCCGCGTGCTCGACTACGCCGAGTATGGCGGGGCGCCGCTGCTCGGCGTCCGCGGCGTGTCCATCATCTGCCACGGCTCCTCCGGCAGCGCCGCCATCAAGAACGCCATTCGGGTGGCGGCCCAGATGGTCGAGACCGGGCTCAATCAGCACATCGCGGCGGAGTTCGCCGCTGGCAGCGCGCCCGCCGCATGATCCGGCGCCCGCTCGTCGAGTTCGCCGGCTTGGGTGTGGCCGTGCCCGAGCGGGTGGTCACCAACGCGGAATTCGAACAGAGCCTCGACACGTCCGATCAGTGGATCGTGGAGCGTACCGGCATCCGGGAGCGCCGGGTGGCCGCGCCGGACCAATCGGTCGCCATGATGGCCCGCGACGCCTCCCTCCGCGCGCTCGAGACGGCCGGCCTGGGCCCCGAAGACCTCCACGGCATCGTGCTCGCCACTGCCACACCGGACCGCCTGCTCCCAGCCACCGCGTGCGATCTCCAGGCGCTGCTCGGCGCGAAGAACGCCGCGGCGTTCGACATCTCGGCGGCCTGCCCGGGCTTTCTGTTCGCGCTCACCGTCGCCGAGGGGCTCATCGCCACCGAACAGGGCGAGGCCATCCTCATCGTCGGCGCGGAAAAGCTGAACACCATCGCCGACCCTCTGGATCGGTCCACCGCCATTCTATTCGGCGACGCGGCGGGCGCCGCGGTCATTCGGAAGACGTCCGGGGGCGGCCGCGGCGTCCTGTCCACCTTCATCAAGTCCGATGGAAATCTGGCCGACTTGCTCTATCGTCCCGGTGGTGGGGCGATGGACCCCATCAGCGAAAAGGTGGTGGCGGAGCGCTCGCACTTCATCAAGATGGCGGGGCGCGAGGTGTTCAAGTCCGCCGTCCTGACCATGTCGGAGGCCTGCGATCAGGCGCTCATCCGGGCCGGGCTCACCATCGACCAAGTCGATCTGCTGGTGCCGCACCAGGCCAATCTGCGCATCATCGAGGCCACCGCGAAGCACGCCGGGATGCCGCTCGCCAAGGTGATGATCAACGTCGATCGGTACGGCAACACCTCGTCGGCCTCCATTCCACTGGCCATCGACCAGGCGATGCAGGAGGGGCGCATCAAGCCGGGGACGGTGCTCCTGCTGGTGGCGTTCGGCGGCGGGTTCACCTGGGCCAGCGCGGTGGTGCGGTGGTAGCGGTGCTGATGTGCCCCGGCCAGGGCGCCCAGAAGGTCGGGATGGGGAAGGACCTGGCGGAGCGGTTCCCCGCGGCGCGGCACACGTTCGAGGCCATCGACGAGGCGCTGGGGGTGCCCCTCTCCCGCCTCATGTGGGAAGGCCCCGAGGACGAGTTGGTCCGGACGCACAACACCCAACCCGCAATCCTGGCGCATTCGGCCGCGGTCTTCGCCGTAGTCCGTGACCGGCTCGGCGCCGTCGCCGCCGGGGCGGGGCACAGCCTGGGGGAATACAGTGCCTACGTGGCGGCGCGCTCGCTGTCCGCGCCCGAGGCCGCGCGCCTGGTGCGCCGGCGTGGTGAGCTGATGTACGAGGCCGGCACCCGGCGCCCCGGCGCCATGTCCGCCGTGCTCGGGCTCGACCCCGCCGGGGTCATAACCGCGTGCACCGAGGCGTCAGGGCCGGATGGGGTGGCGGTCGCGGCCAATCTCAACGCTCCCGATCAGGTGGTCATTTCGGGCGACCCGGCCGCCGTCACCCGCGCGGGTGACGCCTGCAAGGCCCGGGGCGCCAAGCGGGTGCTGCCGCTCAAGGTGTCCGGCGCGTTCCACTCGCCGCTGATGGCCCCGGCCGTGGCGGGTCTCGAGGCCGCGCTCGCCGCAGCGCCCTTCGCCGACCCGGCCTTTCCGGTCGTCGCCAACGCGTCGGCGGAGCCGGTGCGCACGGCGTCGGCCGCGGTGGGTCTGCTCGCGGCCCAGTTGACGGCGCCGGTCCGCTGGATTGAATGCATGCAGGCCGCCGCGGCGCTCGCGCCCGGGGCCACGTTCATCGAACTCGGACCGGGCAGCGTGCTGTCGGGCCTGCTCCGCAAGATCCTTCCGGGTGCCCGGAGCCTCACCCTGGGCACCGCCGCAGAGGTGGAGGCGTTCCTCGCATGACCAGCATCGACCTCGCTGGACGGACCGCGTTCGTCACCGGCAGCACCCGGGGCATCGGCCTGGCCGTGGCGCGGGCACTCCACGGCGCCGGCGCTCGGGTGGCCATCGTTGGACGGGACGAATCGCGTGCCCGGATCGTGGCCCTTGAGCTCGGGCCGGAGACGGTGGGGGTCGCCTGCGACGTGGCCGACGCGGGGCAGGTCGAGGCGGCCATCGCGCTGGCCCAGGCCGCCCTGGGCCCGATCGACATCCTCGTCAATAACGCCGGCCTCACCCGGGACAACCTCCTCCTGCGGCTGAGCGAGGAGGACTGGGATGTCGTGCTCGACGCCAACCTCAAGGGAGCGTTTTTCACTACCCGGGCCGTCATCAAGGGGATGATGAAACGGCGGTGGGGCCGCATCATCAACATCAGCAGCGTGGTGGGGCTGACGGGGAATAAGGGGCAGGCCAACTACGCGGCGAGCAAGGCGGGGCTGGTCGGGTTGACCAAGTCGGTCGCCAAGGAGTATGCCGGCCGCGGGATCCTGGCCAACTGCGTCGCCCCCGGCTTCATCGAGACCGATATGACCGCCGCCTTGCCCTCTGAGGCGCGGACAGCATTATTAGAGCAGATCGCGCTGGGGCGCCTCGGCCGGCCGGAGGATATCGCGGCCGCGGTGCTGTTCCTGGCGTCGGATCTCGCGGCCTACATCACCGGGCAGGTCCTGGTGGTGGATGGCGGCATGGTCATCTAGCCCGACCCCCAAAATCCTTTTCGAGGACGACATGAGCAACGTAGAAGAGAAGGTCAAGGACATCATCGCCGAGGAACTGGGTGTCGAGCGCGAGAAGCTGACCCCCGAGGCCAGCTTCATGGAAGATCTCGGCGCGGACAGCCTGGACACCGTCGAGCTGGTGATGGCCTTCGAGAAGGAGTTCGACATCGACATTCCCGATGAGGAGGCCGAAAAGCTCCGGACCGTCGGCGATGCGCTGAAGTACCTCCACGACAAGACCGGGAAGTAACTTGGCGCGTCGTGTCGTCGTCACCGGCGTCGGGCTGGTGACTCCGCTCGGCAACAGCGTCGAGGATACGTGGGCGGGCTTGCTGGCCGGACGCTCCGGGGCCGCCCGCATCACCAAATTTGACCCCTCCCGCCTCCAGGTGCAGTTCGCCTGCGAGGTGAAGGGGTTTGACGCGCTCCGCTACGTCGACCGCAAGGAAGCTCGCCGCTACGACCTCTTCGTACAGTTCGCCCTCGGGGCGGCGCACGAGGCCGTGGCCCAGGCCGGGCTCGAGGGCAAGTTCCCCTCGCCGGAGCGGACCGGCGTCATCATCGGAAGCGGCATCGGCGGGATGCAAACGTTCGAGGATCAGTGCTCCTTGTACATCACCCAGGGTCCCGACCGCGTCTCGCCGTTCTTCGTCCCGATGTTCATTCCGGACATCGCGGCCGGCCTCGTCTCCATCCGGTACGGACTCAAGGGCGCCAACTACGCCACCGTCTCGGCCTGCGCCTCATCGGCCCACGCTATCGGCCAGTCCTTTGAGCTGATCAAGGCGGGGCACGCCGATGCCATGCTGAGCGGCGGGTCGGAGGCGGCCATCACCGGGCTCGCCATCGCCGGCTTCCAGAACATGCGCGCGCTCTCCATCCGGAACGACGCCCCGGAACTCGCCAGCCGCCCCTTCGACAAGGAGCGCGACGGCTTCGTCCTCGCCGACGGCGCCGCGATGGTCATGCTGGAGAGTCTGGAGCACGCTCAGGCCCGCGGCGCGACCATCCTCGGCGAAGTGCTCGGGTACGGGTTGAGCGGCGATGCCTACCACATCACCTCGCCAGCACCGTCCGGCGAAGGCGCCCAGCGCGCGATGCGGGATTGTTTGCGCGATGGTGGTGTCGCCCCCGAGACGGTGGGGTACATCAACGCCCACGGCACCAGCACGTCGCAGGGTGACATCGCGGAGACCGCGGCGGTCAAGGCGGTCTTCGGGGCACATGCCCGGAAGCTGATCTTCGCCTCGACCAAGTCGATGACCGGGCACCTCCTCGGGGCCGCCGGGGGTCTCGAGTTTGCCGTCAGCCTCTTGGTGGCCCGCACCGGGAAGGTGCCACCCACCATCAACCAGACCACCCCCGATCCCGAGTGCGATCTCGACTGCGCGCCCAACGTGGCCGTCAAACGCGCCGTGGACGTGGCGCTCTCCAACAGCTTCGGCTTCGGCGGCCACAACGTCACGCTGGCTGTCCGGGCCTGGAAGGGCTGAGCCCCGGTCCGCGGCGCTGACTGGCGCGGGAACTGCGACCCCGGGAGCCTGCTTCCGGGGTCTCGGCGTATCCGGGGTCGCCAACTGGCACCCCCGGGTCGCTTCGGGGTAGATTCCCCATGGTAATCGCTCACGGCTCAAGGAGATGTGCATGCCCGCCACCCTCGACCTTGCCGCGCTTCGCGATCCTGCGCTCCGGCCGATCGGGGAGAAGGTGATCGCCGGCCAGCGGCTTGACCACGCCGACGGGTTGGCCCTCTACGACACGCACGATCTCCTCGGGCTCGGGCTCCTGGCGGACTTCGCCAACCGGCGCCGCAATGGCGACCGTGTCTTCTTCTCCGCCAACCAGCACCTCAACCCGACCAACGTTTGTATCCTCCGCGCCACGTGCACCTTCTGCTCGTTCGCGCGGACGCCGAGGGAGGAGGGCGCGTACACGCGCTCGCTGGACGAGGTCTTTGCCGAGGCGGAACAGGCCCGGGGTGCGCCGACGACCGAATTCCACATCGTCGGCGGCCTCCACCCCAAGCTCCGGCTGTCCTACTACACCGAGATGCTGCGGGGTCTCAAGTCCCGGCACCCCTCGGTCCACATCAAGGCGCTGACGGCGGTCGAGATCGCGCACCTGGCCCGGATCGAGAAGATCACCGAGCGTGACGTGCTGCTGGCGCTCAAGGAAGCCGGTCTTACCAGCCTTCCCGGCGGCGGCGCGGAAGTGTTCAGCACGGCGGTGCGGGCCACGATCGCGGAGCGCAAGCTGACCGGTGAAGAGTGGATCCGGGTGCACCGCACGGCACATCAGCTGGGCATCCCGACCAATTGCACCATGCTTTACGGCCATATCGAGTCGGCGGATGACCGGCTGCAGCACCTCGCGATGCTTCGCGACTTGCAGGACGAGACTGGCGGCTTCCTGACCTACATCCCCTTGGCGTACCATCCCGACCACAACGAGCTCGGTGAGGAACTCGGCCGCGTGGGCACCGCCACCACGGGCTTCGAGGACCTGAAGAACATCGCCATCGGCCGGCTCTTCCTGGACAACATTCCCCATATGAAGACCCACTGGCCGATGGTCACGCCGGCGCTGTCGCAGATCGCTCTGAGCTTCGGCTGTGACGACGTGGAGGGCACGGTGGTCTACGAGCGGGTGTACCACGAGGCCGGGGCACGGACCGAGATGGCCATGCAGTATCCCCAGCTCGTCGCGCTCATTCGGGATGCCGGCCGTCGCCCGGTGGAACGCAACAGCCTCTATCAGCCCGTCCGGGACGTCTTTGACGATCCGCCGCCCGCGCCCACGGAACCGCGGGGGCGCTCGTTGCCAGTGGTGCACGCCGCATGAGGCTCGGGCGCATCCCCTGGATCAACTGCTATCCGGTCACGGGGGCCATTGACCGCGGGATCGTGCGGGTGTCCGCCGACCTCGTGACGGGCACAGCGGCGGAGCTCAACGACTTGCTGGCCGCCGGGGAGTTGGACGCGAGCGTGGTCTCGGCCGTCGAGTATGCCCGGAATGCGGCGGCCTACCACCTGCTGCCCGACCTGGCCATCAGTGCCAACGGCCCGGTGCACAGCGTGGCGCTCTTCAGCCGGAGGCCGGTCGAGGAACTGGACGGCATGACCGTGCTCCGGACCGCGTCCTCGCGCACCTCGGTGCTCCTCCTCGATCTGCTCTGCCGGCATCGGTGGAACATCGCCCCCCGCTTTGCCACCGCACGCGCCGAATCCACCGACCTCGATGCCCTGGCGGGCCTTCCGCACGAGGCGGTGCTCGTCATCGGGGATGCCGCGCTCCAACTCACGGCGCGGGCGGCCTACCCGTGGGTGCTGGATCTGGGCGCGGAGTGGAAGGCCTGGACCGGGCTGCCGTTCGTCTTTGCCGTGTGGGCCGCGCGACGGGATGTCCCGGCCGGCGCCGTGCGCGTGCTCCACCAGCGGCTCCTCGACTCCCGCGCCTGGGGGCTCGCGCATCTCGACCTCCTCGCCGCCGCCGCGGCGCGTGACACCGGCGTGGCGGTCGCGACCTGCCGCGCCTATCTGGGGACGCTCGACTATGCACTGGGTGGCGCCGAGCTCGAGGGGCTCACGACCTTTTTCCATCGGTTGGCCCAGGACCAGCTGGCGCCGGCCGGCTCGCTCTCGTTCATCACGGCGGCCTGACCATGTACGATGTGGACCGCACTTCCGCGGAATTCCGGGAATACCTCGACCTCTACGAGCGGGCCGATCTGCTCGAGCTCGGCCGCCGGGCCGATGCCGTGCGGTGGGAGCTGCATCCCGACCCTGTGGTGACGCACATCATCGACCGGAACATCAATTACACCAACGTCTGCGTGGCTGACTGTGGCTTTTGCGCCTTCTATCGGCGCCCGAAGGACAGCGAGGGGTACGTCCTGAGCTTCGAGGAGATCGGCGCCAAGATCGAGGAGTGCCGGGCCATCGGCGGCGTCCAGATCCTCCTGCAGGGCGGGCACAACCCCTACATCCCCTTCGAGTGGTATCTCGAGCTGATGCGCTATATCAAGGCGCACCACATGATCCACATCCACGGCTTCAGCCCGAGCGAGGTCGTGTTCTTCAGCGAGCGATTCCGGCTTCCCATGCCCGAGGTCATACGCCAACTGCGCGAGGCCGGCCTCGATTCGATCCCGGGTGGCGGCGGGGAAATCCTTGTGGACGCCGTGCGCGAGCGAGTGGCAAAGAAGAAGGCGCAGACGGAGGAGTGGCTCGGCGTGCAGGAGGAGGCGCACCGCCAGGGCATGCGCACCTCTGTGACCATGATGTACGGCATGGGTGAGTCGAACGCGGACCGGGTCGAACACCTCCTCAAGATCCGGGACCTGCAGGCGCGGACCGGCGGGTTCACCGCCTTCATTTGCTGGCCGCTCCAACCGGAAGGCACGCCGATGTTCGACGGGTGCGCCAAGACCGACGCGGTGACCTACCTCCGGACGCTGGCGCTCGCGCGCATCATCTGCCGCAACATCCCGAACATGCAATCGTCCTGGGTCACGATGGGACACAAGGTGGGGCAGGTGGCCCTCCGGTTCGGGGCCAACGACTACGGCTCCCTGATGATGGAGGAAAACGTCGTCTCGGCCGCCGGCACGACCTACCGGGCCACCCTCCAGGACATGGAGCGGGTCATCACCGACGCCGGGTTCACCCCACGCCGCCGCCGGCAGGACTACTCCCTCATCGAGGAGCCGGCCGTCGCGGCGTAGCGGAGCTCCGCGCCGCCGCTGATCCGCCGTCCCGCCCATGAGCCGCACCGGCATCGGATACGATTCGCACAAGCTCGTGACGGGGCGGCCGCTCATCCTGGGTGGCCAGACGATTCCCCATTCGCACGGACTGGCCGGGCACTCGGATGCGGACGTGGTGGCGCATGCGCTCACCGATGCCATCCTCGGCGCTGCGGCGGCGGGGGATATCGGCACCCACTTCCCGGACACCGACCCCCAATGGAAGGGCGCCGATTCGGTCGGGCTGTTGCGCGCCGCCTGCGACATCGTGGCCGCCCGCGGGTTCCGCGTCGCGCAGGCGGACGTGACCGTCCTCCTGGAGCGTCCCCGCCTCGGCCCCCACATCCCCGCCATGCGGGCCGCCCTCGCGGCGGCCCTCGGCCTCCCCGTTGAGCAGGTGAGCGTGAAGGCAAAGACCAACGAGGGAATGGGCTTCGTCGGGCGTGGGGAAGGGGTCGCCACCTTGGCCGTGGCGACACTGGAGGTGCGCTGATTGCCTCCCTGCTGGACGCGCTGGCCACGATGCCTCCGGTCGCCGTGTACGCGATTCTCGCCGCGCTGGCCTTGATCGA
>Ga0315273_10008500_pt1 | contig 12961 bp, 10 predicted proteins | sample YL17G02_0_MG_FD_205753 | JGI IMG/M metagenome (GOLD analysis project Ga0315273, IMG submission 205753) | Sediment microbial communities from Yellowstone Lake, YNP, Wyoming, USA - YL17G02_0 | ecosystem: Environmental > Aquatic > Freshwater > Lake > Sediment | place: USA: Wyoming | collected...
CTCCAAAAGCCTGGGGTCGATGGACAGATTGGTTGCCATGTGTCAACCTCCGCACATTATTCTACACACAATCGGGCCGGATTCAACTGAGGATTGGGAAGTTGACAATTGGTGCGCCTTTCGGTCACCGCGCGGCCCCTGCCCTTGGAAGCGCTCGAGGTCGTTGAGGCTCGCCCCATGCCAGGGGCGGCCGATGCTGCCGATGCGCAGATCTCAGCCACTTCGCGTGAAGGCGTTCGTTTCGAGGTGTCCGTCTGGGTGTCCGTCGGAAAGCATGCGTCGTCGAGAGTCCGTGCTCGCGACACGACATTCGAACCCGTTTCTTGGACGCGTCGGCTCCAATAAACAGGTGTCCGTCAGGGTGTTCGTACTGCTCGGAAAATAGACCCTGTTCTCGTAACCCTCGGAAAAAAAAGAGGGCAACAGACCGAAGGAACGTCGATCTGTCGCACTTATTGTTTACCTTAGCAGGCAGCCCTGTTCGGCCACTCCAGCACCTCTCCGCGAGGCGAATTCTCGGCCCTTCGGGCCGAGCGGCGAACCCTTGTGCTTCTAAGCGTAGGCCGTGCCGGCCGATGACGGTCTAGCTGTCGCCCGGAACGCGCGAGCTGGCGCAGCGCGGTTCCGGCTGCGGCAGCCCAAATCCGAAGATCTGCCGAGCAGAGGAGAGATTACCTCGGACGGGCAGTCGGAGCAACAGCAGGCCGGGATGACGCAAGCGTTCAGCAGGCCGCCCCTGAAGTTCGATTGGAAGAACTCCAACGACAAACACTTGGCGAGGCGCTCCACCCAGCAGAGGTCAACCGTTCCGGGCGAGGACCGCTTTCACGGCGGACGCCACGGGAGGCAGGTCGGAGCTGATTGACTTCCAGAGGATCTGAAGGTCCACGCCAAAGTGCTCGTGGAGGAGCACGTTTCTCATGTCGCTCATGTCTGCCCACGCGACCTCGGGGAAACGGTGCCTGACCTCACCGGGGACGTGCCGGGCCGCTTCTCCGATGACCTCCAGATTCCGGACGACGGCGTCTACGGTTTTCTTGTCGGCACAGAAGGTCTCGAACGTCATGTCGCCGATGTAGGCCCCGATGCGGCCGGCGGCCTCTGCGATATCTTCGAGCCGAAGGCGCCAATCTCTAGGCGGCACGGATGGCCTCGCTCAGGATTCGTTCCCGCATCTGCGCCTTCAACGCTCCTGGTGTCACGAGGTCGACCCGGGCGCCGAGCAGTTCTTCGAGGTAGCGCTTGAGCCGCACGAAATGGAACAGGCCGACCGGCTCGGAGAACTCGACCAGGACATCCACGTCGCTTGACTCGAGTGCCTCGTCCCGGGCCACCGAGCCGAAGACCGATATCGAGGCGACCTTGAACCTTTCGAAGTCGCGGCGGTGATCGGATAGCCTTGCCAGAACCTGATCTCGCTTCATGTCGTCACCGCGGTAGCGGCGTTCATGGCCTCATTATCGCATGCGGACACAGACGCGTGTCACCAGCAGTTGCGAACGCCCGACCGAGGAGATCACGGCTTCCCGGGTGGTGGCCGACCTGATGCGCAGCCGACTCCCAGACCTGGACATGGGTAATGCGCTGCCACGGGCAGGGCCGAGTGTCGTCACGATTCATTGCGCCACTCCTGGGCCCGCATCGCCGCTCGTGAGACGAGGGAGTGTCGGGCCATCTGGACAAGGACCGAGATCATCTCACTGCGCCGCCCGGGATCGGTTGTTAGCCAGAGTTCGTCGATCTGAGCGGGTCTCCGGATATCGACCAGAAGATCTTGCTGGTTCCCCGCGGCGCGTGAAACGGGAAATTCTCTGGACCAGACTCGATCCACTGCGTACATTCCATCGACCGGACCAGGCGCTGCGCGGGTCTGAGCAAGAGTGCCCGAGGTGGCCCCGCAGTTATCAACCCGGTCATGACCTCGTGGACCGGAGTTCGGACGGGCGATGCCAGCGGAGGGAATCATGAGCAAGAAATCGAGCTCTCAACAGTGCGCTGCGGGCCTCGCGCTCCTCTGTGGAGCGCTCTTGGCTCCTTCGCCGCGGTCGGCAGCCGGCACGACGAGGGGCGCGGCGCCCGGGATCACGGCCCGTGTTGCTGCCGAGGCCGCGACCTGGACCGCGACCATCGTCGCGGGTCGCGACGCGACGATGATAGAGAATGCTGACGGCGCGCTCGCGAACGGGTCGGGCCCCTATTTCTTCGCCGGGCGCAACAATCAGGCGCAGGACTCGGTGAGACGGGCCCTCGTCTGGTTCGACGTCGCCGGCTCGCTTCCGCCCGGAGCGATCGTCCAGAGCGCGCGGCTCGTCCTCTTCATGACGCCGAGCAACCCGGAGACACGCGAGATGCGCTTGCACAGAGTTCTCGCGGACTGGAGCGAAGGCCCCTCGTCGAGCGCCGGAGGTGGAGGGGCGCCGTCCGAGCCGGGCGACGTGACGTGGATCCACACTCTCCATCCTGTGGATTTCTGGCTCTACAATGGCGCCCAGTTCGCGGGCGAGCCCAGCGCGCGGGCGGAGGTCGGCGCGACCGGCACTTACGTGTGGCAGAGCTCGGAACTGACCCGGGACGTGCGGGTGTGGAGTGTCGCGCCCGCGCTCAACTTCGGATGGATCCTGATCGGAGACGAAACTCTGCGGCAGACCGCGAAGTCGTTTGCGAGCCGCGAGAACCCGGACGAAACGACACGCCCGGTCCTCGAGGTCACCTACCGGAAGCTCCTGCAGGGCCCCTGAGGTCGCGCCCGTCATCCGCGGAGGCGTGAAGATCAACCGGAGCCACCGGTCAGGGACCCGTCGTGTCGCGCCCGGCGGAGCCAGACGAGTTGCGGTTCCGCGATCCTCCCCCTAGGGGCACCCGTTCCCCGATGCGGAGATCTCCGCATCGCGGGAGCCGATCTGGGACGGTGCGCCCGAATCGTAGGTGCCCCCCGGCACCTTGCGCAGGACGTACCACACCCCCTGTCCCGCCGCCGGAGTTTCGGTGTGCAACCAGTATGTGGCAACCCGGTCGTTGGCGAGGCACGTCTGGGTGACCAGCGGGGACGCGAAGTTCCCTCCGGTAGCGACCAGCTGGTTCAGACTTCCCCGGACGAGATCGTAGCCCGTCGCCCCCGCGACCGTGCCCCACCAGAGCCGGGTCTTCGACACGCGGAGATCGAGAGTCGACTGCAATCCGGCGTCGGTGATCGTGACCGAGGTGATGTCGCCGTTGGTCACGAGGCGGGTGCCGACCGCCGTGGCCGTGACACCGGCGGCCTGCAGCGTGGCATTCGCGTTGATGGCGTTCGCGAGCGCCTGCACCACCTGCGTGGCGGTCTGGCCCGCCGTCGTGGTCACCGGCACGACCACGCCGGAGACGGTGACCGAGACCGATCCGCCGGCCGCCGTTCCGGACAGCTCGAGGAACTCCTCGATGTCGCAGGATGCGTTGCAGCCGTCCACGCTCGCGAGCCCGCCGTCGTCGCACTGTTCCGTCGTGTCCAAGACCAGATCGCCGCACTTGATCGTCTGGAATTGCCGCATCATTTCGCTGTCCTCGTGCTCGAGGATGTGGCAGTGGTAGGCGTAGTTCCCCTTGTAGTCCTCGAACTTCGCGATCACCCGGAGAATCTGGTTCGGAGCGACCATCGCGGTGTCCTTCCAGCCGTTCTCCTCGGCGGGCGGCGCCTGCGGGTTTCCGTTGGGAATGATCTGGCCGCCTGCGCCCGTCGTGAAGCCGTCGCGATCGAGCACCTGGAACGCGACGAGGTGCATGTGCATCGGGTGCGACACGCCCGAGTCGTTGATGAACCGCCAGATCTCCACCGTGCCGAGCTCCGGGTATTCGGCCATGTCGTGCCACCCGAGGTCGTTGATCTTCCAGATCTGCCGTCCGCAGCCGTCGAGTCCGGATTTCTTGAGCCGGAAGTCTCGGGTCCGGACGGCGCTTGCCGGGTCGGTGTGCTGGACCGTCCGCAAGGTGGAGGGGAGCGGGTCGATGTCGCCGATCAGGCTCGTCACACGGAACTTCATGACCTGTGTGAGGTCGACGGTCCCGTTCGGGAACGGGGCGCCGGCCGAGTTCTCCAGGAGGACCTCATCGCCCGTGTTGAGGCCCGCGAAGTTGACGACGACGTCGTACCGCTCGCCCGGTCCGATCGTCAGCTGCCCGACGCCGTTGACGGGGGCTGCGAGCAGGCCCAGTTCGGTCCCGATCACGGTGAAGTTCAGCACCCCGCTCGGGGGGGACAGCGCCAGCGTGTAGACGCGGGAGCCGGACCCGTTGACGATCCGGAAGCGGTATTTCCCCTTCTTGACGTCGAGGTAGGGCCACACCTTCCCGTTGACCATGACCTTGTCGCCGAAGACGTGGTCTTCCCACACGGCCGGATATCGGAGCGAGCCGTCGGAGTTGAACCTCCGATCCTGAATGACGAGAGGAACCTCGAATTCCCCCATCGGGAGATTGAGGGCGCTCTCGACGCTGTCGCGCATGAAATACAGCCCCGCCAGGCCCATGTAGACGTTGAGGCGGGTCACCCCCAGCGAATGGTCGTGATACCAGAGGTAGCCGGCCTGCTGGTTGTTCGGGTACACGTAGGTCACGGGCGCGTGTCCGGGCGTAAAGGTGCTCTCGGGGTATCCGTCCACGGCGGCGGGGACGTGGCCGCCGTGGAGGTGGAAAACCGTCTGGGCATGGTTCTGCGCGTCCGGGACGCAGGTATCCACGGGCAGGTAGTGTGAGGTCCGCAGGGTGCCGGTCCCGAACACCCGGAGGTCGTTCGTCCAGTTGACCGTCACGGCGTCGTTCGAGTGCGCCTCGATCGTGGGACCGAGAATGCCGGCACCGTGAAATCCGTCGTCGAAGCCCCACACGGTCGTCAGCGGCAGCTGACTGTGGAGCTGAACCTTGGACTCCTTCATGGTCATGTTGTAGGTTGCGACCCCGCCCGGCGTGCCGCTCGAGGGTGTTGCGACCGGCGGAATCGGCAGGGCGTCGAGATACGGAGTCAGAACGACCGGGCAGTCGGTCGTCGCGCAGGTCGTGCTGTCTCCCCGATAGCTACCGCCCGAGCCCGAGCAGGAGGACTGGGTGACCTCCGTGCAGGTGCCGTTGTTCGCGCAGCAGGCGCCGGTCAGGATGACGCACGGGTTCGGTGAGCAGGTGGTGCCGTTGCCCTGATAGATGCCCGGAGGCACGCAGGCTGCCGGCGCCGTCAGCGTGCAGGTCGAGCCGTTGCAGCAGGCCCCCTGGGTGGTCTGGGGCGTGTAATTGATGACCAGCTTGGGGCGGTTGTTGACGGTGCCGTTCTCACGGGTCGCGAACCGCTTGGTGGTCTGAATCACCGTCTCGTTCGAGATGATGGCCCAGCCGTGGTTCTGGGAGGCATTGTTGAGCCAGGTCTGGACGTCGGCGACCATGCCCGAGGTGGAACCCCACGTATACGTGCCGGTAGGGCCGACCGCTTTCGTCGCGCTCGCCGTCAGGACGTAGTCGCCCCCCTGGATCCCCCAGAACTGGGTCGAGTAAAAGGTGTGCCGCCAGGTGGCGTCATTCGTCGTCGCGGGCTCGCCGCGGCCCTGCTGGGAATTGCCGGTGTTCGATGTTCCTTCGCCCCATTCGGACTGCAGGCGGTGGAGATTGACGTTGAAGTTTGCGTTCTGCCCGACCTTGTCGCAGAACAGGGTGAGCTGGACGCTGTCGATGGTCGCGCCCGCCGGGATGTTGCCCGCGATGTCGAACTCGATCACGGCGCGCCGGACAGCCACTTGGCCGGCCTGGTTCTTCGCGTCCTTGACCTTGCCGGTGAACATGGTCGGGCCAACCCCGTCGCTCATGTCCGCGTAGGCGTCCTGCTGGATCGGCTCGTACAGCGTGTTGTCCTTGACGGCATTGAGGGTGACGGTCGAAGCGACGGCAATCGCCGGCGCCATCAGAGAGATGGGAACGACGAACGCGATTGCCCGCAGGATTCCGGATAGGGTCGCTCTGGTCATGGAAGCCTCCCGGGCGGGATCCGTTTCCCGGGCCGCGATGCGCCAGCCGCCGCGTGTCCTGTGGGAGCCTGGGATCCCACCCGCTGTGAGTCCTGCCGATGCAAGTCACATACCAGATCGATGACGCAGAAGAATTTGCAGGGCTCCCGACTCCACGAGCGAAATTCTTGACGGACCGACTTGATTTCGGGGATTTTCCCATCCCGGGATGGGCAATTGACCAGCGTGGTTGGACGCCGCCGGCGGCAGTTCGTGCGTCTCCCTACCCCCCAGACGCAATGGCTTCGCCGTCGGTGCGGTGGGGACTGTCCTGAGGTGACGCTCCTGCGTCCACCGGTCTGCGGATCCCAGTTCCTTTGGTTGTTTGTCTGGAGGAATGGTGTCGGTCTCTGGGGGAGCAAATCGGGCATGTCGCTTGCTGTCACCTCGCCAACAGGACAAGGAAGCGATGCCACGACCCGGTCCCTGGTGACGGGACGGCGCGGTGCTCGGAGTCGGCCACCCCCATCCGCGGGATCGGCGGCATTCTCCAACGTCCGACAACAAGGCGATGAACTGAACCACCCCGAGGACGCCTCATATCCGGGGGGATGAGCCAATGAAGAAGCAGATCGAAGTCATGCTCCTCGTCGTGGCGGCATTGACGCTCCTGCCCGCCCTACCAATTCACGCCGAAGGCGACGAACAGATTCCGCTCTCGCCGATCGCCATCCCGCAATTCGTCGATCCGCTGCCCATCCCGACGATCGTGGACGGCACCCAGCCCCTGACCTTGTCGATGTGCGAGTTCAAGGCCAATGTCCTGTCGACCGGGACCTTCGTGCCGGGGGTCCAGCCGGAGACGTGGGTGTGGGGATACGTCCCGGGCACGGCATGCCCTTCGACGACTCAGGGAACCTACACGGGTCCGGTGATCGTCGCCCAGCGCGGCGTCCCGTCATTGGTGACCTTCATCAACAATCTGGGCTACGTTTCCACTTCGCACGTGCTGGCCTACAAGAACCCGACGGATCGGACGCTCCACTGGGCCGACCCACTCAACAAGGAACAGAATGCCTGCTCCGAGGAGCTGCACGAGGGGATGCCACCGGTGGGAGAGTGTGCCCAGAACTACGACGGCCCGATTCCCGCTGTGGTGCACCTGCACGGCGGTGACGTGCCGGCGGAGCTGGACGGCGGTCCGGATGCCTGGTTCACGAGCGACGGACTCTACCAGGGACACGGCTACTACAGCTTCCCTGGCACCGGTGGTCCAGGCTCCAACATGGCGGTCTACCGCTATCCGAACAATCAGGAACCGGCTCCCATCTGGTTCCACGACCATACCTGGAGGCGGACATGAGAAAGCGCGGCGGTACGGCCGCGTTGGGCGCGTCCATCTTCATGCGGGTACGTGTGAACGGTAGGCGTCGGGGACTGCCCGCCGGATCGCGTTCCCCTTGGCCACAATCCCGCCGTTCTGCATGACTGTCTCCACCCTCATCACACTGAGGGGGTTATGAAACCGCTTCTAAGCTTTCTCGACCATCCACTTCGCGAGCGCCGCCACCGCGGATTCCAGGAAACCCACCCAGTCCGCCACCGGAGTGTGTTCGCTCCAGACTGTGACCAGGTCCAGCTCAAACGCCGAACGATGTCTCTCGAGCAGTTCGCGACCCTTCACTCCAGCTGCGTAGGGACTGGTCGAATGAGTGCTCGCTCCCTGAGCATGCGCGAGGAACGCGGCTACGAAAGCGAATCGGTGGTGCCAACTTCGCCATGCGGGTGGTCCCTGTGTGAGCCCGAGGACTTCTGTCCAGCCCGCGCGATCGGCGCGATAGTCGACCGGCTTGCCAGAGCTGACGTGGATCAGCTGGGCTGCAGCCATGTCCTCCGCTGCTCGACGAACCGCAGCCACGGTGTAGGAGGTGGCGGACGCGATCTCGCGGACGGTGGCCCGGGCCCCCTCCGTCGCCAGAAGATATCCGAGCACGTCTGCCTTGGCGCCCACACCGAAGCCAAGTCGGAGCTGCAGCATGAGCGTCGCTGGCGATGCGAATCTCGGGCGTATTGCCCGCGTCTTGTTGGTGCGCAGGGATTTGGGGGTGGCCCGGGCAGCAGCGACCTGGGACGTGTGCGTCAAGAAAGAACGCCAGCGCGCGTCCTTGCCCCGATCGAGGGCCACTCCTGCGAGCCAGGACAGACCTTCCCCGGCCGCCTCGGGATAGCCCGGCTTCAGATTCTTCATGCGTTGGACGGACAGGAGGTCCGAATTCAATGCCACCCAGTCGTTCAGGAGGTCGGCAAGGCGCGGCTCGACCTGCATCAGAGTAACGGAAATCAGGATCAGCGCCTCGGGGTCCACCATGGAATGAGCGCGCTTCCCAGCAGCTGCCTGAGCACCGACGGCGCGCCATTGGCGCCAGATGACATCAAGCGCAGCCTCGCGCAGCCTGCGGGCGAGTGGTTCGAGATTAGTGACCGGTTCCCGGGCTCTTATCGTCATTGGTGAGATCCCCATGAACGCATTCAACGACCTGGGTGAGGACTTCCGCGAAGGCGGGTGAAGCGTCTTGAGTACTCACCCAGGCCTTGGCTGCGAGGATAAAATCCTCTCGATCGACGACACCAACTGTGAGCGCGGAATACTCGCGCCAGCGCACGCGTTGCTCCAGGCCCGGAGGGAGTCCGGCCAGCCACTGGAGAGATGGCCCCGCATTCAGCCAATCCTCTCCGAGGTCCATGTCTCGTGCCACCGCGCGGGCGGCGTGAAGGAGCTGTTCGGGCAGAGGCTCCGGGGGCCTTCGTAGTTCGCGTGCCGGCCCAGCGCCGACCTGGGCAAAAGCCAGGATATCGACGTCGGTCGTGGAACGCTCGACGATCCCCAGGAGATTCAGCGCGGCACCGCCGGTGACGACGATTGCGAACGCTTGGCCTTCTGAGGCGAGAATCTCCCCGACCCCTTGAAGGGCTCTGTCGATGTCTGACTTCCCTGTGAACTCCATAAGATCGCCTAATAGGATACTTAATATATCCTAAGAAACAAGATAATACATCTTAGAGCAGTTGCTTTCAAGGCGTGGGCGCATCCGAGGCGGAAGCAGGTACCGCAGGGAGGACCCTACCAGCGCGAGGGCAACTCCAGCCATCTCGCCTGACACTTCGACACCTGGGTTATCGAGATTGCCTTGGGTTGGATCAACCGCCAAGACGGCTTCGAACGGGGCGAGACGACTTTTGGACCCAGGCACGGAGGGGAGAGGCGTCCCTTCGACTGTCGAGCGGCTGACCGGCCAACCGACTGACCGATCGCCCCCGGCCTAGGCTCCCCGGACGTCGCTGGGGCAACAGGTGTCCATCTGAGTGACCATAACGCTCGGAAACCAGACCCTGTTCTCGTAACCCTCGGAAAAAAAAGAGGGCAACAGACCGAAGGAACGTCGATCTGTCGCACTTATTGTTTACCTTAGCAGGCAGCCCTGTGAGGAGCACGGTGGCTGTCGAGAGGGCCGAAAAGAGGTCGAGTCCGTTGACATATAACAAAATTTGTTATATATTGCTGACGTCATGGAGGCTCATGTAATCAATGCGGCTCGAAGAAAGTCCGGGTGGACGCAGGCGGAGCTTGCCGTACGCCTCGGTGTGACACAGGCCTACCTCTCGCTCATGGAGTCCGGGCGACGCCGAGTACCCCCCAGGCTCGCTCGTCGGCTCGTTCGCCTGCTCGATTTGCCCCCGACGCGGCTTCCCCTCACGCGCACCCCCGCTTCGCAGCGTTGCCCGACGAACGAGTGGGTTGACGTGCAACTCGCACGTCTCGGCTACCCCGGCTTTGCATACCGAAACCACGGCGGGCCGTTGCGAAATCCGAAGGAGGTCCTTCTGGCGGGTCTTGCGTTTGACGAGCTCGATCCACGGCTTGTTGAGGCGCTTCCCTGGCTGCTGCTCCATTACGGAGAGCTCGGCGCAGAGGATCTCGTCCTCGATGTGAAGGTCCGGGATCTGCAGAACCGACTCGGGTTCACCGCATCCCTCGCCCGGCAGGTCGCAGAACGCAACAGGAAATTCCAACACCGTTCCCAGGGTCTGCGCCTGCTGGAGGAAGCGCTCGAAGGCAGCCGTCTTGCTCGGGAAGAGACCTTCGGCCAAGGGCGTGCCAGCGTACGACTGCGGGACTGGCTGCGTGAAGAGCGCTCCGATGCTGCGAGACATTGGAACCTCCTTACCGATCTGAAGGTGGACCACCTACCCTATGCGGACGACAATCCAGAGTCCTTGGTTTGAATTCCTCCGGGATGTGGATCGCGTCCTTCACGGTCCCGTGGAGGTCCACTGCCTGGGAGGATTCGTGCTCGCCGTCCTCTGGCAGCTTCCGAGGCCGACGGGGGACGTTGACTTCGTGAATGTCGAGCCAGCCGTGGCAGGGGAGGATCTGCTGAAAATGGCCGGTCCGAGCGGCGAGGTAGCCAAGAGGCACAAGCTCCACTTCCAGCGCGTGACGATCGCTGAGTTTCCGGAGGGTTACGCATCAAGGCTCACCGACTTGACTCCGCGAGGTTTCAAGCAGTTGCGGCTTCTCGCCTTCGAGGTTCATGACCTCGTGCTCGCGAAGCTGGGCAGGAACAGCGCACGGGATCGGGCCGACGTGGGATTCCTGGTCCGAAAGGGGCTCATCGATCCTCAACTCCTCGTGGAACGATTCGAGGCCGAGCTCCGGCCTTATGTTTTGAACGAGGAACGCGCTGCTGCGACGCTCCGGTTGTGGCTGGACGAGTTCTTCGGGGCGAAGGGGGACACACTCGAGTAAGGACGCGGGATCCAACCCACTACTTCAGCGACGAAGCGTCCAGCAGGTCCACGGTTCGGGCCGGCACGATGAGCACCCAGGGCCGGTCTTCCCGCTGCGCGTAGATCCGGCCCTCGCCGGGAGCCGTCTTGCCGAACCGGACGACCTGCTTCCTCGGGGCTGTCTCCGTCGCGGCGGCCTTTCCGGCCGGCTGCGGTCCCGCCCCTTCCGTTGATGCGGTGATCGCGACCGATGCGGCCATGGTGGAGCTCCTCTCGGCCATCAACGCCGGCGGCTCGCCGCTGACTCCCAACGTGGCTCGCACGGTGATGGGGATGGTGCGAGGCGCCGCGTCCGGCGTCCGGCCGCCCGAGGATGCGCGGTTTGGCGGGCGCGGCCTGCGCCTCGTGCTCTCTTAGCGCGAACAGGACGTCCTCCAGGATCTCGCCCGCGGTCGCCATTACAAGCAGATCGCCGATGATCTCGGGGTCTCGATCCACACGGTGCGGACGTACGTCCGGCGCATCTACGAGAAGCTCCGTGTCGGGACCACGGCGGAAGCCGTGGCGGCCGCCATCCGCGACGGAATCGCCTAGAACCAGGCCGCTTTACGGACAGGACGTGGGAGTTCGCTCGGCGCCGCTCGTCGCGAAACCGTACGTGCCCGAGCCGCAGGCGTTCCTGCCCCGCACGAGGTAGTAGAAGCCTCCGCCCGCAGGGGGTGGGGTCGGGTCTGCGATCGACGATCCCGAGATCGAGCCCAGGCACGTCTCGCCCGCGCCGTTTCCGACCGGCCACTGGCCCAGCGTGCCCCGCATCACGTCGTGGACCGTCGCGCTGCCTGACGAAGGAGCGGTGGAAGTCCACGAGAAGGTCTGCGTGTCGGATGCGAATACGTCTCCCGTTACTTCTCCGGGAATGGCGAAGGCTCCAGGGTCTAGGGGCGCGCAGTCCGTGATGTCGCGCACGCCGTCGCCGTCGGAGTCGCGCGTCACCTCGAGCACGAGCGACGTGGGATTGTAGGTGACCTTCCAGAAGTGCTCCGCGGGAAGCGCCGGCAGGTTGAGCGTGGAGAAGGTCCCGGTGCGCGAGGCGTAGGTGAGGACCGTGAACGCGTTCGTGTCGACGGGAACGAAGCCGCCGATGAAGCTCGCGTTGAGCGTGCCCGAGAGCGCGGCGACTCCCGGTCCTGTGACGTTGAGCTGGTCGTATTCGGTCCCAACCACGATTCCACCGATTTCGACATTGACCGCTCCGGCGGAGGACTGGGTGTAGTTCCCCGAGATGGTCAGGGAACCCGGCGAGAGACCGGGAGCGACCTGCCCGGCACTCGTGACGTTTGCCCCGATGGTGCCGTTCCCCATCAGGGTTCCTCCGTTGATGTTGAGTGTCGTCGTGGACGAAAGCGTTCCCCCGTTGAGCAGCGTCGAGCCGGCCGTCTGGGTGTACCCGCCCGTGAATTGCATCGTCCCCGCGAGAACCTGAACGCTTCCCGTGTTGCTGAATGCAATGCTCACGGCGGCCGTGCCGCCTCCGGTGGACTTCTCGAACGTACCGCTGCTGGTGATGGTGCGTGTGCCGGTGCCCCCGCCAGCGGTGAAGTCCGCGTCGTTCTGGATGTCCCACAGGCCGGCGTTCTCCACCGTGGCGGAGCCGCCGGCGGTGATGTCGAGGTTGGTGGTCATCGTGGCCGTGGCTCCGAAGGGGTTCTCGAGGGTCCGGCCCCCGGTCAGGGTCACGGCGCTCGTTCCGATCGTCAGCCCTCCGCTCGTCTTCGTCCTCCCCGTGCCCGTCATCGTCCCGCCCGTCCAGGTGGTCGCCCCGCTGATCGTGACCTGATCCGTGCCCCCGAGCGTGCCCGAGCCGGACAGGGACAGGCCGGGGAGACTCACCGGAGAGCCCGTGCTGAAGCTCAGCGTCCCGCTGCTGAAGGTCACCGGTTGGGCGAAGACGGCCGTGGCTCCGGTGTTGAAGGACAGCGTGCCGCCGCTGATCGTCGTCGTGCCGCTCGGGGAGTAGGAGGTCCCCGTGTTGAACGTGTTCGTTCCCCCCGTCACCGACACGGCTCCGGCGCCGCTCACGCTCGCGGCGGAGTTGAACGTCGCCGAGCCCGTGAGCTGGAGCGTCGCGCCGCCCGAGATCGAGAGGGAGCCGGTGTGGGTTCCACCCGCCAGCGCGAGCGTCCCGCTCTGGACAGCGACGGAGCCTGGAGCGG